>QWCD01000041.1_pt1 | contig 50496 bp, 43 predicted proteins | sample 1972461 | NCBI WGS metagenome assembly QWCD01 (sample SAMN09866717, study PRJNA288562) | Human vaginal metagenome isolate term4_vaginal, whole genome shotgun... | isolation source: vagina | host: Homo sapiens | place: USA: California | reverse complement strand
AAGTGTTTTTTCATCATAAGGCTCATTTAGTATCCATTTTCCACCTGTAGAAAAGCCCTTGTCTCCTTTAACAGCAATCTTGTTAAGTGCTTTTAGTCTTTGATACTCTCCTATACCGATAGTTTTTTCAAGCCCTCTTTTATAAATTGGGTCTATGCCAAAAGCTGATGAGCCACTACTAATCCAGTCTTTAAACTTTGATTTTAATCCCTCGTTTTCATAGATACGGCTTAAAAAGTTTCCGCTAAACTCTTTTGCAGTATTTTCATCTACTAGCTTAGCTCCTACTTGATATTCAAACTCTTTTATTATTTGATTTCTTACATCATTTGCAAACTTTCTAATTTCAGGGCTTAGATTTTCAATACTTCCATTATTTGCTAAAAAATCATAAAAAGCTTTGTTATCTTGCTTTGATAACTGATTTAAAACACCACTTAAATTTACATATTTATTAAACATAGCATTTAATTCACCAGTTACACTATCTCTTACTTTTTCATAGCTTTTATCTAAGGTATTAGTAAAGAAGTATTTTATATTTCCAACATTGCCACGCCACCAAAATTTGATGCTCCCATTCCTCCTAAAGCTCCAATTATAAAGCCCTCTAATTTTTTATCATTAGGCGCTGAATATGCTCCTATGCCTCCACCCACACCACCAGCAACTATGTTTTTTGCCATAGCTTGAGTGGTAAAACCACCTTTCATTTTATTATTGTTTAAGGTGTTTTGAGGTATAGTACTTCTATTAGGCACAAAAGAATTAGCGTCTGGCTCATAACCATGAAGTAGCGTTTGAGTGCCTTTAAATGCTGGATTATTTTTTAAATTTCCATTTTGAAAATACATTGTTTTAAATGCTAGTTCATTTCCTTTTTTTCTTATGCTTTCAACAACCACATAATAACCATTTATTTGCTTAGCACTTATTATTACATCTTGCTTTAGTTTGTCTTTTGCAATAGCCCTAATATCTGCATTATCGCTATACTCTATCCACTTACTTATATCATTTGCACTAACTGCCTTTTGACCACTATTTTTAACTAATGGGCTGTTAATTCCATGCCTATTAAGAGTGTGAATTACAGCATCACTTGAGATTGTTCTTCGAACATTTGGGTATTTAAAGCCTAAGCTTTTAGCCATGCTTTCATCTAACATCTCAATGGCTACATTATTTTTATTTTTTACTAGATATTCTACCAACTCTGCATTTAGGTTTTCTCTGCCTATAATAGGCATATTTTGCCCTTTTTGTGGTGAGTTTTTAATTGTTTCGTATGTATTTAATGCGTCTTTTTTAGCAATACTTTCATTGCTAAGATGTCTGCTGTAATTATCATATTTTGCTGTTTCAAATGGGTGTAAGCTTTTACTTTGTATGTATTGACCTTGTAAGCTATCTATCCAAGCAACTTCATTTATATTTACGCTTTTTTCATATACTTTGCCATTTCCAGCATAAGCCATAGCTTCCATTTTTGATGGAGTTACAAAATTGCCACTTGTTATTGGATTTGAGCTATAAACTTTAACTTCGCCATTATTTACTGCTTTTTTATAATCTTTTAAAGTCCAATCTGGTGTTTCTATAAAATCATCTTCTTTTATTTTTTTAAAATCTATTATGTCATCTTCACTTCTTACCCAGGTGTGATAATCATCATTTACTGGATTTTGTCTATTTATGATTTTAGATTGTTGTTTTGGTGTTAGGTTTAATCTACTAACTACATTATCTCTTTCAAACCTACCAAAATCATCATATAATTTTGCTCCATTTTTAAAACCTGCATACTCTTTATGTTGTATTGCGTTTTGAATTTCTTGCATTAGTGCATTTTTAATATCACTTTTGCTTAAATTTGCATTTATTGTAATTTCGCCATTTTTTGGATTAAATAAGCTATTTGTTTTTATATTGCTATCAAAAAAGACATAGTTATTTTTTAGCTCAGGATAAGCCTTAAATAGCTCATCGTGCTTTAACACATTGCCAAGTATTCCTTGTTTAAGAGTTTTTATCTTTGCGTTGCTATCATTTAGTTCAAATTTCCAAATATTATCTTTGTCTTTAAACCAGCCTGTTTCTCTCCATATTTTTAACTCATCATCTCCATTTTTTTGCATTTGCTTTGCTGTGTTTAGGTTTTTAATAGTGTCTTTTTTAATATTTGTAGCACTATTTTCATAAGCAAATAAATTCTGTTTTGCTCCTGCTTTTTGTGCGAGGTCATCAACTTTTTGATAAGCGTTTGTTGGCAAAACACTGCTTTTTATATTTTCTTTTACAATTTTATTAAAAAGTTGTGGATTGCCTTTAGCGATGTTTTGATATCTCTTTGCTTGAGATGATATAAAAGTATCAAAGCCTTTATTTACTCCGTGTCTAATGCCAAGCCCAGCAAGTCCTCCAAGCATTGCTCCACGAAGTCTGTTTTCTTCATCTAAATTAGCTCCTATACCTGCACCAACTCCACTACTAGCCATATCTTTTGCTAAATTTGGAGTTATAAAACCACCTTTCATTCTTTTATGAGGTTGCTTTATAAGAGTTGATATTTCGTTAAACTCAGCCAACGACTTATCTATTTCATTGTTTAGCTTTTTAATTATTCCTTTTGGAGTTAGTCTTTTATTTCTAAATCTAACTCTTTGGCTTTCTATAAGTTTTTGGCTTTGTTCTGGTGATAAAAGTTCTTTGTTTAAATACTCTTTTTTTAGTCTATCATCACTTAGTTTTTTAGCAACATTTTTTATCTTTTCATAAAATGGTCTATCGTATTCATAGGTATAGGCAACTTGCCTTACTTCATCATCTCTAAGAGCAGGATACTCGGACTTTGCATCATTAAAGCGTTTTGGTTGTGGGATATAATCCTCATAAAGGACTTTTGGCATTTCGCTAGTATTTATAGGGCTTTTAGATATTGGCTCATTGCTTGGAGCTTTGCCTTGTTTATTAAAAAGTGTGTCATGGTTGTTTTTCATAAACCACTCATTTTTTTCAATTGCCTCATCACTAAAACGATGTGGATTTTCTAAGGCGTTATTTCTTAGTTTTGCCACATATTCAGGCTTTAGCCCTTTTTGTTCTAGCTCATCAATGTATTTATTTGCTCTATTTAGATAAAACTCATCTTGTAATAAAGGTACTTTTTTAATACTTATTGGCTCTTTTAGCTGTGGTAAAAGCTCATTATTAGGCACTTGTGCGTTTTTTGCACTAGTGGTATTTAGCCTATCATTTTTAATTTTGTTTAAAACTAAGTTTAGATTTTCATCCATATCATTGCCAAATTTAAAGCCACTTCTATGTAAATTAATCGCCTCTTTAAAGATATCATCTGTTGTTATAGGTGCTTTTAAGTTTTGAGGCGGTAAAAGATTAGATTTAAAAGGAATTTGCTTTATTTCACTAACCATTTCGCCCTTATTTAGTTGTTCTTTTGGTGTATAGGCTTGATATGGTGGCTCACTCTCTCTTTGCATTCTAAAGCCATCACCTTTTATAAACTCGCTATTTTGAGCTTGTTTTCTTGCAAAAGCTTTATCATAAGGCACGATATTTGCTTTTGGTAAAGGCGTATCAATGCCGATATCATCATATACGTTTTTAATATTTTCAAAGATTTGAGAGTTTGTCTGCTCTGGTGCTTGTGGTATTTCAACGCCTCGCCTAAAGTTACTATAAGCAACTTTTTCTTTACCTCTTGCACTTCTATAAGCGTTAGCTATTTTATTAACTAGCACATTGCCAGTTTTAGATGCAAGTAGTGAGTTTATACCACCACCTGCAAGGGCGTTTATAAGAGTATTTGACATCATCTGTTTATTGCTTACACTCTCATCGCCATAGTTTCTTAAAAGCTCTGATGGAGTAGCTATCGCAGCCCCTGCCAAACCACTTTTAACGGTGTTTTTAAATCCTCTTGTTTTACCAAGTATTCCAAGTGGAAGCATTATAGTAGGGTCTCCTGCTATCTCGCCACCAAGCCCAACATATTTGTTTTTTATCTCTTCATTGTCTTGGTTTATTAAATGCTGATTACGCCAATAGTTATCCTCAAACCAATCAGCAGTTTTATTAGCTCCTAACTTTTTACTTGCTTTATTTAGTGCTTTGTTTATTCCTGCACCAATTTTCATATACCCTCTATCCACGCCATGAGCCACATCCCAAAAGAAGTCATTTGGAGTGTAAGATTTTGTTTTGTCAAACTCTCCCATTTGTGGCATTGGCTCTTTTCCACTATCAAGCACTGCATTTTGTAAAGGGTCGTTTTTAAATGGATTTTGATTTTGAGTGTTATATGTTGTTTGTGGTGGTTCTGCCAATCTCCAACCCTTTGGAGTGGCTAAAGAATTTGAACTATTAGGAAAATCCGAATAGTTCGCTGATGGCTTTGGCTCATCGGCTAGTCTCCACCCCTTTGGCAAACTCTCATTAGCACTATTTGGAGCTATTGTTATACTATCATCATTTATCGTTGTTTTTAGCCTTTTAGGGCGACTTGATGAGTAGTTTATATCTATTACTTCGCCCGTATCAGCAATCCTCCAACTCATTGTCTTATTTCCTTTGTGTTTTTATTCATATACGCAACTTCACCATTATCATTCACTACTTTTACCCATTCATCGCCATAAGGATTATCGTTTTGTGTGTAATCTTGTGTATAGCTTGGTGTTTCATAGTTGTCGTTATAATAATCATTGCTATCTATAAAAAAGTCATTTTGATTAAATGCGGGCTGTTGTTGTGTTTGGTTGTCATAAGCAGGAGTTTTTACTGTTCCGAGCATACCCCCCATTTCATACCCCCAAGCATTCCTATTTCTTTTATTTACACCATTTGGAAGTTCTCCATTATTTACCCAGTTGTTATAGATAGTTTGCTGATTTTCCTCATCATAATCATCATAATTTGGTAAATTTGCGGATAAGTCAATTCCCATTCTTTGATTTCTTAGCCTTTCATTGTCATAATTTAGCTTTCTTTGGTAATCTTGCATTTTTAAAGCTCTATCTCTATTATCTTTATCAACTCCGTATCTAAACTCTCTTTGAGCATTTAACATATCTCTTTGTTTTTGTTGATTTTCTCTTAAAAGTGCATCATTTCTAAGGTTATTTTTTGTTTCAGCTAAGCCTTTTAAAAAGCCACTTACATTCCATCCGTATTTATCTCCTACTTGAGAGCCATCAGGTCCGTAGCTATTTAGATTTGCGTATGGATTAGCATTTGTATTTACTGCTTTTGTTTGATTAAAGTTTATATAAGGGTTATTTTGGTATCTATTTACACTATTTGCAGGGATAGAGTTGTTATAAGCTCTTTGTTTTGTTTGATTATAGTAGTTGTTTCCCTCCATGGTATAGGGGTTATCTTTTACCATTTCATTGACTAGATTTGCAAAATCTCTGTCATCTTGATATTTTGGATTATAGTTCATTATTTCCACCTTTTAAGTATTTTTAAAAAGCCTACCTAAAAGGGTCTTTTTTTTATAGGGTTATTTTACGATTTTCAAAACTCCATTTTTTGGGTGTTCTAAAAATCGCAACTTTTAAAAATCTATGTTAAAATAATAGGGGAATTTTAACACTTAAAAATTCTATGTTAAAAAAATAAAGAATTCTTAACATTCAAACAAATAAAGTTCTCCAAAGTTATTATGAAAATCAGTCGAGTAAAAACAAATTCTTTTTTTATTTCCTTTATAAAACCTTGCGTAACTCATTGAGGCGATATTTACACCATTAAAGCTTTGTAACTTTCTACGATTTATTAAAAACTCATCTCGCCCCAAGTCTGCATCATCTGTTGAGTTTAAATTAAAATCTCTAAAGTCCCCTAAAGAGTGCTTTACGCACTTTGTAAATTTACCTATTTTAAAATCAGCCTTTGGACTTCTTAACTCTAAATATGGATAATGCCCCCTATAACCTAAGGTTTTAGCGTATTGGCTTAATTTTGGCTCGTTAAAGATATCATCTATCATATAATCAAACTCTAAATTTCCCATCCAACCAATGGCATATTTAGAGATTGTTGGGCTTAGTTGTTGCCAATCATGGATTATATTTATTGCATTAGGATAGACTTTAAAGACTTTAAAAAGAGCATTGTTTTTTATACAAATGCTTTTTAAAACAGGATTAAAGCTTAAATTTGTAAAGCTTTCATCTATTTTTTGATGAATTACTCTTGAAGTTCTTTTATCTAAAAGAATAAATCTTTTATTTGAATAAGCTAAGTCAAATTTATGCGTTCTAAAAAATCTAAGTCTTTCAAATGGTTCTAAATCGGCGCTAAAAATAGCATTGTCGTTTTTAATAACTGCAAACTTAAACTTATGATAGTCATAGTTTAGTAAAAACATATCCCCATAAAAAAAGCTCATTTTATAAAGTGGATATGGGGCTTTTTTGTATCTAAAAATATTTGTTGTTTTTAAACTGCTATCTAAAAGCAAGGCATAAAAGCCATCATCTTCTTTGCTTTTATAAATTGGCTCATCGCTTGGGTCATAATCATTGCAATTATGGATATTTTTGCCTATTTTTTTGTTATTTAGCTCACCTAAGCCATTCCCACCAATTACCAAGGCATCATAACTTCCATTATATCCACACATTGCATATTCACTAAGTCCAACGATAAAGCCAAATGGAAAATCTTTTAAAGGAATGCTACCAAATTTATTACCATTATAAAAGTCATATTTGCCTAAAAACTCCATTTTTTTAAGCGGTGGAGTAAAGACTAGCCTTTTAAGTTTAAACTCATCCACTTCTTTATATTCAGGATAATACCCAAGCTGAGCGTTTATACTTTTAGCGTTATAGCTTACCCCAAAATAAGCATATTTATCACTTGCATCTAGTAAAAACCTTTTACCGTATCTATCATCAATTAAGTCTTTATTTAGTTCTTTTGAGTTGTATTTACTGCCTGTTATTATCTCGGCAATTTCCAGCTCATCACCACTATAAATTGGCTCTGTATAATTAACCTTAATACGAGCCATAATTTATATTATAAACTAAAATAATACCCGCATCAAGCCTTATCATATTAAAAGTTGCGTGAGTGCTATTTTCTATCTTTGTAAAGCTTGGGTTATTATGCATCAAAGTTAAATTTGCATCAAAACCTAAGCTAAAACTATTTAACTCTACTATAAACTTATACTCTACTTTTTCTTTCATCAGCACTTCAAAATTTGAGCTTTGTTTTATCTTTAAAATATCGTTTTTTGTTAGCTTTAAAAGGATAAATGTGTCATCATTTAGCTCTAGTCCCTCACTATAAGTTATCTCTCTTAAGGCTGATGAAGTAGGCGTTGTGTTTGGTTCATTTCCCCCACTTGCGCTATTATTAGTTATTTTTGGCATATCAGCCCATTCAAGCCTAAGTCCAGTTGAAACTAGGATTTTTCCTTTTTGATGAGTTTTTGGGAAGTCTTTTAAATCAGTTAGTTTTTCAGCTCCCCCACCATTTCCACTAATTAATGGAATAGCTTCGCCCCAGCTATCAAATTGATAAATTGAAAAGTAGTTATCCCCACTTTGATAGCCTGAGTGCCAACTACTTTTATCAGGGCTAAACCTAAATGCTAGATTTGAGATGTCTTTTTCATCTGGAATTACCACACTTCTTTCATACTCGTTTAAAATATCTCTAGCATTGTCTTTAAACTCAGTTAATCCAAAGCTATCAAGCGTGTCATAAACACTTGCCAAAGCCAAAGGCTCATCAAGTTCAATATCTCCTCCAACTTCTATTTTCTTAGGCTTTTTAATATCAAAATCTTTATTAAAGTTTCTTATGATGTCTTCGCCACTTCCTTTTTTGACAAGTAATTTTATAGGCACTTGCGATACACAAATAGTAAGCATTTGAGTATAAAGTCTTTCAATTATTGAGTTTTCATCAATTAATGAAAAAGGATGGCGATAAAACTCATCCCCTCTTTTAAACTCAAAGTCTTTTATCTCGCTATCAAGTGCATTATACTTTTCTACAATGTCTCTTTTTGCTCTAAAACTAAGCTCGTTTTTTATGAAATTTAGTGCATATTCAACTGTCATTTTATCTCCTTTATGCTTGACCTGTTGCGTATATTCTAGCTTCTGTTATTTTTGCATCAGCTTCCATTTTTGCAGTTTGGATTTGAGTAGCTAAGCTTTTAGCTATTGTCGATGCTTGGCGATTTTTTAGCCTTGCTTCCTCTTTTGTGAGTTTTAACTCTCCTTCTATTTTTTTAAGTTCATTTAAAACTTGTCTTTCTTTTAAGAAATACTCTTTTTTCATCAAGTTTATTTTCTCACCCTCTAGCCTTATTCTTAGCCTATCTATTTCAAGTCCAGCTCTTGCAACTTCTGCTTTTACCTTTTCAGTTTCAAGTTGTGCTTTTTTAAGTGGAAGTTCCGCCCTTTTTATCTCAACTTCTTCTTTTGCTATTTCGATTTGTGCTTTTTTAATAGGCACTTCAGCTTTTTTAATTTCAAGTTCTGCCATTGCGATAGGCACTTGCATTTTCTTAATCTCTTTTTCCATTTTCTTAATAGGCAAATCTTCTTTTTTGATTTCTAACTCAAGTTTTTTAAGTGGTAAATCCTCTTTTTTGATTTCAAGTTCAAGCTCTGCTAATGGAATAGCTAGTTTTTTTATCTCAATTTCAGCACTTCTAAGCTCTAACTCTTTGTGTTTTAGTGGTATTTCAGCCTGTTTAAGAGCAATTTCACTATCTTTTAACTCTAAATCTTTTTTCTTAAGTGGAATATCAAGCTCTTTTAACTCTAATTCTTTTAGATTGATTTTGTTTTGTGTATCTTTTAATTCTAAGTCTTTTTTAACTAGTGGTAGCCCCGCTTTTTTAAGTTCAACCTCAGCTCTAGTTAGAGGTATTTGCTCTTTTTTGATTTCTAACTCAGCCTTGCTTATTTCAACTTGAGATTTTGCAACCTCAACTTTAGCTTTTTCATTTTCTATTTGGGCTTGTTTTAACGGAATATCTGCTTTTTTTATCTCTAGTTCAGCTTGTTTTATTGGTAGTTCTGCTTTTTTGATTTCAAGTTCAGCAGTTTTTATCTCCATTTCTTTACCTAAAAGTGGAATTTGAGCTTCTTTATACTTGCTTTCTGTCTTTTTAAGTAAAATATCGGCATCTTTAAGCTCTAATTCTTTAGGCAACATTTTTTCTTTTAGTTCTAGTTCTTTTTGAGCCGTTTTTGCCTTTGCTTCAATTTCCATTTTCTCAAATGGTAAAAGTGCCATCTCTTTATCTGCTTGAGCTGTTTTAAGTCTAGCTTCTGCACATTTTAAGCCAAGTTCTAGTGCTATTTCTTTAGCGTTTTGAAGTATTTGCTGAATTGAACTAACATTTAAATTTGTTAAAAAATCACTATAAAACTTTGCTTTTTCACTATCGCTTAACCTACTTTTATTTAAAAAATCAGCCAATTTATCTTGGCTATCTTTAAAAAGTGAAAAGCTTTCTTTTGTTACTTCTTCCGAACTTACATAAATCACTCGCCTATAAACATCTTCATTAAATACCATTTTATTCCTTTATTTTTTGCCTAATTTTATGTATAAAAATATAAAATCATCCACCAAATCAACACTTACATTATCATTAAATTTTAAGTCATTGCCATTTTTTGTAAAGCTAATCGTTGGGGGTATAAAAAACATCTTTTCAGCTCTATTAAACATCATATCAAATAGCGTATCATCATCTGGTATAACGCCTGTATAAGTAGGTGGCAGGGTTGTATCGGTTGTAAAGGCTGATACTTCTTTATTACCTACTAGCCCAGCCCCCCAAACAACCTCAATTATAGGATACCGCCCAACTACAGCTAAACCATTTACATATCGTTTCAGCCTACTTCTTCTTTTGCTTTCTTCTCTTACGCCTTTTACTGCTCCAGTGCCACCCCAACCACCTACAGTGTAATTATTTAGATTTGTAAAATAATTAGAAACTGCAGTAACATTATCTTTAAACTCATCTAAAGAAGGCTTTTTTATGCTTTTATCTCCGTATTCAAAATCACCTGTATATTTAGATACTTTTATTTTGTTTTCTTGATTTTTACTAGTTTTTTTATGAATGTACGCAGCTGGGTTGCTAGATGCACCATATGATAAAAAAGCACTTATTCCAAAATATTTTATTGTTGCAGACCTTCCATAATCACTCGTTTCTACTTCAAAAACAACATTAACGCCTAAATTTGTAGCAACTTCAGCATAAAAATACCCTTTATCAAACCGACTTAAATTTGCGTTGTGTTTTCCACTATTTATATAAAAAAAACGCAAATTTGCACATTTTTCAAAGCTTTGTAATTCTATGTCTGTTACCATTTCTGATAACGCACCACTTTCAAAAAAATATGTTTCATCGCCTATTTTTTTTAAATACAATTTATCATTATTTGTATAACATATAAAAAGCTCTTTTTCTCTTGTATTAGGGTCGGTATATAACCCAAAAAAAGAAAAGCCATCACATTCTATTTTTTTATTTACATTTTGTATTTGTACTAAAGACTCATCTCTTACCAATCTATACTCCTTGTAAGATTTCCATATGGCTCTAGATGGTCATACCAACTTATTTTTTTACCATAAGTTGAGATTTCGATTTTGTTGTTTTTATCTGTTTTATAACCTCCACCTATACCATAATACGCAACCATTTGTGGGCCAGTTTTGTATTTTAAATTAAACATTTTTAGACTCCAATTACCCCCAGAAGGGGTTTTTGCTTCTTCAAATCCAGATTTAAAAAAAGGAATCCTTAAAATACCTCCAAAAATATCTTTTCTATAATAATAAGTTATGCTATTTTTAGAGTGAGGAATACAATATCCAAAATGGATTTTTCCAAACTCAGTTGCCCATTTTGCAATATTGTCACTTGTGATTGTAACCTTAAAGTGGTTGTATTTTATCTCTGTAACTTGCCACTCACTCAAAGGGTAAAACTCATTTAAAAAGTCTAAAAGCGGGGGTCCATCAAAACCATCATATCCAAATTCTTTAGAGTCATAAAGACTAATCTTATACATATTTCCCCTATCTATGTCATCTGGCGTAATTACCCGTGGGTCTTTTTTGTATTTTGGTGGATTCGTTCTAGTGATTGAGTCATCAGGTATAATAAGGCGTGTATTTTTAACACCATCTTCTCCTTCTCCTGCTTCACTTAATATTTTATCTATTGTGCCATTGATATCATCAATACTTTCTCCTTTTGGGAAATTACCATATTCGATGTTTTTTCTTAAAACTTTTTCATAAAAAACATAAATCTCTTTTGAACGGCGATAATTATTATATTCATAAATGCAGACACTACATCTAAAACCAGCAATAATCCCGTTATAATAAATTCCAAAAAGATATGCTTTTCCTTCTTTTTTAAAACTAAATAAATCCATTCTAGTTTTAATGCTCTCTCCTCCACCGCTATCTGGCGAAATATCTTCTTTTTTTTGTGGCGGCTCAGCAGATGAGCTATCTTTTTTTGATACTTTTTTAAAATCTTTTTTTGGCTCTAATGGTTTGCGCTCTTTTCTATGTGCTTTTTCTTCTTCTGTTTCAATATTTCCTAACAGCTTACTAAAAAGCGATGGCATTGTTCTTGGTGTTTCTTTTGGGTCGTACAGGTCATAAAAAACACTATGTTCCCACATCACCCTATCAAATACCCCAATTTTTGTATTGTCTTCAAAAAACCTATTTGTTTCTATAGTTTTATCAATTAGAGTTACTTTATCAAAATATGAAAGATTAAAATAATATCCCATAAGCCAATAAAAATTTAGCTCTTTACCTAGGTTTTTTTTCAACCCCTCTTCTGTGTGGTAAAAAAAACGGAAAAATTTAATTTTTCTGTGGTCTAAGGAAAACATAAAAACAAAATCTTTATAAATTATGCCTATTGTTGAATATTCAGAATCTCTCTGTGTTACTTCTTTTATGCTTATTAGCTCATCTTTTCCAAAAAGCTCTATTACCCATAAAATAAAATAATCTTTTAAAAAAGGAGTGTTTAAATACGGCATATTCTTAACTGCCTCATCACTAAAAAGAGCATAATCATAATATTTTAATGGCTCATCATAGAAACGAAGCCTACTAAAAATAAAAGCTTCAATAAGCATATCTTTAATCTCTTTATTTTTTATGTATTCATTATCATTAGAAATAGAGTTTTTTATTTCTGGCAAATTAACTTTATGATTTTTTCTTAGCTTATGTATTTTATCTCTTTTAATAAACAAAGGATGGCTAGGGTATTGTTTATCATCTTTTGGTGAGTTTATGCTATTTTCCCAGTCAAACTCACACGCACCACTACAATATGTATTATCGCAGTAAAAATCAGTATAGCTATCCTTTGGAGCGTAATCACTTGGCTTTAACAATACTTTATCATCATAAAGCATTTGATTTATTTTCATTTATTAACCTTGCCCTCTAATGTTGTTATCCTAACAAGTGCTTTGTTTAATTCTCTTGTAAGTTCGGCTAATTTTTCTCTTAAAAAATCACTATCTTCAATAGCTAGTTTTAATTTTTCATTGTTTAAATAATCAGCCCCAACGCTAATTTTAGCTTCTAATTCAGCAAAATTTGCATCTACTTCGGCTGAAGTTAAGGGTCTATCTAAATCTTTCCTATAAATCATATAAAATCCTTATTTTATCTCTATGTAAATCTTATCATCGCCTAAAATACTCATATCACCTTTTAAACTTCCATCACTATTTTTTTCTAATGGAATGTTTATAGGTGTGCCATCTTTAAAGACTTTTACACTTGCCATTGTAGGGCTGTAATTTATCTCTTTGCCATTTATTTCTAAAATCTCAATGATTTTATTGGCAAGGATATTTAATTCATTATCTGTTAAATCAAGCTTTGTTTTTCTAAACTCATCAAATTTGTTATCAAGGTTTTTTGTAATGATTGGCGTCCAAAAATCAAAGTTTTCTTTTATCAGGCGTGAAAACTCTGCATCTTTACTTCTGATTTCGGCGTTTACTTGATCATATACCTGCACATAAAGATAATCCCTAAGATTACTGTTTAGCCTTGTTTCTGCATCTTTTAGATTATTATTTATAGTGCTATTTAGTGAGTTTTCTATCTCTTTTATGTTTTGATTTAGTTTTTCTTCATCAAAACTTTTATTTTCATAAGTCTTTAATCCCTTGCTTTGTAAAAAAGCACTTGGGATAACTAGCGTGGCATTTGGTGTGATTAAATTTGCGATTAGTTTTACATTATTAGTTTCTTTTTGTTCTAAAAAGCTAAGTATTTTTTGCTCATTTTGGTTTTGGGCGTTGCTTGTAGTTATTGTTATAGTTTTTACTATAAACTCATCGCCACTACAACTACCATCACTTTTTATAAAGCCCTCTTTTACAAATCCCCCTTTAACAAAGGCATTTCCCCCACAATTTGTTAAATTAGAGGGGTTAGAGCGTATAAATCCCTCTTTTATAAATCCCTCTTTGACAAACATTTTTAATCCAATTTAAAGGTATTACTGTCTAAATCTGAGTTTATTTTATTAAACTTAACCTCATCTATAATCTCATATTTCTTTAGAAATTTAGCTATGTTTTTATAAAGAAAATGGTTATCATCCCAGCCCTCAGCGTGAGAATTGACCTCTAAAATATTATCTACAAGATAAAGTAAAAATAACTCAAATTCCTCAGCTTCAAAAGGTTTTCCTAAAACAGTTCTACAAAGCCCATAAGGACTAAACCCACGTATTGCAAGACTATCTATAACCTCAGATGGGGAGCGATTAGTATCTCCTATAACCTGTATTTTGGAAACATTCAAGTTATCATATTTTTTAAAAGGGTCTTCTCCCCCAGTTCCACCCCCTGAAATACCTCTATTTACTTTTAATTTCATTTTTTGCATTTCATTCATCTTTTATCCTTTATAAGCTTAGTAAAAACTCTAGTGTTACACCATCGCTTATTAACTCATCTTTTGTTACTAACTCATCTTTTTTTGGAATATCTGTTTTTAAAACGTAGTTGTTTAACTCTGTTTTATCTACTTTTTTGCTTATTTCCTCATCAGTTTTACTTGATGAATAAACGGTGCTTTTTGATGGTTGAGTATCATCAATCACTGCTCCATTTATCGAACTTGAAATTTGTCTTATAATTTCAGCCTTTAAAGCCTCTTTATCTATTGCCACACTTAAATCAGTTGAATTTGCCCCTAAATCAAGCGTATTTTTAATGTTATCACTATAAGCTAGATACTCTTTATTCTCCCTTGGGTCAAATACTGAAGCATAGTAGCTTATCTTATAGCCACTCCCTGATTTGTTTGTGCTAACTTCTTGCTTTTGGTTTAAGTTTGTAACTATTTTATTTATCTGCGTTTGTATCTCGCCACTACTTGTTTTTTTGATTATGTAATCTAGTCTTTTTAAAATCGCCATTATCTTTCCTTTTTTAATCTATTATCCCACCATCACTATGAGCTGAAAAAACCTCTACTCTAAAATCATTCTCCCCACCTTTTATAGCGATAAATGTTTTATCGTTTTCATCAACTGCTTGGATAGTTACGATATTATCTTTTATTTCTAGCACTTTTACTGCACTTGATGATGAAGTTGCCCTTATAACTCCACCGCTACTATTTTCTACTAAAATCTGAGCCTTATCCCCCACTGCTAAAGAAATAAATTTTAATATCGGAAGCGGAGTTGGTAAAGGCTCGTTTGGGTTGTTTTGTGTATTTGGTAAAGCTAGTAGATAGCAGTTAAAACATCTTGGATTTGCTCGAAAGTTCACATTTGTATCATAAATCGTCACTATTTCAACTGCATCTTTTTTAAAGCTTTCTCTCCTATCTCGTGAGTATTTAGCACATAGAAAATAAACAACTGCCATAGCTAACTCTTCTTCCATATCAAGCTTTGCATCATCGCTTAAATCTACATGTGGATATCTAAGCCAATAGTCTTTATTTATCCGCCTAAAGTATTTAAACAAATAAACATCGCTTTTTTCTTTAACAATGTGAGTTCTTGGCTTTGTAAGGCGAAGCACACTAAGTAAGGCATCATATAAAAACGCCTCACTTATTTTATAGTCTGCATTATCGCCTAAAAGTTCAGCATCTAAATGCTCTTTAACCTCACTTATTAGCATTAGTTACTACTTCCACCAGTTGTTTTTGATGAAGATGGTTTTAGTCCAGTAGCACAAGCAAAGTGGTCTGGGTTTGGCACTTCTATACAAAGGTCTGAATAATATCTTTTAGCAATGATTGTCTTATCGGTGCTAATGTCTTCTATCTTTGTATCTGTTAGGTATTTAACACTACTTTCATCAAAGTTGCCTACTAAAATCGCATCTTTTAATTTATCGCCCTCAAATAGTCTATGAAGTTGTAAATCTATCGTTCCAAAATCAGTAGCTATTTTAGTAATAAGTGGATTTAAGCTTTCTTTATCTTGATTTACGATGATATTTGGGAATTCTTTTCTCCAATTCATCACTTCAGCTTTTAAAAGACTGCCTAAAAATACTTTGAAATTTCCACCATCAATTCCACCTCTTGCCCAAACTGGCTGTAAAACTTCACATAATCTTTGATATGTAAAAGCTCCACTTGTGTATTTCTTTCTGTGTTCTGTAGGGATGTAGTGGAAAAATCCTGCTGTTCTTTGTGGTGTTGAAGTAGTGCCTATTTTTGCCTCATCAAATAAAGTAGCATTACCAAGTCCAAGTATTGCAAATTCGATATCTTTTGCGTGTTCTATTGCTTTTTTGCCTGTTTGATACTCTACTTCATAGCCACCATATTGAGCGATTTCACTCTCTCTTTTAGAAACTGCAAACTCTGTTTTAATAATTTGAGTTCTATTTTCTATTTTTTCTCTTGTGTTTTGAGTATCTTCATCAAGTCCTGTGATTTCAAGATGTGCGTTATCTTTTGCATCAGCATATCTATCAACAAACCAACCATGTATATCACTTGTGATATTTCCTCTTTTTAGCATATTTAAAATAGGTGCAGTCTTTACACCTTGTAATGCAATGACTTCTCTTAGAGATAGCTTTTGTGCTACTCTGTTTTGAGTTGAAACTACTGCCATATTTCTTCCTTTTTTTAAATTTGCTAATATGCTACAAAAAGGAAGAATTAAATTATAGGGTTATTTTATATAAATTAAGGGGGTAAAATAGTGAGATATTTTGTGTCAATTTTGTGCCAAACGCACTAATAAAAAGTATGAATTTGTGTGTAATTAAGAGATATTTTTTTAAAAGCAAGGATGCCCATATTGTTATAAACGCCCCAATCTAGGGGCAACTTAGCCATATCACAACCAGTAACGTTGTTAAATATGAATTTATTAACTTTTGATAAAATGAGTTTAAAAATTTAAAAAGGAAATTTAATGATAAGGGTTGAATTTTTAGGTCCTATAAAAAAAGATGATTTAGAGATTAAAGCTTCAAATTTAGCTGAGTTAAAAGAAATTTTAAACAAAGATGAAAGTTTAAAAGAGTGGCTTGAAATATCGGCAGTTGCCATAAATGATGAGATAATAAATAGCCTAGATAAAGAGCTTAAAAATGGAGATAAAGTATCGATTTTACCACCAGTTTGTGGTGGATAAAACTATAATGCTAAAAGGAATTTTATGAAAAAAATAGAAATTTATAAAGGTGGGCTTGATACAAACGCTCTTTATAAAAAATGGTACGATGAAATAAAAGATAAAAATTTAGGTGCTTTTATAACTTTTAGTGGAATTATTAGAGATGATGATGGCGTTGAAGCACTTAGCTTTGATATTTATGAAGCACTTTTACAAAATTGGTTTGGCAATTGGCAAGAAAGATTAAAAAATGATAGCGTAAAACTCTTTTTTGCTCACTCTTTTGGTGATGTAAAAGTTGGCGAAAGCTCGTATTTTACAGCAGTAGCATCAAAACAAAGGAAACTTGCTTTAAAACTTATTAATGATTTTGTTGAAGACTTTAAGGCAAATGCCCCTATTTGGAAGTATGATGTTAAAAATGGTGAGCGAATTTATGCTAAAAATCGCTCTTTTAAACTAGCTGGTGCAGGACTTTTAAAGGAATAAAATGGAATTTATGGATTATGATAAAACTATTGAAATTTTAAAAGAAAATATAATTCCTTGGAATAGAATAGAAAAAGTTACTATAACAAATGCTCTAAACCGCTATATTGCAACCGATATCATTGCAAAAGAAAACTATCCAAAATTTAAAACCTCAGCCATGGATGGATATGCAATCAAATTTGATGAAAATAATAAAAAATTTAAAATTCTAGGAAGCAATCCAGCTGGAAAATTTGAAATTTCTAGTCTAAAAGAAAATGAATGCATTAAAACATTTACAGGCTCATTAATGCCTGAAAATAGCGATACTTTAGTGCCTGTTGAAAATGTAAAAGTAGATGATGATTTTATAGAAATTTTAAAGCCAGTTAAAAAAGGTTTTGCCATTAGAAAAATTGGTGAAAGCTATAAAAAAGGTGAAGTTCTAATAAAAAAAGGTACAAAACTAAGCTATTCTGAAATAGCCCTTCTAGCAGAACTTGGCGAATTTCATATAAGTGTTTTTATAAAGCCAAAAGTTTGCGTTTTATCTAGTGGAAGCGAGATAAAAGATCTTGGCGAAATGATTGAAAATGATGCTCAAATTAGAAGCTCAAACCACATAGCAATCGCTTCAATGCTAGAATTAATGGGGTGTGAGCCAATAATTTTACCACTTGTAAAAGATGAAGAAAATGCAGTAAAAAATGAAATTTTAAATTCACTTAATTTTTGTGATATTTTAATTACAACAGGTGGCGTTAGCATGGGAGATTTTGACTTTGTAAAAGAAGTTTTAAGCAAAAATTGTCAAATTTTAATAAATGGTGCAGCTATAAAGCCGGGACGCCATATTAAAATAGCTAAAACAGGCGATAAATATATATTTGCACTCCCTGGATTTCCATTTTCTGCAATGGTAATGTGCATTTTATATGTAAGAATTTTAATTGAAAGTTTTTTTAACGCATCAAAAAACCACTATATAAATGCAGTTTTAGATGAAGAATATATAAAAAAATCACCATTTTTAGAATTTAGTGCATGTAATTTGAGCGTTGATGAAAACGGAGTTTTAAGAGTAAATTTAAAAGGCAAAAAAGATGGCTCAAGTGCAATTGTAAATAACTTAAATAATGAAGCTGCACTTTTAGTTATCCCAAAAGAGTTAAATGGATATAAAAAAGGTGATGTTGTAAAAGTTTTAAAGATGCTTTGATGAAACAAGTTTTTTTATATATTGAACTTTTAATAATATTTTTACTCATTCCAACTCTTTTTATACTGCAAATTTTGCTAAAAAATTATATGTTTTTTGTCCTTTGGCTTGGGAGTTTATATGCACTTTATCATATAAAAAAATCGAATTTAAATCTTTTTAAAGGTTTTAAATTTGATGAATTAAAGGTATTTTTTAAGTCACAATATGTTTCTTACCTATATTGCGACTTTTAGTATATAATAAAAATTTAAATATTTTTTATAATTTTTATCTATTTCCTAAAAATCTATTTTGACTAGCACAATGAAGTGAGCCATTTTGTCTTATAAAAACTCTTGCATCAATGCCTATAACCTCTAAATTTGGCAAAGCTTTTTTAAGTGAGTTTAGAACTATCTCATCATTTTTATCTGCGTAAGTTGGCACTATCAAAGCATTATTTACAAAGATAAAATTTGCATAAGTTGCAGGAAGCCTAATTCCATCATAAAAAATAGGTTTTGGAAGTGGTAACGGTAAAAGCTTAAAACCTGTTTTTTTTAGCTCATCTTCCATAAGTTTTAATGACTCATACTGCTCATCATTTTTATCCTGGCACATAGAATATGCTATAGTATCACGAGTAATAAATCTAGCTAAAGTATCAACATGACTGTCCGTATCATCGCCTTTTATAAAGCCGTTTTCAAGCCAAATAATTCTATGAATACCAAAAAGAGATCTAAATTTATCTTCAAGCTCACTTTTAGAAAGGTTATTTCTGTTATCATTTAAAAGACAGGTTGTAGTTGTTAGCATCGTTCCATAGCCATTAAAATCAATACTTCCACCCTCTAAAATAAGATCTATATTTTTAAGCTCACCTTTAAAGTATTTATAAAGCTCCAAATTAACACTATTATCTTTACTGCTTTGAAATTTTCCACCCCAAGCATTAAACTCAAAATTATAACTTATTATCCTTCCAGCATTTTCAACATCTATTGCGCCATAATCCCTTATCCAAGTATCATTTGTGTCTATCTCATAAAAACTTAAATTTGGAATATCTTTAAAAAAATATTCAAAATCCTCTTTGCTTGGAGATATAAGACATACCTTTTGAAATTTACTTAAAACTTTTACAAGTTCAACATAGCTTTTCATTATATCAAGCAAATATTCATTCCAGTCGGTATTATAATGTGGGAGTGATAAAAATATAGCCTCTTGGGCTTCCCATTCAGCGATAGCTCTCATAATGGCTCTCCATTTGTGAAATTAAAACTAAATTGCTATTTAATTAATGTTAATTTATCACTTATAATTTTAAAATAGACTTAAAGTAAGATTATTTTTATTTATTTAAGCTTAAATAAATAACAAATGTTACAAAAATAAACAAAAATTAAAAAATATATGTTTTTTGATAAATTTTATAAATAAAATTAAGATAACTTTTAAAATAAAAAGATAGATGACTTTTTGTCATCTATCTAAAATAAAACTACCAGTTAATGGCATTTTCTAATCTATCGCGATTTTTAAGTCTTCCTTTTGAGGCACTACCATTATTATCAAGATATCTACCTACAATATCTCCATCTTTTACTTTACCAGTTCCACCCCAGTTTCCATCCTGACCTACTTCGTCTAGATTATCACTTTCTCTTTTTATTATGAAAGTATTATAGCTGTTATTATATCCAGGATCTGTATCACTAAATACAAACCAAGGCTTAACATTTACTTGAACTGTTTCTGTACTGTCTGGCTCTACGCCTAGTGATAGTTGCTCATACATGTTATCTGTATCTTTCATAGCAGATCTATTGCCAACTCCAGTGACATTGGGGTTTGTATAGCTTCTAACAAATTTATCAGATTTGATATCATTCTCATTGGTATAGTATTCAAATTTATTAGTATAAAAACCAGATTTTTCCTTAGGATTAACTAAATTTGCAGAGGCATTTTTTTCTAGATATAAAACAGGTAGGTTTTTTCTAGCAAAATCTGTAAGCTTGTCTTTTTTATCACCATCATCTTTTTCACCATCATAATAAAACATAGAATGAACTCTTACTTCTTTTTGATTTTCTTCTATTTCAAGTTTATATTCTCTTTCGTTAGCATTTATATACCCATAATAAAAAGTAGCTTTTGATGAAGGATCTATAGCTAAAGACTTATCATCAAGAGATGGAAATTCTCCGTTATTTTTTTCTTTATTTCCATCGCGTCTTATAGTTTTATCTCCAACAAGCTCTGAAATTTCATTATTAAATTTCTTAAATGATACTATATTTGCTTTTATATCCTTTGTTGAAACATTTTTAGAATCTATTTTATTATCAGTAGGCAAATCTTTTTCTTCAAAAGGTACATTTTTACTTCTTATAAAATCATCTGCATAAATAAGCTTAGGATCAAGAGTGTTATTTGAACCTGCAAATCTAACAAAGTTAAAGTTTAATGGTATTTTATAGCTAGCATTTTTAAAGCCTTGCTCTTCTATCAATATCTCTATCTCGCCTGGTTTGTTAACTGTTTTTTTGTTGCCATCTTCATCTTTTTCTTGAGCTTGCACTTTGTCATTTATAGTAGTTGTATTATTATCTTTTGCTAAACCTGTAACTGAATAAATAAGTCCTTGTTTTAATTTTCCAGTCTTAGAACTTCCTTCTATTGGCTTGTAGCAACTAGAATGGAAAGTGTATTCCGAGCAACTAAATTTCTCACCTCTATTTTTAACTGTGGGCTTACATCTTTCATCGCTTGCAGTTTTATTACAATCAAATGCAAAATCAAGTCCAAACTCTACATCTCTTGCATAGCAACCATCATGATAAAGAGTTGGATAAATTTCTATTTTTTGATAAGTTCCTTTATCTCCTTTTTCATTACATTTACCCTTTATACAAATATCTGCATTTGTTAAAGATGCTGTTACATTCATATCTAAACTAGCTCCCATTTCTTCAGAATCTGAGTTAAAGAATGTATAGGTGTAAAGTTTTGATTTATTACTATCAAATGGATCTGTTTTTGCAATCGCATCTCTTATGCCAAGAACTGAAACCATAACTTTACCATGTTTAAATTTTAAGATTATATCTTGATCTATGATATTATGCTTTGTTGCTACATACTCACCTATCATACTTTTTAGTTTAGATGCATCTTTGTCTCGCTCTTTAAAACCGATATATTCACCAAAGCGATTTAATTCATTACCTAATGAATCTTTTCCTTCTAAGCTGTAATTATAACTTTGTGCTGTTTTATCTGTATATAGCTTATCACTAGCTGTCCAGTCATGATCAGTTAGCCTTAGTTTAGCATAACCGATATTATAATAATTTAATTTTCCTAAATCATTAAGACTTATATCTGCATATGATTTTAAATCCCCACTATTGCTTTTAAATCCTTCAAGTGAGTTTTTGCTTGTGATAGCGTTATACTCTTTTCTTTCAGTATCGTTTTTATCTTTATTGCCTTTGCCAAATTCAAAAGAGGCTAATAAATTATTTGAACTATCAAATTCTTTATCCCATAAGATACTACTATCAGTTGGCTCTTCATCTTGATAAATTATCTTTTCATCATAACGAATTATGTTATTTACTTCATCTATCTTACAACTATCAGGAACAATAGCACTTAAAATAGTTAATCTTACTCCAGTTGAGTTTCTATCAGCTGGATTTAAAACATTATCATATCCTAAAACGTAGTTACCATTTTCATCTGATGGATAAACACTGTCTTTAAAGCTATCATGAAGGGTTTTTGAATCCCCTGCTGTGTAAATATCTTTTATTTTAGACTTATCATAAGCAAAATATGCAGGACGCACTGCGAAAGTATCGCTCGCACAAACATCCATTCTAAATTCTTCTAAGTATTTTTCATCTATTTCTCCAGGTTTGTGCTTATCTTCACACACTTTTTGACATCTATCAACCTTTGCTTTTTTTGTAGCACTTGGTTCAGTTGCATATCTACTAACGCATTCTTGCTTACAAGAAGCCAGTCTCTCAGCACCGGATGGTAAATAACTTACTATAAATGTGTAATCTTTTCTTGCAAAGCCTATCGTTACATTATCCATATCGATAAGTTTATCGTTGATATCAAAATTTGTAAAATACTGATACGAAGGAAATGCTTTAGACATTTGCGATACTTTAACTGGTTTATTTTCTTCTTTTTTAGCGTCACTATAATCGCATTTAAAATTATCAAATTTACCTTCGTTGATACACATTATATCTTTTATGTCTTGACCATTAGCATCAACCTTATCTTTTTTGAAATTTCTTTGACCTATTGTAAAGTCTTGATAGTAGTTAAAATGCAAGTCTTTATTATCTTTTGCTTCTTTACACTTGCTTCTATCTATATCATCTAATGATACCAAAGTAGTCTCAAACACACCATTAAGTCTGCCTATCCTACTACTCATCTCATCGCTAATTGGACTTTCTTTTTTGCCAAGGTCTGCTTCGTTTTTGCTTTTATCTCCTTTGGCTTTTTCAAGCTTAACTTTTAGTTTTGTTATCTCATCTTCAATGCCATCAAGCTTTATTTTAGCACGGTCTCTAATGCCTTTAATGTCATCTCTAGCTTCCTTAGCAGCTTTGAGATCTTTTTCGGCATTATTTTTTTCTAATCCTTTTTGGGCTTTATCATAGCGTTCTTGAGCTTCTTTTACTCTTTGTTCAGCTTCTAAAAGATTAGCTTCTGCTTTAGCTAGTTCATTTTGAGCGAGTATCTTTTGGCTTTCTTTTTTAGAAATTTCATTATTAATTTTTAAAATTTCAGAATTTAGTCTATTTATCTCATCGCTTAACTCTTTTCTTTTTTTATTAAACTCTCCAACTTTTTCTTTTATAAAGTTTTCATTTTCACACTCGCTTCCATAGCCTAAAAGCTTACAAATCTCTTTATCACTTAAAAGTCTTGATAAGTCATCATCACTTGTTCCTGTGATATTTACATCATAGCTTACTTTTACGTTAAATGGTTTATTTGCTATTTGAGTATAAAGTCCGTCGTAATCACCTCTTTTTTTATAGTCTTCATTTACCACTTTCACCCCATCAAGAGGAACTACTTCAACTATATTTTCCCACTCGGTTTTTCCACTAGGAGATGGGCATTTAGCCATAGAAATATTATAATTAAGTTCAACACCTTTTAATGAAAAATCATATGTAAAAATTGGCTCTTCATAATATCCCCCAACTTTGGTCTTATACTCCACATACACCTTATCTTTTTTATTTTTATTTAAAGATCCACCTGAGATATTATTGCCATTTACATTTCCAGCACCATCTCCTATAAAAAATGATAGATAATTGCCATAGTATTTATTAAATTGCTTATCTTTAGAATCAGGGATTAAATTTGTATGTTCCTCATCCTCATAAAGTCCTTTTTGATTATCTAGCATATATTTTAATTTTGAGTCAATAAAGTCATTTGGACCTTTTTCACTAAGAGTATTATCTATCCTCATAGTATCATTTGAATAAATTATATTATCTGATAGTTTAGCCTTTACTTTTAATCCACTAGCATCTTCAGCTTCTGAGTTATCAGCTATAGTAAAATAAACTTGATTTTTTACTGTCTCACCCTCTCTTACAACAAAACCAGCGCCTCTTGAACTCTTTCCAGCACTATTATAAACTGTATTATAGTAACAAACATCTGGTACATAAAGATCAGTTGAGAATGCAAAAACACTTGGGTAAGTCTGCTCCGCAAATGTACCACCACCTTGTAAGGTTCTTGCTTGAACCCCATAGTTAAATTTAAGTCTAGTTTGCTCTTTTTTCATATAGATTTGTTTATTTGTAGAGTTTAACATAGATGTATTTATAGATATTGACTTGTATAAATCTTTATCTATTTCTTCAACATCATGAGCTCCTGGCTTTACCATAGAAATACCACCACTATATGAATGTCTTTTATTAAGGATATTATAGACATTTACCATATTTGAGAAATCTCCATATTTAGAAATTTTAAATGGAGCCGCCTCATCATCGTTAAACCTTATAGAATAGTTCGCATTTGATACAGCATAGGTGCTAACTTTCGCATCATATTTATCTTGCCTTGGAGTATAAAAGCCATCAAATACCATATTTAAAAATTTACTATCATTTTTTTGCAAGTCATGAACTAAGGACGCAAAACCATTGTGTATAGTTACAACTTTAGGTTTATAAAAGTCATATTCAGGAGAAGATTTACTTGGTATACTGCCTTTATCATAAACAACAGTTAATGCCCAAGAGCCAAAGTTTGCGGTTTTTGCATTGCTATAGATAAATGATCCATTGTTCCAGAAACTAACACCATTACTGTTATTTAAAACAGCTCCATCTGTAGCTTTGACATTAGCTCCTGCTATAGGAAATTCTAATATTTCATTCTTTCGATTAATCTTAGTATTTGCTATTGCTTGTTTTAAAAAGTCAGTAACATCTGCTCTAGCTGAATACACAAACCATAAGCCACCTTGATTTTGCAAGTTGTTATAACTAAACAGATAGTCTATATCCTCATCTTTTGCAAATACCTCTTTTTCAAGACCCCCTGCTATAAAATTCATCTTATTGTAATCTTTCATGTATTTTTCAGATATAATTGCAAGATTGCTATTTTCATTTTTGGATGGCTGTCTAGTTGAAGATATGGTATATAGGTTATACTCTTTACAAACTTTAACTCTTTCACACTCTGCTGGGTTTTTGCTACAAAAATCATTTAAATTTATTGGTTGTGAGCCATAAGTATATCTTTTGCAAGTATTTACTTCACTACATGACTCAGGGTTTTTACTACAATAGTCATCTATGTCGATATTACCGCCACTAAAAGTATAATTTCTACAAGCTTTTACCTCTTCACAATCATTAGGATTATTTGTACAATGACTATCGCCTAAAGTTACTTTAATAGATTGTATTTTTATGGTATCTATAGTCTCATCAAGATCTCCGAATGGTTTTGAAGAGTATCGGTTAGGTGGAACATTTATATAGCATTTATCATAATCAAAAACCCATCTATTGTTTCCAACAGATTTTTTACACGCATCCCAACCAGCAAGTCTGTAAAATGTCTTTATTCCCCCATTAAAATTTTCATCTATACTATCACAATCCTCTTTGCTATTACCACTTTTTACACAAATTTCTTTAAGCTCTTTAACGGTATAGTAAGTTTGATTTTTTAGAATATATTTATCTCTTGTTTCAGCTCGTTTGTAGTTACCTAAACCATACGAAATTGTAGGAGTATAGTATTCAGTATTTATAATATTGTCACACTGAGAAGCTTGGCTTGGAAATTTCATCTTACACTCTTGAACCATTTTAGGGTTATAATATGCTTTATTTAAATTTTCCTTTTTAATTTTTGTATAACTCTCATTTGTGCATTTAAATTCAAGTTTTGAATTTTGATTATTATATGATATAGGGGTATAGTATCCACTATCTGTTACTTTAAAGATATCATTACATTTTTTATCATTATTATATTTATCTTTACAGTTTTTTACAACATCATCATCGATAAGCTTTAAATCAGTTTTTCTCATTTTCTGTCTTCCTGGCTCTAGACAAGAAAATTGGAAGTTGTTATTGACATTGGCATTTGGATTATATGTTATATTTTTATAGTAATTATTTAGATTAAAATAATTGCTGTTATTAGTAGGATTTGGATAGTAAATACCATCTTTTATCTTATATCGAACTTCTTCACAAGAAACATCATTTTTATATTTGCTATTAAGACAAACATCAATTAAGTCTTGATGGTCTATCTTTGCTTTATCTTGCTTTCTAACAACTATGTTACCCTCATCAGCACACGAATAAACAAGCGATTGTTTGTTAACTTTACCTGTAAGGTTGTTTTTATGGATACTTCCAACCCATGTAAGGGTTGCATATTTTATATATTCAGGTTTGATGCTGTCTGGTAGATACAAAGATGCTATTGAACTATTTAAATACTTTGTGTCGCCTAATTGATTAATCATTTCAGAACTAGAATTATCTAAATCATATTTATCTTTAAATTTCATAATTGTATTACCTGTAATAGAGTAATCACCATACACTAAAGATGAAAATCCATTATTATCAAGCGGATTACCAGTAAAAGATGAGTAAGAACCAACTTCTGGAGAAAAAGATAAGTTAGTTTGATAATAAACTACGTTTCTTTCTCTAGTAGCATCTCTAGCTTTTATCAAATTACCTCTTGGTGCGCCATATCCTGTGGGTGGACAATTGCTTGTGCCATCCGGGCATGGAAGCATACCATATTCATTAACCTGTTGCGCAGTGGCTAAACTTAAAAAAGTAAAAAGTGCCACTATCCATTTAAAAAACACATTTGTTTTCATAATCCTCTCCTTTAGAAGGCTTAAATTTATAAAAACCTTAAATTTAAAGCTTTTATAAATTTAAAACACTTTTTTATACATAAAATCTTTAAAAAGGCTGAATTTACTCAGCCTTAAAACTATTAAAATAGTCCAAATTTTCCATCTTTTCTTTTATATAAAACTCTCATTTTAGCATTCATATCATTAAATACTAAAAATTGATCATTACTATTTTTTAAAGTAAAAAGTGCTTCGTCAACTTCTAGTGGCTTATGAGTTTCAAGCTCAGCCTCGACTATCTCATCTATATGCTCGCTAAGATCTATATCATGACTTTTATCAAGAACTATCTCTTTTAGCTCATCTTTGTTTTTATGAGTTTTCCACTTATCGTGCTGTCTTCTTAAAACTTTGGAAGCTCTATCTATGATGCTATCTATAGCAGCGTAAAGATCTTTATCTTTTTGAGATATAACAATAGTCTCTTTTTTTGGTAAATTTATTGATAAATTTACAACAAAGCCTTTTTTTCCTTGCTTTTCATCAGCTGAGATAACACATCTTGTTGAAACTATGTTTAAATTATACTTTTCTAAATTTTCAAACGCTCTTTCTAAATACTCTTTTATAGTATCTGTTAAATCAAACTGTTTTCCTACGATACTTGTATTCATAATTTTCTCCTTAAATTATTTTATCATATAAATTGCGATTTTTAAATTTAAACTAATCTTCATGGTCTTTGGACTGTCCTTCTATGATACCTTATAGGTTCAATGCCATCGGTGTTTGTAACTATTACATCAAGTATAGCTACATTATAAAAAGTAGCATCATTACCACTTGCATCTTTTAAACCCATATCTCTTATATTTATTTGGCTGCCAACAGTTTTATGTCGAGCGTTGCAAGTTGCTGGCATGTTGCTATCTAGGTAAAAGATACTAACTCCTGCTGTAAATCCATCACCAAAATCATATGCTTTTTCTGTAAGACAATCTTTTGAGTAATCAGTTCCTTGCATGTCCAAAACTGCTAAACTTGTAGCACTCATAGCGTAAAGTTCGGCTTGCTCTTTAAGATAAATATCACTTGATTGTTTTACCATCTTAGATGAAAGAGACATCGACATCATACCAAGTGTTGCTATGAGAATAACAAAAAATATCGCCATTATTAAACTAAAACCTTTTTTCATTAGAACACCACCTTTGATTTACATACTACAAATCTATTATCAGTTACACCGCTATCTTCAGCTTTTGCATCTACACAAAGCTTTAAATCTACCCTACTAGCACTGAAACCTCTAAATCTAAATAGCGTAACATTTTCAACTAAAAGACTTCTTCTACCGTCTGTGTAGCTTTGTCCCATCCATGGTCTATAATCATAATATAAATATAAATCAGTCTTATTTGGTATAACAGTAGTATCTTTCACTGGAACTATCGCATAAGCAGAATGAGCTATTTGATAGCTGTCTGAAATTTGAGCACCATTATATCTTACATTAGCAGCTATTGACCCACCACCTGCTGGGATATTAAAAATCATAACTTTATCTGGATTATCACCTCTAAAACCATATCCATTTGCATCTACTCCACTACTAAGGCCTTGAAATATCATAGCTAAATTTCGGGACTTACCTGTTGATACAGCGTCTATAATACTTATTGTATTTGGCAAATTACCACCTATTAATATCCCTTTTCCATCTTGATATTCACCAAGATCTAAAAATCCAGTCCAGCCTATGCTTCTATCTATATTTGGAGCAGCTAAATTCCTACTTTGAGTACTTTGTCCTATCCACTCTAAAATATCGTGATTTTGACTAAGAGTATTACTGTAAACCAACGCTGTATCATTGGTGTCGCTTCTTTTACCAATTGTTGCTTGTTTAACCCTATCGCTAAGCCTAGCAGCTATTTGATCAAGTGCGAGTTGAGTTTTGTTTTCTGTTTCATCAACTAGTTTTGAAGAAAGATAGTTTTTATAAACATTGACATAAATATCAGTTCCTATCAAAGACAAAATAGCCAGTATGACTATAACCATTATGAGTTCTATCAGTGTAAAAGCTTTTTTCATGATTTTTACCTTTAATTATAATCCATATATGCTGGTCTGCTAACCCCGATATTTGGGGCATAAAAATACATATTAGTCTGGTATCCTTCGCCATCACTAACATTTACTATTATTCTTTTTACATTTTCCGGCCTTATTTTGTTTTTTGTGGCTGTGCTTTTATCTGTAAGACTAGTCGTATAATCAACATAAGAGGTAAATATTATTTTATCTGAAATAAAATCTTCGTTACCAGGATCTTTAGCACTAGATTCAAAATTCTTACCATCAAAGTCATCCATATCGTTTGGTTCACCTTGAATAGGATCATTAAAACCATATGATTCCCCAAAGCTAGTGCTTGGGGCATATGTCTTTTCATGGTTGTGTATCCTGTTTCCAACGCTATATATTTTACCTTTTGCAACCAAACTTCCAGGTCTTTGAGTAGTTCTATTTAGCGCTATTGCATTGTAGACAGGAACACTTATACTATTTCTCTTTTTTAGATAATTTTCAACATCTGCACCATTACAACTTTTTTTATAGTATTCATCACACATAGTTTTAAAAGCCCTGCTATCCCACGGCATGGAGATTATCCTACTCATAAGAGTTTTAGCATTATAAGTAAGTTCTTGTTTTATGGCTAGTTCGTTTGATTTTTGAGTTTGCGATACAATTTTTGGAAGTGAAGCTAAAGTTATGGCAACTACAACTATAGCAAGAACAAGTTCTATTAATGAAAAACCTTTTTTGAGAGATTTTTTTTGGCTAGGAGCTGTGCCACTAAAAGACCTATAAAACACCATTTTTTTGACTGTTTTCATATAAACCACCTCTTAAGACTATTCTAACATTTTAGAAAAGCCATACTGAATTTAATGTGATTATATCATAAATAGTTAAAAATCTATCTGAAATATTTAAATTTCATTTTTTATCTTATAACTATTTGTTTTAAATAAATTGAATATTTAAATAAATTTGCAAATTTTAAAGACAAATTTAATTAAATTAACCGATTATAAAGAGTAAAAGTGTAAAATAAATGACCTAAAAATTTAAAACAAGGATTTTAATTATGAAAGTTAAAATTTTAACTCTTTTTTTTGCGCTCATTTTTATGGTGGGTTGCAGCACAAAGTCATCTGGGCTTTATAATCTAAGACCTGAAATTTGGTATAACCATATAATGGCAGATATAAAAGCAAATGACTTAAAAGAAGCTGATAAGCACTACAACCAATTTGCAAGCGAACATGTCGCCTCACCACTTCTTGAGCCGACACTTTTAATTATGGCACTAGCAAATATAGACGAAGGCAAATATACAAGAGCAAATGAACTTTTAGATGAATATATAAGAAGATATGGAACAAAAGAAAAAATAGAATATGCTAAATTTCTAAAAATAAAAGCAAATTATGACTCTTTTCAAAAACCAAATAGAAATCAAAATTTGATGCATTACAGCATAATAGAAATTGAAAATTTCTTATCAGAATATCCAAATACCCAATATAGACCGCTTTTAGAGACTATGCTTATAAAATTTAAGCTTGCAGTTTATCATCTAAATGAAAATATAAAAAATCTGTATGTTCAAAAAGGAAGAGATCTATCAGCTAAAATTTATGAAGAAAAACTTCAAAACTCAGCCTTAAAAGATGCAAATTTATCAGCTCCAAATCTTCCTTGGTATAGAGCATTTTTTGAATAAGACTAAAAAGGAAATAGATGAAAATTTCACAAAATTCTTTGCCCATAATCACTATGAATGGACAATTTTTGTATCCATTCATGATAACACCTATTTTCATTCATGAAAGTGATGAACTTGAAACCTTGGAGTTTGCCATAAAAAATGAAACTATGATTTTAGTAGCAAATGAAAAGGAAAATTCTACCTCAAAAAACAAATTTGAAAATATTTATAATGCCGGTGTTGTTGGAAATATAATGAGAAAAGTAGATCTTCCAGATGGAAGAGTTAAAATTTTATTTCAAGGGGCTTATAAAGCTAAAATTGCAAAAGAAATTTCACAAAAGCCACTTTTAGCTGAAATAAAACAAATAGAAATAGAAATTCCAACTGATAATAAAATAGAACCGCTTTTAAATATTTTAAAACAAAAAATAAAAACACTAAATTCAATGAACGGTTATTTTTCGCAAGATTTATTAAGAACCATTGAAGAAAGCAGTGATGCTATAAGGGTTCTTGATCTAACGCTAAGTGCTTTAAGACTCACAAAAGATAAAGCTTATGATTTTTTTATAAAAGAAAATCTAGAAGAGCTTTACTTTGATACGATTGATTATATCATCCAAGAAATAGAGGCAAATAGACTTGAAAAAGAGATAAAGTCAAAAGTTCACTCAAAAATAGAAAAAACAAATAAAGAGTATTTTTTAAAAGAGCAATTAAAGCAAATTCAAAAAGAACTTGGCAATGAAAATGAAAAAGAAGAAGAAGTTTTAGAGTATAGAAAAAAACTTGACCTTAAAAAACTATTTATGAGCGATGAGGCGTATAAAGAGATAAAAAAACAGATTGATAAATTTGCAAGGCTTCATCCTGACTCAGCCGATGCGTCAATGGCTCAAAGCTACTTAGACTGGGTTTTGGAAATTCCTTTTGAAAATATAGCAAAGAAAAAAAGCTCTATGAGTGATGTTAAAAAACAACTTGATAGTGATCATTACGCACTCACAAAACCAAAAGACAGAATAGTTGAATATTTTGCTTTGCGTGAGCTTTTGGAACTTCGTGGACTGAAAGATAAAGTAAATAATGGCATAATTTTATGTCTTGCAGGACCTCCTGGAGTTGGTAAAACAAGCCTTGCAAATTCAGTTGCAAAAGCTTTAAAAAGAGAACTTGTTAGAATAGCTCTTGGCGGACTTGAAGATGTAAATGAGCTTCGTGGCCATAGACGAACTTATGTGGGTGCAATGCCTGGAAGAATAGTTCAAGGATTAATTGATGCAAAACAAATGAATCCTGTTATGGTGCTTGATGAAATAGATAAAATTTCAAGAAATTTTAGAGGTGATCCAACAGCAGTTTTATTAGAGGTGCTCGATCCTGAACAAAACAATAATTTTAGAGATTATTATTTAAATTTTAATATTGATTTAAGCAAGATTATATTTATAGCAACAGCAAATGATATAGGAAGTATCCCCCCTGCACTTAGAGATAGAATGGAGTTTATATTTTTAAGCTCTTACACACCACAAGAAAAATTTCAAATTGCAAAAAAATATCTTATCCCGCAAGAACTTAAAAAACACGGACTTAAAGCAAGTGATGTAAATATAACTGATGCAGCATTAAAACTACTTATAAGTGATTATACAAGAGAAAGTGGTGTTAGAAATTTAAGAAGAAAAATAGCAGATATTTTAAGAAAAACAGCAGTTAAAATTCTAAATCAAGAAAAAAACGAAAAAGTCTTAGTAAGTAATAGAAATCTAGAAGAATTTGTAGACAAAAAAGTCTTTGAAATAGATGCTGTTGATAAAAAAGATCTGATTGGTATAGTAAATGGACTTGCGTGGACGGCAGTTGGGGGAGATGTTTTAAAAATAGAAGCTATTAAGATAAAAGGTAAAGGAAAGCTTAATATAACTGGGCAGCTTGGCGATGTTATGAAAGAATCTGCCATAATTGCTTTTAGCGTAGTAAAAGTCTTGATAGATGAAAATAAGCTTGAAATTCCAAAAAAACTATATGAACAAGCCAATATAAGTGAAAATAGTCAGAATTTAAAAAATAACAACGAACAAATTTATAATCTTTTTGATCTTCACTTACATGTTCCAGAAGGTGCAACCCCAAAAGATGGCCCTAGTGCTGGTATAACAATGACCGTGGCTATTGCTTCTATTTTATCAAATAAAAAAGTTAAAGCTGATATTGCAATGACAGGTGAAATTACCCTAAGTGGAAAAGTTTTACCTATTGGAGGGCTTAAAGAAAAGCTAATTGCGGCTCATAAAGCTGGTATAAAAAAAGTGTTAATTCCTAGAAAAAACTATGAAAGAGACCTTGATGAGCTTCCAAATGAAGTAAAAGATGCCATTGAAATAATACCGGTTGATATTATAGATGATGTTTTAAAAAATGCATTAGTTTAAAAGCTAAGATAAAAATTTTATAATCAATTTGTATGAATATTTTTTTAGACTCGTAAATCCCACATCATTTTTCTAAAAATCATAATGTGGGATAATCCAAATTTATTTTTTAAAAATACTCATTATGGATTTTAATAAACTATCAAAAATATTTGTCTTTCCTTCTGTAATTTTATCTAAAAACTCTTCATAAGTAGTGTTATTGTCTTTTAAAAACTTAGCTAGATACTCCCCACTTTGCTCCATACCACCAACTTTTTCAAGTTCTACAAGTTTTTTATATATAGGAATTATCTCTTTTATGGCATTTCTAGGAGCTGCCTTTCTATAAGCTGTATAAGATACAATTTCATTTGATACTGGGTCAACAACAGTTTCAAATTTTGTCAAAACCCAATAGTATCTCCCATCTTTGGCTAAATTTTTAACCAAAGCTTTAAAGTCCTTATTCTGTTTTATTGTATCCCACATAAGTTTAAATGCTATCCTTGGCATATCAGGGTGGCGAACTATGTTATGTGGTTGTCCTATAAGTTCTTCTTTGCTATATTGGCAAACATCTACAAAATAGTCATTTGCATAGGTTATAATACCTTTTGGGTCTGTTTTTGAAATTATCCACTTATTAGGATTGAGTGAAATTTCTTTATCTTTTGGCATAGGTCTTTGCATAACATCACCTCTTCTTAATAAAATTTAAACATTATACGACAATGTAACTTAAAATTAAATTTATCAAATCTTAAATTTTTTTTAACTGAAATTATGATATAATACAAACAAAAATCTTGTAAAGGAATAAAAGTGAGCAAGAGTGAAACAATTAATGCTTTTAAAGGTGCCGCAAATCATCAAGATTTCATAATGACAAGAATAAAAAATTGCATAAGACATGAAAGAGATAAAGAAATAGTTGATGTTATTGGCGAAGAGAATAAATTTGATGAAGTCATAAGCAATACAAATTATAAATTTCAAGAACTCTTAGGCTCTATTTTATATAGCGAGATCATTAAAAACTACTACCTATGGAGAGATACTTGCATAGCCATATACAAAATTTATATAAAAGATTTGAGTGCAAGAAGACTTAAAGTAAATAAAATAAGCGAAATGGATAGAGAAGTTTTAAAATCAAAATTCGATGACCTAGAAAATATACAAAAAATATTAGCCCAATACTGCAACACAGTTCTTGCAAGACTAAATGCCTTAGGTGATGATAAATTTTAAGCAAGTTTTATAAAAATTAATATTTAAAAAACTTGCTTATATACGAAAAATAATTTTTACTATATTTTTTAATTTTTTTTATAAAAAATTTAAGATCTATAGCTTGCGTTTATTTCAACATACTTGTGACCTAAATCACACCCATAAGCGCAAAATTTACCATCTCCTATGCCTAAATCACAACTTATTTTAAAACTTTCTTTTTGCATTACAGCGTGAGCTTTTTGCTCTCTTTCCTTATCAAGTTCAGGATGATTGATGTCATAAACTAAAATATCATCATATTTTATAACCAAACTCTCTTCACTGCACTCAATGCCACTTGCTCCAATGGTTGAAGCTATTCGTCCCCAGTTTGGATCTTCTCCAAAAATTGCTGTTTTTACCAACAATGAATTTGATAAAGCCTTAGCTGCCTTCATAGCCTCTTCATCATCTTTAGCTCCATTTATTTCAAAAGCTACGACTTTGCTTGAGCCTTCGCCATCTTTTACAAGCATTAAAGCTAAATTTAAAGTTATCATATCAAGAGCAGTTTTAAAAGCTTGTTTATCATAGTCTTTTTTGCCGCTACTTATAAGCATAACAGTATCATTTGTAGATGTGTCACCATCTACACTCACAGCATTAAAACTATTTTCAATGCTTGATTTTAAAAGCTCATCCATATCATCTTTTGAAATATTAGCATCAGTTAAAATATAACATAGCATAGTAGCCATTGCTGGATTTATCATGCCTGCACCTTTGCAAATAGCAGCTATATTAAAACTCTTGTCATTTTCTAAATCAACTCTAAAACTAAGCTCTTTTTTAAATCTATCAGTTGTCATTATAGATTTTGCAACATCATCTGAGTTTCTAGCATAAAAATCAAACTGATCCAAGCCTTTTATGATTTTTTCTTTATCAAGTCTTTGGCCAATAACACCAGTAGAACTCATTATAGGGTTAATTAATTTTATTTTTTTGCCAAGTTCTTTAAAAATTTCATCAATATCATTTATGCCTTTTTCACCAGTCATAGCATTTGCGTTTTTTGAGTTTAAAAGTATAAAATTTGTTTTAAAATTTTTAGGATATTTTAAAAAATGTCTAATTGGTGCGGCTTTAAATTTATTCGTAGTAAAACACGCACTTATTAAAAATTCTTTATCACTTCTTATAAAACCTAAATCATTATTTTTTTTCTTTACGCCTGAATGCACGCCATCAAAATAAAACCCATCAACATTTTCAAGCCCACCTTTTAGCGAAATTATATCAAACATATTTTAACTCCTGCGGTTTATATCTACCATTTATAAGTTTTCTTGTATAATTTATCCCCTCAGCCGTGCCTATAACTAAAAGTGTAGCATTTGTGCCTATTATAGCATCACCTCCTGGCATCGGGGTAAATTTATTATTTTCATCTTTTATTCCAACTATATCAGCACTTGTAATTTCTCTGAGTCTAGTTTCACGAAGTCTTTTAAATCTAACCCAAGAATGACTTGGAACTACAATTTCTTCAATATCAATTAAAGAGTCTTTTTTGTATAAAAATCTTTCTAAGATATTTTCCATATCTGGTCTTACACTTATAGCACTAAGGCGCTGAGCGGCAAGTTTTGATGGAAGTATAACTGAGTCTGCACCAAGCTTTTTAAGTTTATCTGCGTCTAAATCATTATCAGAAACACTCATAACAAAATATGGCTTTTTAAGTTCGAGTTCTTTTTCATATAATCTTACGGTTGCAATTATTGCAATATTATCAGCTATATTTGAACTAAGTGCAATAACGCCTTTTGCACTAGAAAGATGAGATTTTAAAAGTGAAAGTTCAGTATGAGGTTCGCCTTGTATAAAATAAGGATATTTGTTTTCATGAGCAATCTTACTCAAATCATCACTTGTGTCAATAACAACAAAAGGGATATGATTTTCTCTAAATTGCTTTGCAAGCTCAATTGTATAGATATTGTGATAGCAAATAACAAAGTGATTTTTTAATCTTGCTATTTTATTTACCATATTTCTCTCCCTAATGGCATTTACTAAAAAACCTTTTTTTAGGCTTTCTATAACAACACCTAAAGAAAATGTAAAAGCCCCAAAACCAGCAAAAATAAATGCCACAGTAAAGATTCTCCCAGCTGGAGAAATCTCAGCAACTTCGGTAAATCCGACAGTTGTAAAGGTCATCCCTGCTTGATAAAATCCATCACTTAAAGAAAAACCGCTAAAAACCATATATCCCAAAGTTCCAATTAGCATAAGCGAAACAATAAGAATTAATGGTAATCTAAACGGTTTTAATTGTTCGTAAAGCTCAAAGTTAAGATTTACATCAGGTTTTGAAGATCTTGTCCAGTTGAGAAATTTACGAACCCTATCCCAAAAAGACATTTTAACAAACTTTTATATAAAAACTATCTGGATTGTTTTTTCATAGTTCTTAAGGTTGAAGCTGCAACTTTTATTCTTCTAGTTGTTCCATCTTCTAAAACAACTCTTATGCTTCTAAGATTTGGTAAAAATCTTTTTTTATTTTTGTTGTTAGCGTGACTTACGCTATGACCTACCAATGGGCCTTTTCCTGTAATAGCACATCTTTTTGCCATATTTTATCCTTTTAAAACTTAAAATTAAAAGGTTGATTATACCAAAAAATCTTCAAATCTTACTTAAATTTATTAAATTTCGTATTTTATTAGTTTTTATGATTTAAAAGGGTAAAATTCAAATTTTAAAATTAGTTATAAAAAATTTAAGGAATTTAAATGTATGTAGCACCAAGTATTTTATCAGCTGATTTTGCAAATTTAGAAAGTGAAATAAAAGCAGTTTGTGAAGCTGGAGCCGATCTTATACATATAGATGTAATGGATGGGCATTTTGTACCAAATTTAACAATTGGGCCTGTTGTTGTAAATGCAGCTAAAAAATCAAGTTCTGTGCCTTTAGATGTTCATCTAATGGTTGAAAATCCAAGCTTTTTTGTAGAGATGTTTTTAGGGATTAAACCTAAATTTCTAGGATTTCATATTGAGGCTGAAAATCACCCTTTAAGGTTAATAGATCACATTAGAAATAATGGAATTTCACCAGCTATTGTTTTAAACCCACACACACCGATAAGCTCACTAAAGCATATCATAAATAGTGTTGATATGGTTCTTTTAATGAGTGTAAATCCAGGCTTTGGCGGGCAAAAATTTATGCCTATAGTAATAGATAAAATAAAGGAATTAAAAGAACTTATATATAAAACAAACTCAATTTGTATGATAGAAGTTGATGGTGGTGTAAATGGGCTTAATGTAGCTGAACTTGATGAAGCAGGAGCTGATATAGTAGTAGCTGGAAGCTATATATTTTCATCAAACGATTATAAAACTGCGATTAGATCTTTAAAAGTATGAAAAAAGTTAATAAATTAGAAAATTTTATAGATTTGCTTTCTCAAAAATCAATTAATTATCATGATTTTTTAATAAAATCAAGTGAGATTGATGAGATAAAATTTGACCCAAAAGATTTTAATATGTGGCATGCCTCAGGACTTGAAGTGATAAAAAAAGATAATGGAAAAGTAACAATTGCCACAAAAGATAAAGAGATTAAAGATGAAATTTTTTGTATTACAGATATTGAGACAAATGGCGGCATAAAAGAGGGACAAATCATAGAAATAGGAGCAGTAAAATTAAAAAATGGTCTAATTATAGATAAATTTAAAAGCTTTATAAAAGCTGATTTTATTCCTGAAGAAATTAGTGACTTAACTGGAATTAAAGTTAGTGATTTAGACAATGCTCCGAATCTAGCCACCGTGCTTGAGAGATTTAAACTTTTTTTAGGAACTAGTACTTTTGTAGCTCATAATGTTAAATTTGATTATGATTTCATAAGCAAAAGTTTGGAAAAATTAGACTATGGAGTGCTTTTAAATAGGAGAATTTGCACTATTGAATTAGCCAGACGAACAATACCATCTGCTAAATACGGACTTGGCTCATTAAAAGAGCTTTTAGGTATTCATAACGCTCATCATAGAGCCTTAAATGATGCAATAAGTGCAGCAATAATATTTAAAGTCGCACTTGAAAAACTTCCTTGGACAGTTCAAACCGTAGAAGATTTAATACATTTTTCAAAAACAGCAAAAAGCGTTAAAATAGTAGAAAAGAAAGAGTAAATGTCAGTAGTTTTTGCAAAAATAAATTTAGATAATTTAAAACAAAATTTTTTAAATTTAAAAAAATTTGTTGGAGATGATATAAAGTTTTGTGCTCTTATAAAGGCAAACGCTTACGGGCATGGAAGCGTGGAAATAGCTAAAAGCTACGCTGAGTTTGGTGCTGATTATCTAGCAGTAGCAAGAGTAAATGAAGGTGAAGAGTTAAGAAAAAATGGTATAAATTTGCCTATTTTACTCCTTGGATACAGCGATGAAGTAAAAAAAGCTCTATTAAACAACCTTGAGCTTTGTGTTTTTAACTACGAATATGCAACCATTATAAATGAAATAGCAAAATCTTTAAATTTAAAGGCCAAAATTCATATCAAGCTTGATACTGGAATGGCAAGACTTGGTTTTGTAGTACGCGATGAAAAAAGCATTTTAGAAACAACTTTAACTTGTTTAAAAATTTCAAAACTCTCAAACATAGAAATAGTTGGTGTTTTTACTCATTTTGCCAAATCAGATAGTGCTGACAAAAGCTTTACAAACCTACAACTTAAAAGATTTAATGCTCAAATTTATGATTTTGAAAAAAATGGACTTAAAATACCATTAAAACATGTCTCAAATTCAGCAGCTATTTTAGATATACAAACTGCAAATTTAAATATGGTAAGAAGTGGAATAGTTGGCTTTGGATTTTATCCATCAGATGAAGTTAAAAAAAGCGTAGACCTAAAGCCTGTTATGAGCCTTTATGCTATGATTTCAAATATTAAAATTTTAAAACCAAATACTCCAATTAGTTATGGTGGAATTTACATAACAAAAGATTATGAAAAAATTATAACGATTTGCATCGGTTATGGTGATGGGTTTCTAAGAGAGCAAAATAATCCAGAAGTTTTAATTAATAATGTAAAATGCCCGGTAGTTGGACGAATATGCATGGACCAGTGTATGGTAAAGGTACCTTTTAATATGGAAGTTAAAGTTGGTGAATATGCAACAATTTTTAATGAAGGTGATTTTAACGCTTCAAATTTAGCCAAAAGATGCAATACTATAAGTTATGAAATTTTATCTTTAGTAGCTTCAAGAGTTAAAAGAATTTATTACAAAAATGGCAAAATTATAGATTGAATTTATCTTTCTTTTAAATTCACTTATTTTTATTAGTTAATGATATTTTTTAAAGTTAAAATAATTAAATATTTAACTTTAACTGCCAATTGTACAAAATTCTTAAAATATAAATTTTGAAATGTTATTGTTTATTTGCTAAAATATCTAAAATTTTTTAAAAGGATAAAAATGGCAAATTTACTTATAATAGGAGCTGGTGGAGTTAGCCAAGTTGCAACCTACAAAGCTGCTGCAAATTATGATGTATTTAGCAAAATAACTCTTGCAAGTAGAACAAAAAGCAAATGTGATAAAATAGCAAAATTTATAAAAGAGCGCCTTGGAGTAGAGATTCAAACCGCACAAATTGATGCTGATGATACAGACGCAGTTGTTAGTCTCATCAAAAAAACAGGTGCTGAAATTTTATTAAATGTTGCACTTCCATATCAAGATTTAACACTAATGGACGCTTGCGTAAAAGCTAAAATTAACTACATTGATACTGCAAATTACGAGCATCCAGATACTGCTAAGTTTGAGTATAAACTTCAATGGGCAAAAGATGGGGAGTTTAAAAAAGCTGGGGTTTTAGGACTTCTAGGAAGTGGCTTTGACCCAGGTGTTACAAATGTATTTTGTGCCTATGCACAGCAATATCTGTTCGATGAAATTCACTACATTGATATACTTGATTGCAACGCTGGAGACCACGGATATGCATTTGCTACTAACTTTAACCCAGAGATAAATTTAAGAGAAGTTTCAGCAAATGGACGATATTGGAAAAAAACTAATGATTCCGTAAATGAGCGAAAAACAAACTGGAAAAATGATGAATGGGTAGAGACAAAGCCTATGGAGATTGGCTTTAAATGGGATTATCCAGAAATTGGCGTAAAAGATAGCTACCTTTTATATCATGAAGAGCTTGAAAGCCTTAGCAAAAATATCAAAGGTTTAAAACAAATTAGATTTTTTATGACATTTGGACAAAGCTATTTAACCCATATGAAATGTCTTGAAAATGTTGGAATGCTTCGCATAGATGAAGTTGAACATAATGGCGTAAAAATAGTTCCTATTCAGTTTTTAAAGACACTTTTACCAGATCCTGCAAGCTTAGGCGCAAGAACAAAAGGCAAGACCAATATCGGATGTGTGATTCGCGGAGTAAAAGATGGTAAAGAAAGACAAATTTACATCTATAATGTTTGCGACCATGAAGAGTGTTATGCTGAAACTGGAGCTCAAGGAGTAAGCTACACAACAGGAGTTCCAGCCATGATTGGTGCAAAAATGATAGCCCAAGGTAAATGGAGTGGCAAAGGTGTATTTAATATGGAGGAATTTGACGCAAAACCTTTTATGGATGAGCTTAACAAACAAGGACTTCCTTGGAATATAATTGAGATGAAACCAGGAGAGAGCTATAAGGTGGGTGAAATTTAAAAGCTTAAAGCAAATTTGATATTTTTCAAATTTGCTTATTTTGCAAAAATGCATTTAAGTAAGTTGATAGCACAACTCAAAATTTAACTAAAAATAAATTTTGTACTTTGTTTTGCAGCATCAACTTACTTTTCTATCAAGCAGCTCAAAAATTTTATTATATTTTTATATCTTTTTGATAGAATTACAAAATTTAGTAAATTTGAGGAATTTATTTTGAGACTACAAACAACTTTAATAACTCTTGCTTCCATAATTATAATTTTTGCAGGTTTAAAAGCTGCAAACTCAGTAGTAGTGCCTTTTTTATTAGCTACATTTATAGCAATTGTAACTTCTCCTGTTTTAGATATGTTAGAAAAAATCAAAATTCCAAGAACTATTTCATTTATATTTGTAGCATTTTTACTGCTTGGGTTTTTAGCATTTATTGGAAGTGTTGCAGTTACTACGATGTTTGACTTTTTAGGACAACTTCCTGAATTTAATAGAAAATTTCAAGTATTGTTAAGTGAATGGATGGAAAAACTAAACAACACAGATTTTAAAGATATGATAGTTTTTGATCCAAATATATTTAACTTAGAATCCAATAAAATTATCACAACAACAAGCTCACTTGTTAGAAAAACAGGCTCAATGATGTCTATGTGGCTTTTTATACTTTTACTTGTTGCATTCATGCTTTTTGAAACAAGAGTTATGCAAGAAAAAGTAAAATATCTAAATCAGAAATATTTAAATGCTGTTGTTTTTGTAAATTCTTTTGTTTATAATCTTAAAAGATATCTTTTTATAAAAACAGTAGTTTCAGTAGCAACTGGGCTTATTATAGGTTTTGGGCTTTATTATTTAAGTATTCCATACGCAGTTTTATGGGGAATAGTTGCTTTTATAATGAATTACATACCCACAATTGGTTCTTTTGTAGCTGCTGTACCAGCTGTTTTTGTAGCACTGATAAGTGGAAATTTTTCAGATACTATTTGGGTTGTAGTGTTATATATAACAACAAATACTATTTTTGGAGTAATTTTAGAGCCAAGGCTAGTTGGAGAAGAGCTTGGAATTTCAACTATAACTGTGCTTTTTAGCTTACTTTTATGGGGTTATGTTTTGGGAATGGGTGGACTTTTTTTAGCAGTTCCACTAACTATGACTATTCAAATCGCACTTAAAATCAATCCTAAAACCGAATTTATAGCTGTAATGTTAAGCAACAAAGCTGAAAAATAACTGTTACTTTATATAGATTTATTTGAGCCTTTTAGACTACTTGTTATCTCTAGTTAAAGAATCTACTTTTTTATTTGGATATAACTCTTTAGGCTCAAAATCCTTTAAATAATCAATATTTACTTTTAAATCTTTAAAAATATTTTCTTTTTGTATCTCATCTATAAAACCATAATTTTTTAAAATTTTATAAACCTTGTTTCTTATTCCACAAAAATATATGTTCAACTCATTTTTTTTACAATTATTGTAAAAAATTTAGTAAAATCATAACCATACTAAATAATGCAATTGAGCTTATAATAGCAGAAACAAGGCTTTTTGCACCATTTTTTATATTAGTTGTAGTTCTTGCAATTGCTCCAGTTACAGGAATGCCACCAATGGCTGCAGAAGCAATATTTGCGAAACCTTGTCCAACAAGTTCTGTGTTTGAATTATGTCTATCATTTGTCATACCATCTGCAACAACCGCAGATAAAAGTGATTCTATACCAGCTAAAACTGCAATTGTTATGGATACTGGCAATAAAGACTTAATAAGTTCAAAGCTAACTCCATTAAAATTTACAAAAGTTATTTTTAAATCTAAACTTCCAAACCTTGAACCAATAGTCTCAGCGGGAAGTGTAAAAAACTGAACCAAAAGTGTTAAAACAATCACCGAAACTAGCATGCTAGGTATTAATTTGCCAATTTTTGGAATTTTTGTCCATAAAATAATTATAAAAATAGATGCTATGGTTATTAAAATCGCATACAAATTTAGTGTTTGAATATTTTGTATGTAACACAAAATTTGTTCCATAAATTGAGCTGTAATTTTTTCAACGTCCAAGCCTAAAATATCTTTAATTTGACTTGAAAAAATCGTTACAGCAATTCCGCTTGTAAATCCTGCTACAACTGGATATGGAATAAATTTTATAATTTCTCCACCTTTTAAAAAGCCTATAATTGCAAGCATAATACCAGCCATAATCGTTGCAATAGTTAATCTCAACTGCCGTGTTTCTCTATAATACTATAAACAATTACTATAAATGCACCAGTTGGCCCTGCTATTTGAAATTTTGACCCGCCCAAAATGGCTCGATAAAACACCCAATAACAGCAGTAATAAGTCCAGCCTCAGGTGTTACTCCTGATGCGATTCCAAGAGCTATAGATAGTGGCAATGCAACAATAGCTACTATAATACCTGCTGCCATATCATTTAAAAACATCTTAAAATTATATTTTTTTAAGCTTATAAAAAACTCTGGAATAAAATCTTTCATATTATCTACCTGCATAAATTATTAATCAATACAATTCGCCTATTTGAATCTTAGTAAGCATTATATCTTTTTATATCATAAAATTTACTACTACTTGAAATATGCCACGAATGAATACTGGATTTTTGTTTAAAAAACGCGTTTAGAGTACTCATATAATTTTAATAAGTATAAAAAGTGGTCTCCTCAGCGAGATTCGAACTCACGGCCTCAAAATTAGGAATTTTGCGCTCTATCCTGCTGAGCTATGAGGAGAAATTTTAATTTAAATCGTTATTTTATCTTATTTGAAATTAAACTATATTGAAATTTGTATAATTTTGAGAGAAAGGCTCAAATTTGAGCCTAAAATTTAATTATCTTCTAAAAATACCCCTAAGACTGTCTCTTATAGCAGTGGATGCTTCGTTTTTAAGAGTATTGGTGGCATCTTTTGTGATATCATCAGCAAAAGAACTTGACCCATCACCAGTTGAGCGAATGGAAACATCATCTACGATACCTTTCTTATTAAAACTAATGGAAACTGTGTCACTATAATCATTATTATAATAATTCCAAACATCACTATATCTATTTGATGATTTAGAATTTGGGTGACCTAAAATTTGAATTACTTCGGTTTTTGTGCTTTTGTTAAGCTTAATATTTTCAGCTTTCGTGCCTAAATTTGGTGAAGGTTGTGCAAGATTGCAACCAGCTAAAAAAATTGTTAAAACTAAAACAGAGACTAAATTTTTCATAAATATACCTTTAAATAAAATTTAAAAAGCATTTTATCAAAAAAAAAAAAAAAACGACTTAAATAAAAATATTAATTATAAATTATAAGTTTATTTTAATATATAAAACCGCATAAATTTGAATTTTGAAAAATAAAAAAATAAAATAAATTTTAAAACAAAAAATAGAGGAAAAAAATTTAAAAAATAAAATAAGATTTAATCAAATTCAGTGGAAATTTAAAAAATTTTAAAAGGTAAAAATTTTTAAAAAAATAAAAAGGGGTAAAATTCTACCCCTTAAATTTAGCCGTTTCTTTGCTTAATTATCTCTTCGCTTACATTTTTTGGAACTTCATCGTAGTGATCAAACTCCATTGAGTAAGTTGCACGACCTTGAGTTTGACTTCTTAAATCTGTTGAATAACCAAACATCTCAGCTAGTGGGCAAAATGCATCAATTATTTTGTTTCCACCTCTATCACCCATATTGTTAACTTGACCACGGCGTTTATTGATATCACCTATAACATCACCCATATACTCTTCTGGTGTTTCAATTTCAACTTTCATAACTGGCTCAAGTATAACAGCTCCTGCTTTTCTAGCACCCTCTTTAAAGCCCATTGAAGCAGCTAGTTTAAATGCCATCTCAGAACTATCAACTTCGTGATAACTTCCATCATATACAGTTACTCTAACATCTTCAACTGGATACCCTGCTAAAACTCCACCTTGCATTGCTTCTTGGCAGCCTTTGTCAACAGCTGGAATATATTCTTTTGGAATAGCACCACCTTTAATATCGTTAACAAACTCATATCCAGTGCCTGGCTCAAGCGGTTCAAGTCGTAAATAAACATGACCATATTGACCACGACCACCTGATTGTTTAGCATATTTATATTCTTGCTCAACTGTTTTTCTAATAGTTTCACGATATGCAACTTGTGGCTTACCTATTTCGGCATCAACTTTAAACTCTCTAAGCATTCTATCAACGATAACTTCAAGGTGTAACTCACCCATACCGCTAATAATGGTTTGACCGCTTTCTTCATCAGTTTTTACTTGAAAGCTTGGATCTTCTTGAGCTAATTTTTGAAGCGCAATGCCCATTTTTTCTTGATCTGCTTTTGTTTTAGGCTCAACCGCAACACTTATAACTGGATCTGGAAAATCCATTTTTTCAAGTATTACTTGATCTTTTTCTCCAGCTAATGTATCACCTGTTAGAGTATCTTTTAGTCCTACAACAGCACCAATTTCTCCAGCATAAAGTTCTTTAATCTCTTCTCTTTTGTTTGAGTGCATTCTAAGAATTCTTCCAATTCTTTCTTTTTTACCTTTTACGGTGTTATAAACATAACTTCCACTTTCTAGGATGCCTCTATAAACTCTAACAAAAGTAAGTTGACCAACAAAAGGATCTGTCATAATTTTAAATGCAAGTCCAGCAAATTCACCATCGTCTGATGATTCTACAAAAACCTCATCTCCGTTTTCATACTCGCCTCTAATATCAGCAACTTCATCAGGTGCTGGTAAATAATCAACAATTGCATCAAGAAGTGGTTGAACGCCTTTATTTTTAAAAGCGGTTCCGCACATCATAGGAATCATACTTAAATTTAAACAAGCTTTTTTAATACCCTCTTTAATCTCATCTACGCTTAATTGTTCACCACTGAAGTATTTATCCATTAATGCATCATCGGTCTCAGCAACAGCTTCAATTAATTTATCATGGTATTCTTTTGCCTTATCTAGTAGTTCAGCTGGGATTTCTCTTTCAACATAAGTTGTTGGTTTTGTTTCATCTTCCCAAACTAAAGCTTTCATATTTATTAAATCAACAACGCCCTTAAAGTCATCTTCTGCACCAATTGGAATTTGAAGCGGTACAGGATTTGCTTTTAGTCTATCTTTAATTTGTTGTTCGACATTGTAGAAATTAGCTCCAACTCTGTCCATTTTATTTACAAAAACAATTCTTGGAACATGGTATTTATTTGCTTGTCTCCAAACAGTTTCACTTTGAGGTTGAACACCACCAACTGAACAAAATACCGCAACAGCACCATCTAAAACTCTCATTGATCTTTCAACTTCGATTGTAAAATCAACGTGTCCTGGGGTGTCTATAAGGTTAATTTGGTGATTTTTCCAAAAACATGTTGTAGCAGCTGATGTAATTGTGATGCCCCTTTCTTTTTCTTGAGCCATCCAGTCCATTGTAGCTGTACCTTCGTGAGTTTCGCCAATTTTATGACTAACTCCTGTAAAGAACAAAATTCTCTCACTTGTTGTTGTTTTACCGGCATCAATGTGAGCAGCGATACCGATATTTCTAACCATATGTAAAGGTGTTTTTCTAGCCATAATAACAGCTCCTTACCAGCGGTAATGAGCAAAAGCTTTATTTGCCTCTGCCATTTTATATGTATCTTCTTTTTTCTTAAATGAAGCACCTTTTGAACTAGCAGCATCCATAAGTTCATAAGCTAATTTTTCTATCATGGTTCTTTCACTTCTTTTTCTTGAAAATGAAATAATCCATCTAATAGCTAAAGCTTGTTGTCTTACTGGTCTAACCTCAACAGGAACTTGGTATGTAGCACCGCCTACTCTTCTTGATTTAACTTCCAAAATAGGCTTAACATTTTCAATAGCATCATTAAAAACATCTATACCTTTTACATCTTCGCTTTTGCTATCGATAAGATCTAAAGCACCATACATTATTCTTGTTGCAGTGCTTTTTTTACCATCATACATAAGTGCATTAATAAATTTAGTGACTACTTTATTGCCATAAATAGGATCAGGCATTACTTCCCTAACGGGAGCTCTTCTTCTTCTCATATTATTTTTCCTTCAAATTTATAAAATTTTACTCAAACTTAGCCAAATCAAGGGCCAGTCTGTTTTTGTTAGCTAAACTATTTTTTAGGGCGTTTAGCACCGTATTTAGATCTTGAAACAGTTCTTTTTGCAACGCCTGCTGTATCCAATGCTCCACGAACAATATGGTATTTAACACCAGGTAAGTCTTTTACTCTTCCGCCTCTTACTAAAACGATAGAGTGCTCTTGTAGGTTGTGACCTTCACCGCCTATATAACTAATAACTTCAAATCCACTTGTAAGCCTAACTTTGGCAACTTTTCTCAAAGCTGAGTTTGGTTTTTTAGGAGTTGTTGTATAAACCCTAGTGCAAACTCCTCTTCTTTGAGGACAATTTTGTAACGCTGGTGATTTTGATTTTTGAATCACTTTTTTGCGTTCTTTTCTGACCAATTGATTAATGGTTGGCACAATAATTCCTTTCATCATTAAATTTATTAAAAAGACCTAATGTTATCTAAAAACTGCTTAAAAAATGTTAAAACCTGCTAAATATCAAATATTTAACAGTAGATATTGTAAAATAGTTGATTTTTAAATTTCTTCATAATTACCTTTTTTTATAAAACCAGTATCATCTTTTAAAATTTTACCTCTTGAAATAACAAATTTGATATCAAAATTTTTATCTAACAATAGAATATCAGCATCATAACTAGGTAAAATTTGACCTTTAAAATTATCAAGTCCTATACTTTTTGCAACATTTACTGTTACAAAAGGAAGAATTTCTTCTATCTTATAACCTGCTTTCATAAAATTTAAAAATTCTTTATATAATGCTTTTACGGTAGCAACTCCCATATTTATGAGTTTTCCATCTTTATCATAATTTGAATAGCTTCCATACCCATCAGAGCTAAAAGTTAGTTTATCAAGAGGGATATTATCTTTGGTTAGTTCTTTGTAGGCTTTAAGTGGTGTAAATCTATCTTGACTATAGCATGTCAAATCAACATATCCACCATCTTTTAAAAATTGCTTTCCTTGGTCAAAAAGCCTTTCATTTCTATTGACATGAGTTGGTTGAAAAAAGGTTATTGGGATATCAAATTCGCTTAAAACTTCATAGATTAAGCCAAGTCCTTTTTTGCCATCACCAACATGTAAAGTTGTATGACCACTTTTTTTAGCTATCATACCACTTACTCTTCCAATGCTAGCTATTTTTGCAAGTTCATCTTTTGTAATACTTGCCGAACGATGATCTGAAATAGCAAGTTTTATACCAATGATAGGTTCTATAAAAACTATATCTTTTTCAATGCTGTTAGTTAGAGTTGGGCTTGGAAATGCATAAGCACCAGTATGAGCGTAGCATGAAATTCCCTCCTCTTTTAAGGCATAGGCTTTTGCTACTAAATTTTCAACACTTCTTGTAGTACTATCTGTTCCAAGAAGTCCAACAACTGTTGTTATACCTCCATCAATAAGTCTTGAAAGAGTTATTTCAGGTGCTCTTGAAGAAAAACCTGCCTCCCCGCCACCGCCAGTTATATGCACATGCTTATCTATAAAACCAGGAATAGCTATATATTTTGAAGCATCTATAATTTTTATAAAAGAATTCGTTATATTTATTTCATCATCTATGTGAATAATTTTTTCACCAGCTACTAAAATATCTTTTTTTCCTATAAATTTAGGAGTGTAAAGTTTTGCATTTTTTATAAGTAACATATTTTAAAATCCTTTAATCATTTTTTATGCTAAATTTGCCACCACCACAAAACAATAAGCACAAAGATGCGCCTAAATAAAGATAAATTATCTCAGGTACAAGTCCGCCAAAATTTGTAACAGCGAAAAGCTTATCCATATATGCAACATACAAAATCGTACAAGATGTTGCTATTAACATAATAGAGGCAAAGCGTGTATAAATTCCAAATATTATCATAACTGGTGCTAAAATTTCACCAAGATATACAAAATAAGATAAAAATGAAGGTATTTTAGCATTTATAAGAAGTGAAGCAACAGGCTCTATTCCAAATTTTAGTTTAAAAAGTCCATGATATAAAACACAAATTCCTAAAAACATCCTAAGAATTAATAATCCAAAATTTGGATAATTTAAATATTTAGACATAAATTTCTCCTAAATAAATTTATGTCATTATACAAAATTTATCTAAATTTCAAAAGGGATGACCTTTTGAAATTTAGCATTTTAAAGTTATTTATTAGATTTTATTTTAACTTTATCTTTTTTATAAAGTCCTGTTCCAACAGGAATCATCTTTCCTAAAATAACATTTTCTTTTAAATCTTCTAGATAGTCAAATTTACCAGAAATACTTGACTCGGTTAAAACTTTAGTGGTTTCTTGGAAAGATGCAGCTGAAATAAAACTATCACTTCCAATAGCCGCTCTTGTAACACCAAGTAAAATAGGCTCTGCAATAGCTGGCTCACCACCCATTTTCATAACTCTTTGGTTCTCAGCCCTAAATTTACGCCTACTTACCAAATCTCCTACAATAAAGCTTGTATTTCCACTATCTAAAATACTAACTTGTCTTAACATTTGAGAAACAATAATCTCAATATGTTTGTCATTAATAGCAACACCTTGGCTTCTATAAACTTGTTGAATTTCACTTATTAAGTATTGATGAAGTGCTTTTTCACCTAAAATTCTAAGCACATCTTGACTACTTATAAGCCCATCAGTTAGCTTTTCACCAGCATGAACAAACTCACCTTCTCTTACTTGAATTTGAAGAGATTTATCTATCATGTGCTCAACTTCAAGACCATCAGGAGATTCGATAATGATCTTTTCTTTTGAACGAAGCGCTTTTCCAAATTTAACAACACCATCAATTTCAGCTATAACAGCTGCATTTTTTGGTTTTCTAGCTTCAAAAAGCTCACTAACCCTTGGAAGACCTCCGGTAATATCGCTTGATTTTGCTACGGCTTTTGGAGTTTTTGCTAAAGTATCTGCCAAAGCTACTTTTTGACCATTTGATACATAAATGATAGTTTTTGGCTCTATTTGATAAGTTAGAGTTTTGCTATCAGTAACAACACTAATAGTTGGCTTTATATCTTGTGGCAAATACTCATTTACAACTAAACGAGTCTGTCCTGTAAGCTCATCATATTGCTCGGTTGCACTTTTATCTGGATCAATTTGCTCAAAACTTACAACGCCATTATCTTCTGCAATGATTGGTGTTGAGTATGGATCCCACTGTGCAATCACTGTTTTTTTAGGTCTAAATAGAATATCACCACTTTTTACCTTGCTATTATCATCAAACTCAACAATAGAAGTTCTAGGGATATAATATCTTGCAGCCTCTCTATCGTCATCATCGGCAACCACTACAAAAAGACCTTTTTCT
>QWCD01000036.1_pt1 | contig 51527 bp, 53 predicted proteins | sample 1972461 | NCBI WGS metagenome assembly QWCD01 (sample SAMN09866717, study PRJNA288562) | Human vaginal metagenome isolate term4_vaginal, whole genome shotgun... | isolation source: vagina | host: Homo sapiens | place: USA: California | reverse complement strand
ATCAATATTAGTAGATAAATTTGTAAGATCCGATGTATTCGCTTTATCTTTTATAACGCTATATACAGTGCCACCAGTGACAAGTCCTGTATTACCATCCGCTACAGTACCTACACCTAGTTTTTCTGAAAATTTAGTAACATTGATATTAGAAGCGTCGATATTTGCTTTAGTCGCAAGCTTGTTATCAATATTAGTAGATAAATTTGTAAGATCCGATGTATTCGCTTTATCTTTTACCGCAGCGTGTACAGTACCACCCGTTACAAGTCCTGTATTACCATCTGCTACCGTTCCATCAGCGACTACACTAATTTCATTTGTTGATGAAATTGCAATATGAGATCCTGCTGTATATGTATTACCAGCATTTTTCATAGCATTATATAACTGTTTACCATTGACGGCATCCGTGGATGATTCGGATAAAGTACCATCCGCTACGTGAATAATTTTACGTTCTTGTTTGTCGGCACCAATAGATACTACATTATCTTCTGTTGCTGTGCTATCAGCACCTAAAATCACTGCATTATTCGCTGTAGTAATAACGTTATTACCTAACACAAATGTATTACTACCTTTTTTTGTCGAAGTAGCACCAATTGTATTTATAGAACCAATTGCATATGAATTACTACCATATATTGTGTTTTTATAACCTAGTGTGCTAGATGTTTCACCAGTTATAATATGGTCTACACCCATTGCAGCACTATTTGTAGCTGTTACCGATGTATTTTTACCGATAGCTATCGCATTGTTACCCGTTGCCACTGACGATGTGCCAATTGCCAATGAATCAGTACCTGTCGCTAACGATTTAGTACCGACAGCTATCGCATTCTCGCCTACATTTGTTAGATCATGTAATGTTAACGCTTCTTTTAATGCTTGAAGGCGTTCTTGTTCCGATTTTAACGCATTCGCTTTATTAGATAACTCTTTCATAATCGCATCGTATCGCTGTGACATCATAATATCAGCTTCGCTAGGATTAGTATTGTTATAGGTTGCTAACGCTTGAGCTGCTGCCTTCTTTAAATTTTCAATTTCTTTTTCTTTATCTAAGGCAGCGTTTTTATTAATTTGTAACGCTTTTTCTAATTCACTGGTTAATGTAGCTGTTGTAATTTTATTTCTCTCTTTTATATCAGTGATATTTTTTTTAAGCCAATCTTGTCTAGTTTTTTCAAGATCATTATAAATTCTTTTTATAAAATCATCTCTTGATTCAGTTACTACGTATTTATCTAATTCTTTTTTATAGTTATTAGGAGCATTTAATTTTTTATCTAACCATATTGTATTTTTAGTATCTTCATATTTTTTTTGATAATAGACTTGTTCTAATTCTGCTTTATAATTAATTAAATTTCTATATATTTGATTTTTTAAATTAATTTTATCTTTATCGGTAACTAAAGGATTTTCATATTCAGCAACAGCTGAATCAACACGATCCCATATTTTATTCCAAACTGATAATACTTTAGTATATGTTGTTTCTGAAGCAACATCCTTATCAACACGAATATTAGGTAAAAAATTTAAATTTAAAGTAGTTTTAATATTACTTATTCTATATTCTTCGTTAGAAAGATAACGGTTTATAAGTTTATTATCTCTTATAAAAGTTCCTTCACAACCTATATCAAAAATAGATTCATTATTATAACCATCATAATTCAACGAACTTTTTCTAGGGGTATCTTTAAGATTTTTTAAGTCATCTATAACAGGTTTTAGATAAGATGATGAGTTATAATCAGACCTTCCGCAATCATAATCATTTCCGTTTAAATATTTATTTAGAGAGTTTTTAAATGTATCGCTTGTAAAATAAAAATCAGAACTACCATAGTCTTGTGTATTACTACGATAATCACCATATTTATTTTTTTTAATTTCATTTAATCGCAAATCTCCCGCAGCCTGATAATGTGATTTCACAAATTTTTTATAAAAAGGCATATCTAAATTTAAAGTCGTACCTTGTTCAACCATTTGTTTTAATTGAGTGGCTGCGTTTGTTAAACCTTGATCTGAATTAATATCAACGCCGCCTAATTTATTAACAGCAGTTAGACGACTATTTAAATCATCAATTTTAGCTTGTACTGCCTTTAAATAGTCAGCGGACCCTGCTTTTGCTTCTTCATATTTCTTTTGAGCCGTTTGATATCGTTCATACGCAGTTGCTTTAGCACGTTGTACTTGTTTTACACGTTCTCCAGCTTCAAGTACATCAGCTTCTTGTTTTCTGATTTTTTGTAATTCATTCAATAAACTTTTAGTGTTAGCCTCTGCTTTTGCAATATCAGCTAATTTCTGTTTATTTTCATTGAGCTTACTAGTGATACTATCTTTTGTTTCATTACCACCAGTTGCTACAGCATTATTACCAATCGCCACGCTATTTTTACCAGTGGCGATAGATCCATTACCTCTGGCTCTTGTATTCGTTCCAAGTTCTAATCCGTGATCTTCACTGACATTATTAATATAAATGTTAGTATTTTGAATAACAGAAGGTGGTTCACTTGCATAAACACAACCAGTACTTAACATAGATAGCACGGATGCTACTATATATTTTTTTTGATTCATATGTAGTTCTCCTGCCTCGTGGGCTTATATTCTAAAAAAACAAAACAATAAAAATATTAAATAATAAAAAAAATAAAAGATGAAACGTAATAGATCTATTGTACGATAAAGCGGTCTGTCAATATAAAGGTTTTCTTTTCTACATATAGATCTATTACCTATGAATAAAAAAGGCACATCCAAGGATGTGCCTTTAGTATTTATTCTCTTAACGCCTCACAGGGCTTATATTCATACGTCCATCCTATGTATATTATAACAAATTTACAAATAAGATGAAAATATGAATATTAGACATTTTTATCTTGAAATTCCTTTAGAACGAATATTTTCATTTGCTTTACTTAATGATTCTTTAAACAATGTAATAAAAGAATTAGGTTTTGTTACAGAATTAATAGAAGCTTTTAACCAAAGTTCAGACTCCACTTTATTAAAATCTAATTTATAATTAGCATTTTTACATAATTGAGTGAAATTATAATAATAACGATTATCTCCAGTTAAATCATCATATTTAGTCATAGTTATACTTCTAAATTATACCTTTCTATAAAATTTCTTTTTGCAGTATACGCTGAAATTTTACCCTCTGCCAGAGCAACGATCATTTTTACATCTTCGATGTTATCAAAATCACCACATTCCATCTCAACTGATTTTAGTAAGCTTTTTTGTTCTTCTGTAATTTTGTTTGAATTTTTAATAAGTGTATGCATATAATTCCCCTTTCTTTTTTAAGCTACCTATGCGGTAGTTAACAAATAGAATAGTTGTTGTCTGATTTTAATTTTTTTCTAAGCTACCTATGCGGTAGTTAACTAGAGGTTACAGTTTAGGGAATCCTTTTTCATTCTGATATTCTTCACATCCCGTTAAAAATACCTTTGTTACGACATCAATCATTTTTTCACCATGCATCGCAGCATAAATTTTGATGCCTTCTTTAATGTGTGGTGGAACACGAAGTTCTAACCGTTTAAATTCTTGAATTGCTGCTTCTTTTTTTGGTGCTGTGCCACCTGCATTGATAAATTCATTAATATTTTTTTTAGGTTTTTTACTAAGCATGTTATATCTCCTATTTCATTTTAACAATTTCTTTAACAAGTTGTTCTATTTCTTGAGCAGCTTTACTACTCTTTTTATATTCTACAACACCTTTACCTTCTAAGGTAGCTCGTCTATAATCTTCACGTTGCCCCAAAACAACAGAAGAACGAGTTACATTATACTCTTTTACGATTTCATCTAATCCTTTTTCAATTTCTTGATGAAGTTTTGTAAAAGTCCGTGCTTGATTTAATACACACATAACATGTGATGGAGCTTCACCATTTTGTACTCTAACCTGGTTTGCTTCTTGTATTAAATCCAAGGTGTCACTGGTTCCCCAAAAGTCAAATTGCCCGCTGGTAACAGGAACAATAATAATATCCGCCTTAATTAAGGCAGTTCTAAACATAACAGTATCTCTACCACCACAATCGATAATAAGATAATCGCTCGTATTGGTAGTGATGATCTCATCTAATTCTTCTGGAGATTCAAGAGCTACAGCAAGTAGTTCTTTTTCTCTTGCATTGGCAAATAAAAATGTAGATTGTTGTACATCTCCATCTGCTAATATAATTTTTTTACGTCGATTTTGTAAGGCAATGGCTATATTAATAGCTATTGTTGATTTACCGACGCCACCCTTTGTACTAGCAACAGCAATTATTTTCATGGCAACCCCCTTTTGAATCTATACTATATCTTATATATCCATCATACCATAAAACAATTAATTGTCAAACATTTTTAATAATTTATTTTTTAAAACAGAAATATATTAATATTTTTATATTTTTTTTAATAGCCAATATGATACATAATAATAGCCCCCTTGATAGGGGGCTATGTATGATACTACAACATTTGACCGTACAAAAATTTACGCCGTTCTCCTTCTGTTCGTGCGATATAAATAGATTTTTCAATCTCTTTTGTTAATTCATGATGTGTTAGTAAATTATTTTTTATGATCGCTAAAATATCAGGATGTGTTTGTAAGCGGATGGATACATAATATATTAATCCTGGAGCATGTGCTGCGATATACTCTGCAATTTGATAGTCGTCACGCACACGATCACCACAAAATTTGATCATAGCAGCATTTCTTTTAATCGCTTCAAAACAAACATAATACGTATCTTGATACGGGGCCAATGCTGGTCGTGTAAGATCATAATTATTTTCTTCTAATAGCTTGTCAATGTCCATAATTAACCTCTCAATAATGAAATTAATATAACTAAGATAACTAAGATTCCAATGGCATTGATAAATACAGCAGCAAAGGTAATATGCTTTAATAGATATGATTTATTAAATATATCTTTACAGTCCCCATGCACTGTTTTTATAGTTTCAATTGAATTAAAAGCTGATTTTTCTACAGATTCTGTAGACTTTTGTATAGAACGAGTAGCACTGATAGCTACTTCATCTATATGTTTTGTAATACCATTTTGTTGATCATCCATCATACGTTTTATTTCATCTGCTACTAGTTTTTCTATTTTTGGGTATAGATCATCTGTAAATTGTTTGTTAAAGTTTGTTGTTAGTTCTTGAAACGTAGTATATTGTTTTTCTAACAACGATTGATAGTTACTTAATGTAGTAGTTATTCTTTCTGATTCTTGATTAAAATTAGTTAATAACGATTTAGCAGGATCATTTAATGATGTTTCTAACAAATCTAATGTATCTTTATAATATTGTAAATTAGTAGTAATGGTAGCAAGTATTGTTTCTAACGCTTGTGTGTTAGTAGTGATAGCTTCTTTAGCTATATTAGACACAGAATCTTCCATATCTTTTTTTAATGAACTTGTAAAATTTTTTAAAAATGCGTCAATATAAGCGGATTGAATATTAGAATTAATAGAAGTGTTTGTAACAGTAGATAAGGATGTATGTACTACAGTGTCGTTATTATCTTCTTTGGTAGTTATAATCGGTTCTTCTGAAACCTTTTCTTTTTCTACTGTTTCTACAGTAGTAGTTGTTTCTTCTTGTCCTAATAATTTAGATTTTAATGTATTAAGCGACTTTATAAAGTACTCTTTTGTTGCTGGTGATAATACATCTATATGTTCTTCGGCTACCGTAAGTAACCGTTTAGTAATATATTCATCAGGTATTTCTCTAATATCAGGTGGATTTTTTGCAACCACACGCTCTAATATTTTAGGTTTTAATAGAACATCTAGCACCTTATCTTTATTTGTATACTTACCATTTACTAATACTTTAAAAAAAGTAGTATTTGCTTCAATAAGCGATATAATAGCCTCTGAACACGATTCAGAAATAATTATGTTTTGAAACTCTGTATTAAAAATTAATGATTCACATTTAAGTTCTTTTAACGTTTCAATAACTGCAAATTCTTCACGTCGCATACGATCACCTATTAATAGTTTGGATATTCGTTTTTATTCAATTCTTCCATATCGATAATTTTTAACAACCCAGAATTACGATTAATAACAACATTTAATGTAAACACTTTACCAATATTATTTTTATCTTTAATTTCAAAAGTGGAATTGTAATTCGGTGTAAACATATCGTATTTATTATTTTTTCTAAACCGATAGGTAAAGATATCTTGATTGATCGTTGTGAACACACATACTAATTCATTGTTATTAGTAACCTGGTTCTTTTGTAATAGCATAGCAATTAATTCAACAGGATATTTACCGCTTGATTTCATCACACGATTTAACGATGGAATTTGCTTAATTAAGTAAGAATATTCGTAGGGTAGTACAGGTACACCTGTTTTTAACGCATCCTCGGATAATTGTTTTAAATAATCAATAAGTTCGTCTGCTTCAATAGACTGTTCGCCATGACTTGATTTAATCGTAAATTGTTCATCACTCGGTTTATCTCGCAGCGTTGCCTTACCTGTATCCTTTTGAATCGCTATACCGTTTGAAATCATAAATACTGTATTTTCAACGCTTTCTAAGCGTTTATTAATATACTCTTCAAATAAATAATATAATCCAGACTCTTCATTGCTAAATCCAATTTCTTTTAATTTGTTAGCTAATTCACTATGAAATTCTTCTGTCATTTTTTGTGTTCTAGTTTTAAATTCTGTAGTTTCCATCGTAAAAATTTCTCCTAATTAAAATAACAATTGTAATGGATAAGAGATTCCAATAATAATAAGAGTAATTATTGTAAGAACAATACAAATAGCAGATACTGCATATTCTTTATTATCGCCAGTTTTAAAATATGTTTTCCCGATACGAGAGTGTAATGTTAATCCAGGAACAGTTCCTGTTACTGCATCTTCAGCAATATGAGCAATACAACCAAATAGACCGCCAAGTGTAACTTTAAAAAACAATGAAGATACTTCAGAGGAAGGATTACTAACAAATCCTAGTATGGCGATAAATGTAAAAGCAATCATATAAGGAATAAACCAGTGTGTCACTTGTCTATGATTGTAATAAGTTAGATTAGACCGTTTTTTATGACCTTCGAGCCGATCAGGTAACGTACTCCCTGCATACGCTCCTAACACAAAAGGAATATTTTGTGTTAGGAGAAATGCAATAGAGGTAGTAATAATTCTATGATTCACCCACTTCATAGAATCACCTAACGAGAACGGGAACGACTTTTTCCAAAGCATGGTATGGTTACAATTATATTACCAATTTTCTTTGTATGCTTATGATTTTGCCGTTGTTTCATAGCCGTTGTAGTTACAAGCGGACTAGGGCTATTGTTTCTTTTTTTTAACTGTTTTTTACGCCTCATCGTGTCAATTCCGCTCCTTCTTTCGCTTGCTTAATAGTGAGTCCTACTTGATGGCGTTTATCTTTTTCCATAATTTTTTTGATCACTTCATTTTTCTGCATTGCTACAGGAATATCCTTAAATAAGGATTTATCGTGTTCAATGGCTATTTGATATAGATCAGGATCATTACGCAGCGTTTGTCCTACGTATTTTATATTGTCAGGATCCGCCGTGATTGCTTGTCGTGCTAATCGATCGTTATCACGAGCCGACGCTCCCGCATAACGAAAGGCATCCTCATTGTTCGTAATTGCAGCGGATACAATTTTTTCATTATTTCTAAATTTATCGGGTAAATATAATAATTCTGTTCCGTTTGACGATACCAACCGTAACGCTTGTTCTTCTGTTAGTCCTTGGTATTCTTCAATTTTCTGGTCTTTTTCTTTTTCTCGTTCTTCTTTTACTTCGTTATATTGTTCATTGAAATTAACAACTTGTTCTTGATCTTTATAGATTGACGCTTTTAACGTCATTGGTAACACCGTTCCTACTTCTTTCATATAATCAGAACGTTCATACGTAATATATAAATCTTTAGGTTCTAACGTATCATGTTTGATACGGTTTTTATTTTCTTGTTCAAATCGTTTAAACGAAAACGATGGATTGACTGCTTCCATTCCTTCTACGTATTGTTTAATCGATTCTACCGTGTCTTTAGAACAAGTAATTGGCCATTTTTCTTCAATTGAATTAACAATGACAGCAGTCGCATCAAACACATCTTCACGATCAAATTCAACAGTATTAATAGACCCTTTAAAGGCTTGTTCTTTTATAATTGTAGAAGCCATACAATTCTCCTTTTAAAGTATTGATTATATTAAACTATAAAATAATTAATTTATTATTATTTTTATTATTTTAATAATTTATTATGTATTTAATTTAGGTTTACCACCTACATCGGCATATGAGGCTTTACACCCATTACTATAGTTACTACAGCCCCAAAAATAGCCTTTCGCTCCTTTCTTTCTTTTTAAAAACCCTTTCTTGCATTCGGGACAAGGATAGATAGCTGGTTGTCCATGCTCATCTGAAAACGAGGCTTTACAGCCATTATTATAGTTACTACAACCCCAGAACGCCCCTTTAGCACCTTTGATCAGTCGTAACACACCCGTCTTACAGACTGGACAAGTTACCCCTTCAATTTTTGCTGGTTGAGCAAACACGCTTGTTTCCGCAGCGACTAGATCATGTAAAAACGTTTCATATTCATGAATGACTGTATCTAATGCTACAGTGCCTTTTTCAACGTCCATTAATGATAATTCCATAGCAGCCGTCATATCTGGTTCTGTAATTCGTTTAGGAATATGTTGTATGAGTTCTTCTCCTAACGCCGTAGGTCGTAACGATTTACCATCTAACTTTAAAAATCCGTTATCGATTAAGCCTGAAATAATTGTAGAACGTGTGGCAGGTGTTCCAATCCCTTTAATTTCTTTTAATTTTTCTTTCATTGATGGATCGGTGACAAATCGATGAATGGTTGACATAGCAGTTAATAACGTACCTTCTGTAAATCGTTTAGGCGGTTTAGTAATTCCTTTTTTATAGCTAACGTCTGATACATGTTTTACATCGCCCACAGAGGCTGTAACAGCTTGATGTGTAACATGTACATCTTCTTCCTCTTTTTCTTGCGTAAGAAGCGATTTAAACCCTTTATTGCGAATATATACACTTCGCCCTGAAAATTCTTCATCAGACACGGAAAACACGTATTTTGTTTCTGTAAATTCCAATGGTGGATACCATTGGAGAACATATCGTAGTGCGATTTCATCGTACAGTAATTGTTGATCGTGATCTAATCCAGAAGGAGCCACACGAGTTGGAATAATCGCATGATGGGCGGTTATTTTTTTATCATTAAAACATTTAGATTCTAATGTAGTCGTAGCACCGCTAGTATAACTAGCAGGTAATGTTGACCCTTGGGCAATGCTTTCTAAAATAGTCGCAGCGTCATTATATTGCCCCATTGGTAGATAGTTACAATCGGATCGTGGATAGGTTGTATATTTTAATTCATATAGTTTTTGAGCGATTTCTAATGTTTTTTTGGGGGACCATCCAGCTTTTTTATTCATATATCCTTGTAATGTATCTAATGAGTGTGGTAGTGGTGGATGTTCTTTTTTATCTTTAATTGACCATTCTTTAATCGTTGCTTCTCGCTCTAGTGTTTTTAATAACGTTGTCGCTTCTTCTTCATTTACAATATAATTTTCACGAATCATTTTACCAGTGAATACTTCTTGATCAATTGTGATTGATGCGTATATGTCGTAATACTCTTGCTCTTTAAACTGTAAAATATCGTGTTCACGATTGACTACAAGAGCGAGTGTAGGGGTTTGTACACGCCCTACATTCAATTTACCTTTACCGCCTAAATGCTGGTATCTAAGAGTGTATAAGCGTGTACCAGACATACCCAATAGCCAGTCCATTTTAGAACGTCCTAAGCCAGCATCCGATAACGTTTTAAACGTGCTATTATCAACAATCGAATTAAACGCTCGTTGTAGTGATACATCATCCGTAGCATTAATTAAAATACGTTTGACAGGTTTAGTATAGTGATAATAATGTAATACCTCGTCAATTAATAATTGACCTTCCCGATCAGGATCGCCAGCATGAATGACTTCATCCGACCACGACAACATTTCTTTTATTGCTTTTACTTGATCTTTTACATCTGCTCGTGGTTGTAATATCCATTCATTGGGAATGATAGGCAAATCACTAACAGTCCATCGTTTATACTTTTCATCATATTCATCAGGTGCAATCGTTCTAAATACATGACCGTAACACCAGGTTACTTTTACGTCACTTTTTTCATACGCCACTTTTGTTTTTTTAAAACCGCCGATAAATTTAGCAATCGCCGCTGCTAAACTCGGCTTTTCTGCAATATATAAGATATTCATTTATTACCTCGTTGGGTTTATATTCTACTAATTTAATAATAAATATTTTAATTATTTAATTTATTTATCTTTTTATTTTTATATATTTTTAATTATTATATTATTTTTTTATCGTTCTAACCCTTTACTTTCTTTTGGTTTAGAAAAAGATAGGGTTGGTTTTGTTTTTGTTGTTCCGTTTTGTTTTTTCTTTTGATGTTCCCAGGTATCGTTAATTTCATTAGTTTTTCCTAGTTTATCCAACGCACCTTTTAATTGTGTATTGGTTAATGTAATATCAGATTCATTATTATAGATATACACAACTTTTTTATTAGCAGGATCTTCAAGAAATACATCATATAACACATTCTCTTGATTAAATCCCTTTGTAATTTTAGCTAAATTAATATTATGTTGTTTTAATGTATCCCCTAATTGATTATAGTCTTCATTGGTTCTAATCGTCGGATGTTCTTGTAAATACGTTGTTAACGATGGTACATCTTGTTTTTTTGTTGTTTCTGCACTATTTGTATGCTCTCGTGTTATATCGTGTTGCGATATATTTTTCACATTATTTAAATTAGACATGTAACGTTGTTTATACTTATAGTTCGATGTAGCTAATGTATTACCCGCTATCTCTAATTGTTCTTTAAACGACGGCGATATTTCATCATCTTTATAAACGTTTAATATGTTGGCCGCAGCTGCTTGATGGAGTGTACGAGCGAGAATATCTTCATTAATATAATGACCATTAATCTCATTAATAGCAGTTTTTAAGTCATTACCACTAATGTTATGCAAACCTCTTATGTTTGCATTATCAAGAATTTCTGTAATCGGTTTACCCTCTTTTAGTTCAGTAAATATCTGTTTTAAATTTTCTTTTGGATATTCGTTCCATTTTGGAGTATCTCCAAGATCCGTAGCAACGTTAAGTTTTGCTAATTGATATGCTATTGTTTTGTCTTCTAGTGAAGGTAATGCATACTCTTTATTATTTACTTTTTCTTGTATAGTAGAGTTATATTCTTGGAGTGCATTTTTAAATGTATCAGGAATGTCAGGGTCATTTTTTAACCTATCTATAACAGATTGTAAAGGAGTCGGTGTATTTGTATCTAACGTAAAATTATCGCCATAACCGATATCTGCACGCAATGGAACTTCTAATGTTTGACCTGTTGCATCCGTAATAGTTATAACAACGTCACATTTATCGCAACCGTATGAATTTGCTCCATTTAATGTATCGTCAATATACAAGTCGTTAAAGAGTTGATGTAATTCTTGTCCTGTATATTCTTTACCTATAATATATTCATTGGCTTGTAATAAATTTTTATTAATATCATATAATGCGTATCGTTCATTGTTAACCATTGCTCGCAATACCGCTGTAGAAGGCGAACAATACGGGAAGGCATGTTCACTACCGCCTAAAAAAATGTGAGCTTCTTTTTCTGTAGGAGGAGCATAACTCCCCCCCTCGATCCAATCAACACGAGCTGAAATCGTTGGAGAGGTAACGGAATGTGTTTGTTCTAATTCTTTATGGAGCATATGTGTTTCAATATAATTTTCAATGCGTTCAGCTTCTTGAATCGCTTTAAAGAATATATTAGGATCTTTTTCAATCACTGATGCCCAACTTTTTAAGTACGCTGCATGATTATCTAATTGATCTTTAGAGGGTGCTAATTCGTACCGATTTGTTAATAATGCTGCTGTAAATTCAGCATATAATTCTTCTTTTGCATAGCTTTCACTACCAAATGTACCTGTTAAATCTCGATTTAAACGGCTTGTATGACCCGTTGAATGAGCAATTTCATGGATCGCTGTACCATAAAATTGATTATCTGATTCAAAATACTTTCTATCTGTTAAATGAATCATATCTTGACTAGGTACATACGAATTTCTACCAGACGTATTAAATTCAATAGGGGCTTCTGAATTAGCAATAATAGTATCTAATTCTTTACTTTGTTGTTCTTTTGAAAGTAGTTGTTCTTTCACCAATTCGGGGAAATTTTCAATTTGTTCAGCATTAAACACGGTGTAATATTTACCAATTGTAATATCCCCTTGTTTTTCTTTTTTTTCTTTACTCCAATTCTTTGTATAGTCATCCCATTCTTTAGTACCTTTTTCGATGGTATTCCAGTATTCAATTTGAGTACCTTTTGAGCCTGCTTTAATTTTTAAACGTTCTTCTGGATTTTGTATGGATTCATTTGCTTTTTTTACTTGATTAAATGTAACCCACCGTGGATCCGTAAATTCATTTTTAAGGCTAGATACATAAAGTCGTAATATATTAGCTCCTTTATACTGTGTATTAGTAAGTGGATTGTGTTGTTGTAGATTAATTTTTAATCCATCTCGCCACGGTAATTTACCATCTTCTTGAATTTTATTTAATAAATATTGGGTAACTTCATTACGTTGTTCTTGAATGATTTTATTCATGATACCTCTCGCTTTCTTTATCATTTGTGTTCACATGATTTCTACTCTTCTGGCAACTTACAATATTTGTAAGCTCCCCTAAAATCGTCAATTCTGTCGCTTGAAGTCCACGACGTTTCACCCAAACCATACACGATAAACTTATAAGTTTCTTTTTCATCAAAACCTGCAAAGTGCCTTTTATGCCAATGCTTTTTATCCTGTGATACTAAAACTTTAGTATCCCTAGGTATTACCGACCAATCAATAGTACCTAGTTCCTTAGCAATGCTTAAAGGCTCTTTGTCTCCAAATCTGATATCTTCAAACAACTTATCAGAAAATTTCAATTTTTCTATTGCTTCATCACTGTACCAGCATTTACCTCTCTTTTTTGGTTGTACTCTATAAACGTACAGGCTATCATCTTTATCTCTTGCAAGAAATTTAAACCCTTGGTTATAGCATAATCGTAAAATTTCTTTCCTTATTTCGTATTGTTCCATTTTTTATTCCTTGCTTTCTGGCAACTCATCATTAAATTCTTCTTCGTCTAACACTTCTTCGCTAATGGTAACACCCATTTCATTCGCTTCTTCTTCTGTTAGTACAAGTGGTTCTTGTTTCATAATAACATCTCCTTTTCAACTATAAAAATATAATTTTATTAAAATATTAAAATATAAAATTATTATTTATTTTATATTTTAATTATTTATTCATGTAATTCATAGGTTTTATTATCTACTGTTGTAATGGATTTAATAATAACAGTTGTAACAATGGTATCTTTTTTAATTCCAGTCAACAATGAACCATCGCCCGTTTCCGCAGCTTGTAATTCTTTTTCATAAACAATACTTGTGGCAGGCTTTTTGATCGTTAATGGAATTTCTTTAATAACACGCCCAGACTGCTTATCCGCTAGTGAAATCACTATATTAGCAGATTGAACAGATTGATCAAGTAATACGGGTGCTTCAAAGATAAATTTAGATTGTATTTGATGAATCGTTTTATCTTTATGATCAGGATCATTAACAGTTACTTCTTTTTCTTTGATTGATAGATTTGGATTATTAACTTTCATTAACTTATTAAACAAACGGACTATATCTTTATTTTCTTCTGATAAGTTTTGTTTGTAATCAACTAACCGACTTTTAATAACCGTATCAGCTTCTATTAATTGATCAAGTACCCATATTTTACCATCCTGGCGTAGTTTAATATGAACCACATATTTAATATCTTTCTTTTTTGAGTCGTGAACAGTAATATCTAACACAGGTGTATCCGATGAATGATTAAGCGTAGCATTTTCAAACTCTAAATTCTGTAATCCAAGCAATCTAATATTATTAGCAATTACATTAGATTCCTCACCCGTATAAACAATTTTATGAAGCGACGTAATGTTATTTAATATATTATCCGCAATCGCCTTTACGAACTTATCATGATCAAGATCATTTAATACAGATGATGAATTAGACCAGTCGTCCATCGTTAAATTAACAAGCATAACTGATTTAGCTGTATCGTCGATAATACTATATAAATTAACCAATTGATATACTGTATCTTTATCGCCGTTGTCAATTGCTGCATATAATCGATCAATAGAGTATTCAGGACTTGTTTTTACTACATTTTCATTATAGTAATAATAGGCACCAATAGACGTTACCACGCCCAGCGTTCCTATAATAATAATTCTCGCATTCTTTTTAAGTGCTTTCTTTACGATTAATAAATTCATTGTATACCTCGTAGGGCTTATATTCTAACTGTAAATATTTTAATTATTTAATAATTTTATTATTTAATCTATTAATTTTTATATGTTTTTATTGATTATTATATCAATTATCTAATCTTCTAAACTTATTAATTGTTGATATCGATCTGCTATATCATTAATATAATTAATGGTTTCAGGGTAAGGCGGGACGCCGTTATATTTTGCAACAGCACCAGGTCCAGCACTATACGCAGCTAACGCATAGGTCGTTTGTAATTCAGAACCAGCATACCGACACAAATTATCGGATAAACAATATACGCCGCACTCAATATTTTGATGTAGATCATATGGATCTAGTCCATAATATGACGCTGTAGAAGGCATAACTTGTGCAATTCCAATCGCACCTACCTCTGATAAGGCATTTTGATTAAAACCGCTTTCATGTTCAAATACGCACGTAGCAAGTAACGGATCCACTTGATATTGATTGCAATAGTATAAAATACTATTCGCAATTTCATTATTATTAACAACGGAATATACAATTTCAGGAACTGTCATAGCCATTGATGATGTGGTGGTACTAACTGCTATTGCTGCAGCAATTCCTAATGTTTTAAGAAATTTCATAACACGCCTTTCTTTGTAATAAAAAATACTACCCAATCTATGGATAGTATATAACTGTAATATGTAATTCTCCTGCCTCTGTGGGCTTATATTCTATCCATAAAAAATATTTATATTTTTATTGTATTATACCAAAAAATGAATCAAAAAAAAAGAAGGTGTTAACCCTCACCTTCTTTTTCCGTTAAATGTACAGATGTATATTTATATCTAGTTATAAATTTGATTTTGAAGTAAATCCCAGGAATAAAATTCCATTCAAAAATAAAATTTAAACTCTAGAACGCCTTGAAAGGCTTATATTCTAATATTGAAACGAAATTTATCAAATCACTAGGGGGTGCCATATATAGTAAATAATGCATGTACATTTAACACTAATATTATAACATAATGAAACTTATAAACTCAATACTTTTTATTAATAAAATTATATATTTCTTTTTTTATTAATTTATATTTTAGTGCGTTCATAAAAAATAGCACATCAAAAGATGACTTTGATGTGCTATTACAGTTTAAGCATTTATCTTTTCAAGTAACGCTTCTTGTAATACTTTAGAAAAATTCATATTTTTTTCTAGTGCTAACTGATTCAACCATCCTGGAATAGTTAATGTTTTTTTAACTGATTTAGTATTTTTAGATAGATCAACATCGGTTCTAACTAATGTGGTATACCCATCTTTATTACAATCTATATCTTTTATAGATGAAGCTTTAGGTAGTTTTCTACCTTCCTCTAATTCACATAAAACAAATAGCTCAATTGCTTCTTCTGCATTTTTTAATAGTTCATCCAATGTATCACCATCAGAAAAACACCCGTCTAAATCTGGAAACTCGATCCAATATCCATTATGTTTGTTATTGGTTAGATCTTCATGAATAATTCCAGGGTATGTATATACCATAAGAAACTCCTTTCTAAAAACACGTTATTTTAAACCTGTTTTTTTAAGAATTGCATGTAATAATCCAATTTTTACATCTTTACCATGTACAGGAATTGTTATATGACACTTACCTTTTACTAACTGATGATGGCTTCCATTTTGCCGAATATCTGTCCAACCATTTTGTTGTAACAGTTTAAGTAAATCTTTATCTTTCATAATTATCTCCTACATAGTATTATAATACGTATATACGTATTAATCAATAGCTTATAAAAATACCCCTTATAGTAATTAAAAAATGTAACCTATAAGGGGATATATTGTATTAATTTAAACACCTAACTCTTTAAATAACTTTTCTATCGGTTTAGTTATGATTAATCCGTTTTTCTTATCTTCTTCATATTCTTATATTACTAAAAGATCATATGCATCTTCTAACTGTGTAATTTCTTCTTTAGTCACTATTAATCACCTTATACACCGTTTTTTTAGCAACAATAATATTCTTATCAATTAAATAATCTCTATGTTTCTTCGTTAGTCATTAGCAGCACTATCAATCTCTTTATCCAACATCATACCAACAAATACAATTAATTCTTTAACAATTGGTTCATCTTGATGTGCTGGATCACGCATATACGCAACTAATTCTTCTACGCTGCTAAGTCCTAAGTCTTTTAATAATTCTTCCATGATATACCTCTTTCTTTACCACGCCATATACCTTACTTATAATTCCATTCCTTTTTGAGGTGACTTTTTACGAATGATAATACTTGGTTTTTTCACTTGTTTATAATGCAATCGTTGTTCATTAGTACACACAGAATAGTCGTCACGAGCAACTACATATCCCTTAACTTTTTTATTAAATAACTCAGCTTTATCCTGTAAAGACTTGATCATATCTATATCTTGTTTTGACGGCAGAGAATTTCCCGACGGATGGTTATGGATGACAAGTGCTTTTTCTACATCGTCATCTAATAACATACTGTTAATCTCATAGTTTGAAAGCACAGCACTATCATAATTTCCCTTCCCCAATAGTATAACATCTTTTACAGAAGAATCCTTAGTAAGTGTTACTAAATAAGCTTCTTCTTCTGGTAAATGTTTTAATCCTTCTCTCATATGAGCTAATATATCTGTATCTCCTTTAGCATGTGTAATTTCTTTTACTTTATCTAAATGATATTGCTTGATAATGGATAATTCTTGACTTGTAAACTTATAGTTACAAGTAAGTAGTGTGTGATCTAATATCTTATATTTATAATTTGAACCATCTCGTGTTGTGCATATTACATTATGATCACTATCTTTACAAGCAGAGATACAATCCACTACGTTACATCCTAACGCATCGGCAATAGATTCCATTCGTTGACCTATCATCTCTGGATGTATCGCTGATGAGTTATGTTCAATAATAAATATTTCATTATAATCCGTATGTAATAACTCTTTAGCAATCTCTTGATCGCTTTTATTATGAGGATCATTGATAGTACGTATGTCAGACAATCCTTTTTTTGCATTGACATATAAAATAATAGCTTCTCCCTCGTTAGGGCATAAATTTTTATACATTGGCAAATCCCGAAACTGATCACGACTCATTATTCTTGCAGGTACGCCCATATATTCATCCCTAGCAGCTTCTAAAAATGCTTTTAAAGGAATAGAGTTACCTATTTTTAAATTCCGAATCTCTTCATACGTAAACGAGTCAATCGATTCTACTTGTAAATATTTTGCTAATGACTTCATAGTATCGCCCCCCTTAATACATATGCCGTTTAAAATACGACACGGCTAATAAAGGGTCAATATGATATGTATTAGCAAAATTAGAATACATATGTTCTTCACTTTTTGACTGCAAGAACAACTGTGTAGTTCTATCTTGCCCTAGCAGCACATGTAACGGAATAGAAAACACCTTTGCAATATTCCGTAATGTACTATCTTTAGGTAGTCGCCGACCCATTACATAATTATTGATCGTTGCTTCTGATAACCCTACTTTCTTTGCTAATTCTTTTTGTGTTAATCCATCTCTAGCTAGTAATTGTTTAAGTTTAATTTTAAAGATCAATAAACTACTAGCTAACTCTTGATTCGATATGAGTTTTCTGTTCATACAATCTCTCCTGCCTCGACGGGCTTATATTCTACTAAGGGATACGTTCTATACCTATAGTATACCATAAAAACAAAAATAACAAAACAATAAAATAAATAAAATATTAAATTATTTTTATATTAAATATTTTATATTTTTAATAACAAACAGACTTTCTCCTTCAACTCTTGTTGCTGTTTGTAATCCATGAAAAAACACGATGCTAGGCGGAGTGTTTTTGCTTGATTTGCTATGATGGGTGTGATAATAGGTATAGGAGAGCCAGAGCAGAGCAAAAAACTCCCTCTCTACTAATAGAAAAAAGCAACTATTAGTAGAGAGGGAGAGAGTAATAGGCACAGTGTCGCCGTCGCTGTCGCTAAGAACCACTGACTCCTAGTGTTTCCACTATCTAACTTCATCGTTTCCCAGTTTCGTCCAAGAACTCCGTTAGATCTCCATGCCCGTAAGCATCGAAACTTCCACCCAGACCGTTATGGCCGTCACCGCCTAGTAGCAGAACTCACCAGTGGTTATAAATTCTTATCAGAAGGGCTGATCTTCCTAGCTACCATTCATTTTTACTTGTGAATAAGCAAGTGGTATTTAGTTAGTCATACTAACCCACGTTTAACCTGATTCGTGGTTCCGTCTGAACGACGTGTTACTATTCAATTAGTGCAGCCAAACCAATTAATACATACCTAAAGCACGTTTAATTTGTTTCTTCCGTAATTTTCTATGATACAACCCATATTTCTTCATAGAAAGCCATAACTCTAAACAATATACATCAAATGGCGGCGGTAAGGCCTCTCTATGTTCTTCTACGATATTTCTATCGCCAATCTCCGCCAATAAGCCGTATAGCTCAAAATTTGATGACGTAAAATAAAAGAAATGATGTAAATCACCAAGCATCGCATAATTGTTACAATGTAATTTACGATATGCTGCCTGTAATTCTTCACACATCGATTTTGTAATAATAAACTGTATCATAATAAAACTCCTTTCTAATAAATTTATGTCTGCAATATAGAATCCCGTTTGATTATATTACACAAATAAACAAATTAAAAAAGAAAAAAGCCAGTGGTTACACTTAGTAACCACTGGCTTGTCTATCCGTCGGTAAATATGATATACTACCATGAGGACAAGTAAAAGAAGGTTAGTAGTGTGTTTACTAATTTTCCCTATAGTAATGACGGGAATCATTACTATAGGACTTGTTCTTTTTATTTTTCTTTAATTAAGATACGTTCAGGTTTTCCTGCGTTATCCGTTTTAGCTTCCGTGTAGTCATCGTTAAAAATTAACCACCAAGTACCATATGATTTTAACTCTCTTTCCTTTCGTTTAACATCACTTTCATCTTCTACGATTGCTTTTTTGTCTTTAAAGTATTGAAACGTAGATGTAAAAGTTTGACCGTTTGTATAATTAATAACGCCTTGATAGGAAAAATCATTTTGTTTGGTTAACACAATACTGGTAATAGCTAATTTACCAGGATTTTTAGGAACCCATGTACCTTCTATCTTATCAGACTTGCCACACCCCGCCAGCATACACATGCATACAATCCCTAATAATAACGCTGCCACTAATCGTTTCATACGCTCACTCCTTATTTTTGATACAAAAAAATCGCTAGACTCAACCAGCGACTGAATCCAATAGTGTGTTTATTATCTATATATAGTTACGGGAATAACTATATATAGTCATATGTAATTATACTTTAATTATTTATGATGTATTAATATTTGTCAAGTAAATTTATTATATTTTTTCAATAAAAAAAGAGGCTATCTGATAGTCGTGCCTATTTATACCCCGCCAAAAGGCAATAAGGCGGTAGGTGTATCATACTTATTTATGAATCGCCAGTAAGAGCGATAAATTCAGACAACTTCTATTGTTTACAATAATAGCATAAATACTACCATGTGTAAACGTCATACTCAACTATAAAAAGTAAAGAACCCACAGTCTAGCCACCGTGGGTTTTTGTTGTTTTATCTGAAGCTATCCAACTTTTATTCGTTATTAGTATAACATATTTCTATAAAATATGTTATACTAGCAATAGAACACGGTGTTTCGCAGCCACTAAATGCGACCCAACATAAGCGGTGTTTCGCAGCCATTATATGCGAGCTAACCCCCTAGGGAATAATAGTCCCTAGGGGGTTTTGCATAGCATAGTATATCGTACTTAACGCCAATTCATAAAAAACACATTTCCTGGGGTGACAATTTATAAGCTACCTATGCGGTAGTTAACACGCCCCACCTCTTCTACTTTTCTAAGCTACCTATGCGGTAGTTAACAAGCTAATGGCGATCCTGCTATTGCTTATACATTTCTAAGCTACCTATGCGGTAGTTAACTAGAGAATATGTACTTGTTTTTTATACTAACATAAATAGTAACTCATGTAAACGCCATATATGATATAATAGCTGTGTTGCTCCCTCTAATCTGGCGACAGAAAGGGGGTGTTTCAATATGGATCATCTACTCAACTTTTTAATCTCCGTTATGGTAAATATTGTTAGCTACTTTATTTGCAAATGGTTAAACGGTGATCTATGAGCAACTAGCCTAAGAGGTAGCTCTCTATAAAAAGCAAATACCCCACGGTCTGACCACCGTGGGGTATTGTTGTTCCAATATGGAACTACTCAACTTTTGTTCATGATTAGTATACCACAATATGTATTAAAAAAGCAACTCCCCTGCGGTCAACCGTTTTCTAAGCTACCTATGCGGTAGTTAACAACTCTTTCAACGAGTGGGACGTTACAATATGTTTCTAAGCTACCTATGCGGTAGTTAACTAGAGGTTATTTTCTTATTATTATACTAACATAAATAGTAACTCATGTAAACGCCGATTTTACAAAAAGCAAAAACCCCACGGTCGATCGTGGGGTTTTGTGCTAATTTGAATCAGCTACTATCTTTCTTTACTTACTTACATTATACCACAAACTACTCTACGCTATAGTCTTTAACAAAAATGTATTCAGGGGACCCTATATTATCAAGGCTTGCTTTTGTTTGTGTCTTATTAAAGAGTAACCCGATACCACCAGGGATACCTTCTTCTGTATGCTTTTTCACATCAGAAGCATCTTCTAAAATACCATTGACGTTATGATTGTATGTAAACATAGATGTTTTTGTTGTTCCATTTTTAAACGTTACAATGCCTTTATAATGGTAGTTATCTTCTCTAATAAATTGTATGCTTCGTATGTTAATTTTATTTGATTCAATTTCAGGAATCCATTTCCCATCAATATTGTATGCAATGCCACAACCACCTAGCATACAGATACATACAATGCCTAATAATAGTACTATTAATCGTTTCATATTTCACCTTAAAATTCAACAAATCCTCTTCCTGGTTTACTATCTTCTTTTAGTTTACGTAACCCTTCTTTTTCTAAATCAGTTCGTTTATCAGGATCGGATGTAACTTGAAACATTTTAGATTTACGTTTTATAGCAGCCAATTCATTTTCTTGTTCAATAATTTTATCTTGTAACATTTTTTGTAACGCATTCGCTTTTGTTTTAGTAGTGGCTAACAGCGTATCAGCGTTTGTACTTTTAATTTCTGTATTCACTTCTTCAATATCTAACAAGCCTTCTGTACTTTTACCTAATGATTGTAACGATTTAATCATCGATTGATTTGCATTTGCAATCGCTCGCAATCCATTTGCCATCGTTTGTGATTCTAAATTAGTTTTTGCAATGATGGAATTATTACTAATTTTCTTTTCTACGTAATTCGATTCATAATAAATTGCTTCTTTGTCGTATCGCACCTTTTTAATACTTGGATCGGTGCTTGAAAAATTAAAATGCAATAAATTTTTTGACATGCCCATCACTGAATTAGCATTATCTCGCAATGACGACAAACTATGTAAGGTATCGTCAATAGCTGATTTTACAGAATGAATGGCTTGTTTAGCTTCTTTTAACGTATCTAATTTAACATCTAACTTTTCTTTGATTTCTTTTAGTTTTTCTCCTTCTTTTTTAAGCCATTCAATATTTTGTTCTAACCGTGATTGATCGTGTACATTGCCACCTGTAAAGTGCCACCTTGCATCGACGGAGAAAAAGATGGATGAAGTCATGAGAAATGTTGTGGCAAGAATAATATAACGTTTACGTAACAAGATGGATCAGTCCTTCCGAAAATAAATATAACGGTGTTACTACCGCATGAATTTCATCGGCGGTAACAGGTCCAAAATAGCGACTGTCATAGCTTCTCTCTGGGTGATTCGCTACAAAATATTCATTATCTTGTAGCGTTATAGTCCCTTTTGTTAAATGTGGTAATGGTGTACCATCCGTTGTAGCTGTTAACGTCGGATATGTTACATCGTGAATAGTAACAGCACGATCGGTAACTGTCATGGTATCCCCTGGTACACCAGCAATATGTTTTAATAGATATTTTGGCTGCGTATGTGCTGGATGAAATACGTCAAGTCTATGATTCGTTGCTACCAGCACATAAGAGTTTTCTGTCGGCGTTTGATCGTAAGTAATGCGATACAAGCCAATGGGGGCTGATTCTGTTAGATTGATATATAAAGGACTTTTTATATATCCTTGATGAATACAAATAGGAAATGCTAATAATATAAGTAAGAGAATAAATAAACACACATCTCTTATTTTCCATCGTCGCCATTCATAGTGGCGAACTCCTGTTACTATACGTTGAATGTATTCCATAATTAACTCCTATAATTTAGCCGATATCTGTAATCCATCGGCGACCCGATTAGGCAATACCATACCAATAACAACCGCTACAATAACGCATAAGAACGCTCCTAATAGTTCAAATATATCCGTCGGTGAATATACATACATTTCCAGTGTTTTACGCATAATGGCAAACACTAATCCGATACAAATTAAACGAATCGTACCACTAATTAAATGACTTATCATACCTTCTGCAATAAATGTAGTTTGTTGTAAGCTCGAAAAAGCGATAGAGAACACAGAAAACACCGCCGATAAATAAAATTCAATATACACGATGATAAGCGAAAAAATAAGAATAATAAATAAAATAAGACTACCATAAGTAACAAACATATTAAGAATAAATAATCCCATATGATTAATTAAATCTAATACCGTTAATTTACTAAGCCATGTAATTGATGGATTTAAAAACGACATAAAGTGTTGTAATTGGGAATCGGGAGCCGTAATATCACTCATAACGTGAGCCGTATCACTACTAAATGTGGTAAATGTCCATTGAGCAGTGCCAATAAACACTTTATTAATAATGGTTTTCCAGCCATTAATGATAAATGCAATAAATCCATATTTCACCACTCGCTGTATAAGGCCCGTCCAAAACGCACTTTCTAATTGACCTGTAATAGCAGGCCCTTTCCAAATAAAAAACGTAAGATCAATAATAGCCAATACACCAAGTAATGGTAACGATACAGTAATTAAACTAGCTACCGCTACAACACAGCTATCAACAATCGATTCTAACATAGTACGAATCGAGCCACCTAGTTTGTACATATATTCAAAGTCTAAATTAAGTGGTGTATTCACTACTTTGTTGTATAACTCTTGTAACGATTTTCCGAATCGATGAATAATACCATCACCAGAACCTTCATAGCCTGTCAATTTCCAGCCTGCAGCTTTTAAAATATCCGCTGGATCAGCATAAGGAGTTCCTCTCGGACCACTAGTATAAGAACTCTCTAAATCAGTAGCATACGGTCTATATTCAGCATGCACATGAACACCTGTACTCATTCCTGTAGAGCCAGCCAGGGCGACAATTTGTCCGACACTTACACGTTCTCCTTTGTGAACGTTTAGCTCAGAGTTATGGCCAAGACGAAAGACGCCCCCTTCATCCATCTGGATAACAACAGATTCGCCATAGCCATCACCTAAATCACTAGCTTCTAGAACTACCCCATTCACGGGGCAATCAACAGGTTCTCCTTCAGGAAATCCCCCTACATCAAGTCCAGCATGGCCTTCAATGCCGACACCTGTAACAGGATTAACTCGTTGCCCTAATCCTGACGTAACTTCACCAGTCATAGCGAACGCTGGATATGTAATAGCAGGCACTATACTTATCATGGTAAACACCATGATAAGTAGAATGCGTTTGACGATGCATATAGTATTATTTACCATAACCGCCATCCCTCGCTCGACTTTCCGATAACATACGTGCTTTATTACTAGCAACATGAGGACGGTTTAATATTAAACTTTTAGCACGGTTAATACGATGTGCCGCTAAGTCTTTCATAACACCCCCCACATGTGACGCTGCTCCTGCTGCTGCATATAAAGGAGTAAAGTATGGATGACCACCACCCATGGCTGACCATTGCTTACCAGCCCTGAACGAGTCGCCCGCTACACGGCTTGCATTGAACATCGCACGCCCCGCACCGACGGCAGCATGGCCCACGTTAGAGGCACCGTTCATGGTGTTACGAGTACCGTTAATAATACCCCCCATAGACGACCCCATTTGAGGCATACCATTTAACATACCAGAAATCAGACCTGGTAACTTCCAAATGAGGAAAGCGTACATACACGCTTGTAAAACGCTTTCAAAGAGCGTGCCATAGTCATCGTTCGTAATCACGTCCATTTTAGCGATCATTTGCGACATAAGCCCTAGTAAGAAGATCATAACCATCAGCTTGACGCCAAAATTGACAACAGCTCCAATCGCCTTTTGACTGATAAACGACGTATGACTATTCACGCCAAACGGCAGTAGAATAATCGATAAGGTCGTCGTCAAGTAAAATTCAATAAAACAAAGTAGAACGTTCAATGCAATGAACGCAAAGGCGATAAAGATGGCTAAACATAAGACAATTTTAATTAATCGCCCTGGGATCGCTGCGATCGATTCGCCGATACCAGCGAAGGGGTTCGTAATACCAGGCTTATCTTCTTTTTCTTTTACTAACTCTTCATAATTTTTCTGTAAATCACCGTTTTCGTCATAAAACGGAGTATGTGTTCCATCCGATACAGCACCATCCGCCATTGGTATGTCATGGATGGCATTGTTCAGCAGGCGGTACATCTTTTTTTGACCCTGCACCATGATCGATGACGGTCGTGTACCTGCTTCACTGTGTGACGCAATTTGACCGACTTTGATAAAGGTATCTTCAACAGTAACAGTAAGTGGTCCCCAGTGCATGATTAAAAACACGAAAAAACCGATTTTAACGGCTTTACCGATAATTTCACGCACCCGCATATCGCCAAAGTACATACCCCACATGGCGGTGACATCGAGGATACCGAGAACGGTAGCAATCCCAAGGGCTGGATTTTTTAACGCAACCATTCCCGAAATTGATGCGTTCTTAAATGTATCAAGCATGGTATTTAAAAATTGATATTCCATTACTTTTCACCCCATGCTTCTTTCATTTGTGCCATTCGTGACCCATATCCTTTGGGTAAATCGTTCATTTCTCCTTTAGCAGTCACAACAGTATGACTGAATTTTTTAGCCGCCGCAAAGTTATATTCTGCACGGTTGGCGTCCTTTTGTTGTGTTGCTTGTGATTCCATATTTTGATTGGTGGTTTGGATTGCCATTAGCCGACTATTAAACCCTTGAATACGAGCCGTAACAGCGTTAATTTCTGCATTAATTTTAGCAAGATCTCGTTGTCCCGTTGTTGTTCTTGCTAGTTGTCGTAACTGTTGTAGTTCTTTTTCAGCTTGATCAAGACCATTGATAATCGCTTGTGTTTCTAACATTGATTCTTTATTATTTTCAGTGATTTTACTATTTAAATACGAGTTAGACCCCTGTAACGCACTGTACGTAATATTTTTTGGGGATAATGAACTTAATGAACGAAATGTATCGTTCCACTTCTTTTGTGTTTCTTTAGCTACATTTTGTACATCTTTGATCGGTGCTAAAAAACCATTAAACGAATTAGATGTATTACTAATCACATCGTCTACAGCTTTACGAGTACCATCAAGCGACGATAAGACAGATTTAGCCCCATCAGTAACATCTCTCATTGATTGAGTAACAATCGCCAGATGTTCTTTTGCTAAATTCACTTGTTCATTGAGTTTATTAATTTGTTCCGTCGTGTTTTTAATAACTTCGACGGTTTTTGCTATATTTTCAGCGTCAAACACAGGATACGCTGCATGCACAGAATAAGTAGTAATAGCTAAAGCACTCGGTACGAGTGCAATAGCTAGTAGTTTTTTAGATCGCTTTGAAATAAAAAGATTCCACATGATTAGCTCCTTTCTTGCATGATTGATTGATAGTACTCACGTTCTCCAACTAATGATTTATACTCTAACCAGCGTGTAATAAAATCATTGGTAGATAGTCCTTCTTTTTCTAACGCTTGAATGTGTAACTGATCTTCTTTAGAGGTAGCTGTTACAAACGCAGCTTCTAACGGTTGTAACGCAAGATCAAAGATACGATTACCTTTGATTGACGATACATAATATTCCTTTTTTTGTGTCAAGCGAGACAACAATTCAATTTGTCGACTATTTAACCCAAAATTAATATATTGTTGACGAATCCCTTCCGACGTTGCTTTAGGATTCGGTAAATAAATTTGTGTTGGGCAGTTTTCACGCACTGTATTCGCCAGTTCTGGACTAGCGGATATATCCGATAAGTTTTGCGTTGCAAAAATGATGGATGTATTTTTCTTACGTAAATCCTTAAAGTATTTACGTATTTTTGTCTGGAAGATAGGATTTGCAAAAAAGAGCCAACATTCATCCAAAATAATGAGAGCAGGGGCCCCATCTTCACGTAGTTGGCCTTCTATTCGATGGAATAGAAAATCTAGCACGCTAGGTACGATATTTGGCATTTTCATGACTTCATCCATTTCAAATACCTGCCAATTTCCTTCACCAAATTTATCTTTGCTATTATCGAATAAACCGCCATAGGTACCACCTTCACATAGTGGAGCTAACGCTTGACGAATGGCGTGGTTTTGTACCAGTCGTTGGAATGATGTTAATGTTCTAAGTGATTGTTCCATTTCACGTAGTGATTTTAACGCTTCATGAATCGTTGTTTTAACGATCGGATCAATCGGTACATTTTCCATCGTTAAATAATTAATAATCCAATCGTTGGCCCAGATAAACTCTACATCTTCATCGATGCGAGATAACGGCTGGAATGCAAGCGGATCGTCATTCCCCATAATGTTATAGAAATTACCGCCCATCGCTTTCGTGACGGCTCGTGATGAAGATCCCACATCAAATATAAATACTCTGGATCCTGGATACTTTGTAAAGTGCATTTCAATCATATTCAGTAATACTGATTTACCTGAACCAGTTGGTCCTACAACAAACGTATGTCCTACATCGCCCACATGGAGTGACAACCGAAATGGTGTACTCCCTGTTGTTACCGTATGTAGTAATACAGGCCCCTTTAAATGCTTATTCTTTTTCTCTCCTGACCACACAGCAGAGGTCGGGGCAAGATGAGAGAAATTTATGCTTGCTACCAAATATTGACGAACGTTATATTGCCACATCCCTGGCACAGAACCAAAGAAAGCGTTGACAGCGTTCGTAGTTTCTAATTGAGCCATAAATCCCTCTTGACGAATTTCTTTAAGAGCAAACGCAGCCTTTTTATCCGCTATTTCAGGGTCTGGATCAAGGATAACTAAGGTCATCGTATAATAACCAAGTCCGATCACATCAGTTTCTAATAACTGTTGAGCTATATTTGCTTCATCAGCATAATTAAGCATGGCTTGATTAATTTGATCCGATTGTTGGTTTCTAATCGCTTCTACTAAGTATTGAAAAATACTTTTAGCTTGTTGCTTAAAGTTACTTTCAATATCTTTTAATTTTTGAGCAGCATCGATTTTAGATAATGCATGATAGCGACTTGACCAGCGATATTCAAACCCCAAGCGATTTAGAATATCAAATTGCCCTGGATGCGTTGTCGCAGGGAAGCTGGTCACTGAAATCACTCGCATATGTTTATCCCCAATCATTGGTGATAAACCACCGACAATTGGTGAATCTAATAAATACGATGATAAATACATAGTCGGTACATATCGAACAGGTTGCCTGTGATCTGAAATCGTACTATGTAAGTAAGCAAGGGTTTCATCGGGTGTTAATACTTGTACATCCAAGAAAATATCATTGAACATATCTAACATTTTGTTAGTTTCTTCAATAAAATCATTGGTTGCTTTTTCAATTTCTTTCCAATACTCATTTTTCTCTTTTTCTTTCTCTTCTTTATTCTTAAAGAAAGAAAGTACTTTTTTAGTCAAACTAAAGGTGGGATGGTATAAAATTGTAAAATAATAGTCGTTTTCAAACTGTTGACCGTTGTTAAAAAATTCTTCTCGTTCTCGTTCAATCCCTTTTGTAAGTGGATTGGTAAAATCCGCACGATCATACGCTTCTGATTGTGTGCGTTGGTTTTCCATATAAAATACATACCCTGTTTCCGCAGCTTTAATAATATTATTAATCGATGCGTGGTATGCTTGTAATTCTTCAATCGTCGAAGAATCCATGTCAGGCCCTCTAAACTTAAATGTAAGCTGCATTGAATCGTCTTTATTGTAGACAATACTTGATTCATCGATACGTAGCCACGGTACAAATTCGCTTAATTTAGGGTCTTTTTTTACAAAATTTTTTTTGCTAAAGCGAAACTTAGAAAGTCCCATAATTCCCTTTCTGCCTCATCGGGCTTATATTTTAACATTTTAATAATAAATATTTTAATTATTTAATATATTTATATTTTTATTCTTATATATTTTTAATTATTTATATACTATTTGTTATTCTGCTCTGTAATAATCTTTAGATTGTAAAAAATTAAGAAATACGGTAAAAAAGTCGGCGTCTTGTGAGGTAAGGTATCTAAATATAAAATGCACGGCTAAACCTACTGCTCCTACAATCCAGGTACCCAAAATCACAACACTAAAGATACATACTAATACATTGATCAAAAATAATGTACGGGGAACGCCACCCCAGGTTTGGCGAATATACAATGCTCGAAATAACGGTGATTCGCCTTGTTTATATTCTTTTTCTATCATCGTACTACCTCTCACCTATCCATTTCTATGGAATTAAACACCCAGTAATCCATCCGATGGCAGTAGGGGCTGCTAACGCAGCTCCTACACCAAAAGCAATACCAAAGAACCGACGAACGCCATCTTGCCCTGCACCGCCGTTAAACGCAGCAATCGCAGCGACGGTAAGTCCAATCGTCCCCACTAATATCGGTAACGGACCAGAAAATTCGTTTGATAATGGTTCTAATATATATGAGTAAATGGGTAAGTCAGAGGCTCCTGTACTAGCACTCGCTATCACAGGACACGATGTTAGAAATAGTAAACTATATATATATTTCATAACAGATCCTTCTGCCTCATGGGCTTATATTTAACATTAAGGAATCATAAAGCCTGTGCTACCAGAACCAGTATATAGCATGTCCATAAGCGATGGAGCTGCTAACGCAATAGAGATAACGAAAATCAATAGTATGAATTTACGAGTGCCATCGCCACCATTACCTGAAAATAAAGCGATTGCTGCCCCTACAATGCCTAGAATACCAAGCACCATAGGTACAGGCCCTGTTAATTCTGTTTTTAATGCTTCTAAAAAATTATGCCACGGCCACGGACTGGTAGTACCACTACCACTCTTACTATCACCTATTTTCATTACGCTAGTTGTCGCAGCAAACGACACTGGTAATTTCATAGCATAAATAGCAGCATAAGCACATAATAACGAACATACTCGTTTAAGTTGTTTTTGAATCTTCATAATAAAACTCCTTTCATACTGTAAAAGAAAATGTAGGGCGAATCAATGCTTTTTTATGATAAAAACTTGACGATGCATCCGTCGCTTTTTTTATCGTGTAAAACATTTCTTCTACCATTTGTTTATTGTAATAGCCCGCATAGGTACTCGCCATATTACTAATACTTTCTAATTCTTTTAAAATCGTATTCACTCGTTTTTCTGCATAATACACAAATTTTTCTTCTTTCGATAGTTTTTTAATTTGTGACGGTGTAAGTCGTTGACTTGTTACCTCTTGTTCTTCTGTATAGGCGTCAAATGGACACATTTTATCATCCGTCATATACTTCACTTCCTTCCTTATGATACACTGTGTTAATGTCGTATGATTCGCTATGTCGATTAAATCCAACCACCTCTATAATATCTCGTATAAATCGTTTAGAAGGTCCATTTGGTATATCAATACGTCCAATATCTACAATAATATTCACCGCTTGCCCTAAGAGCTGTCTAAAATTACCTTTTGCCGTTGGGTTTTCATAAATTAATGATTCTAATCGATCTAAGCCTTCTAAGGCTCCATTCGCATGCGTTGTACCAAAGCCCCCAGGATGGCCTGTATTCCAGCCTTTTAACAAGTCATATGCAGAACCATCCCTAACTTCCCCTACGATAATTCGATTAGGCGAGTTACGCATGGAAAGCCATATTAATGTTTGCATAGATACATTTTTAGTAGGATCGGGATCAACTCGTGTTTGCATACGTAAACAGTCTGTAATTGTTGATTGTAATTCTGTTAAATCTTCTAAAATAACAGTACGATCATAGGGCGTATATAATTCTACACATTTTAACAAGGTGTTTAAAAATGTAGTCTTACCTGTACCCGTACCGCCTGTCACTAATATATTTTTATGATCGATAACAGCCTGAATTAAATAGTCCGCTGCTTCTCGTGTAATAAACCCACGTGTAATATATTCTTCAAATGAGAAAATAGTAGACGCTTTTTTACGAATCATAAATGTAGGATGTTTGACTAGTGGTGGTAATTGTGCTTGAAACCTAGCATTAAGTGAATATAATTCACACCCAAGGTGTGGCACATCGCTATTAATGACCTCATTAACAGCTCCCGCCACGGATTCAATAATCACTTTAGCTTCCGATGGTGATAAATGAATCTGTGTTTTTTGCTTCCCCGTTGTTAAATCGTTGACAAACACATAGCCATCATCATTGATATATACTTCACCGATGGTTGGCTGTTGTAAAATATCCCACAATTCACCAAACGAAAACTCTAACATGCTATTAACCTTACGGTTAATCGCTTCTTCTGTATTACTTTGACTCATTATCTTCACCAAGTGATGTTAAATACTCTTTACCCGCTGCTTCGTATTCGCTAATTACCGCAAGCGGATCATCAGACGCTTTTACATGATTCGATGCAAATAGCAACGCACCAATTCTTGATTCAGTTGTAGTAAACCCAAATTCAAGAAACATTTCATTGGCTCCCGTACTCGCAACAATGACTTGATCTTTTACCATGGCCGTTTTTAATCGTTCAATTGATTTTTGATATTTACTAATCGATTCATCGTTTTTTGTAAGTCGCTTTTGAGCTTCTTCTGCTTTTTGTAATGCTTGTAATAATGTATTTGCCATAATTTACGTATCTTCCTTATGTTCAATAATCACGTCTGATGTGAACGGTGCATTTACTACTTTCTTTTTAAAATAATCATCCATATAATATTTTACTTTTTCTGTTAAAATCGGTTTTTGCCCCGTCATTAATATTAATTCTTGATCGCCCATCTGTTTTGCTTCATCAGCTGTCATTAAGCTTTTAGCAATATAGCTATTACTACGTGATTTACCTTTTAAAAATCCTGGTTGTTTAGACCACGTTTCTACTTCTTCTGTATACTTACCTAGTTGTTTTTCAATTTCATCCGCTGTTACTGTATCGTTTGGTGCATAGTAAATTTGAATGTGGCAGTTTGTAATAATAGAATTTTCTTTTGTATAAATCTTTTGTAGCTGTGGTAAGCCCTGGCAAATCATAAACGCTTTTAAACCGTACCCCGCAATATACGCTAATTGTTCTTCAAAGGTATCCATACGTCCCAAAGCTGGAAATTCATCAAGCAATAGTAAACAATGATGTTTAAACGTATCTACTTGTTTACCATCTTTAAATTTCATATCTCGTGTATTATGACGCACGATCATTTCTACTAGCAAGCGAAATAACGGCTGAATACGTTTAATATCCGATGGCGGTGTAATTAAATATAATGATACAGGTTGTTCATAGTTCATGATGTCATACAGTGTAAAATCGCTAACACGTGTATTCATAGCCAATACTGGATCTGAATACAGTGTTAATAATGCATTCGCTGTTGATACAATGGACGCCCGTTCGTTTTCAGCCTTTGATGAGATATCAACAAAGGATTCAAATGCGATTGGATGTGTTTGATCAAATCCTTTTGTGTTTAAATTCACAGCCTCTGGATAGAGCGTTTTCATATGGTCTGTTGTAATTGTGATCATTTTACGTTGACCATACGTATCGCTATTGCGATCTGAATCGATGACTTCCATCGGCATACCTTCTTCAGGCCAATGATCAAATTGTGTTAATTGTTCGACGGATTCAAAGAAACCAATCGATTTATAACTTCCTGGATTTTCAGGATCAGGAACGAGCGAATTTTTTAAGGAACTCGCTAATTGATTGAGTGTAAGGGCTGGATGATGAGCAGGATCAATAGCATGTGCATAATGCATATGACAAATTAATCCAACTAGTAAGTTACGAGCAGATAACTTCCAATGATCTAAATCGCCCTTCCCCTCTGGATCGACAATAATACCCGCTACATTTTGAATGTCGCTAATTTCATACTTTGTGCCAAAGCGAACTTCATTAAATGGATTAAAACGAGCAGAGGTACCATCCGACGCTGTTGGTTCAAATTTAATTACTTTTTGGTGCATATATTGCTGACGATACCCCGCTGTAATCCCCCAGTTTTCACCTTTGATATCGGTGATAATACAGGACCCAGTCCATTCACCTAAGAGTGTTGGTACAATTAAGCCGACACCTTTACCAGACCGTGTAGGAGCTAACACAATCATATGATGTTTGTCATTATGCTTAATGTACTTATAACTATATAAACCTAATTTCTTACCCCATGTGATAAGCCATGCTTCAATCTTTTGAGGTGAAATAACGCTTCCTAAAGCGTCTATCAAAGATTTCTTGTGCAACAATCCTGTTTCTTGAATACCACAAATGACACCATCTTTTGGGAAAAATCCCATTTTTTTAATTTCTGCCATTTTTGCATAGGTAGCATGGCCATGATATTCTTTTACATTATTAGTTTTGTTACGTAACGCTATGAGTAACAGTAATACGACCCACCCGCCTAAAGGGATAGCGGATTTTACTACTAATTGTGGTACGTATTTACCAAAGAGTATGACCCATACTATATATTGATAGAATGGATAATACGGCGTGTTATGAATCGTAAATAATGGTTTACCGATTAATGGATCATAATGCACATACGATGCTAATAATTGTGTAGACCCCGCTAACGCTATACATAACGTTACGATAGCAATAATAAACCGCACCATATTATTCACCGTAATATGGATCTAATAAAATATCTGAATTTAACATCACATTAAATTCAAAACCAGGGCGAATGGTTGCTGTACCCGCTACAGACAAGCGTTTTTTAACAATTTCATTGCCTGTATTCATAACATTGGTAATCGCATGACTAATCGCTTCTTGTCCTGGTGAACGATGATCTGCACCTTCACCACCACTAGCAAACCCTGTTAAACCTGCTAACAAGCTAGTGACAAATGACGCACCAATCGCTTGACCAGTATGTTCGCTATATATATCTTTAACGCCGCCAAATCCCATGGAATCAACACCTACAGATTCTAGTAATGTAACGCTACGGCCGTCTGGATACATAATACGAGTAAATTTAACAGTAACTCTACCAACTGTATTATTACCATCAAATACACCTAATAATTTAGCTCCTGCTGGTATTAATATAGATGTACCCGATATAGAATCATACACATTTTCACGCACTTGAGCTGTAATTGGTCCCGACACCGCACCATCAATCCCTGTAATTAAAGTCACAGGCACTAATGTTCCTGTTAACAAGACAGTATCACTTGGTGAATAACTACTGTAGTCAACACGTTGTGAATTAGTAGTACCAGTGTTTGTATCTCCACTTACTGATTCTGCATTCCCTGTTGTATCACCTAATGCAAAGGCAATCGCACTCGCATATCGATTCACCGCTGGTTTAGCATGGGTAGGTTGATTGTGTGGTACCGACCTTGGTTGTGAAACACGAGTTGGCGGTTGTGTTTCATAATCCACTGTATTCACACGATTTGGTACATGTCTAACCGTAGGATTTTGTGGTCCTGGTACTGGCTGCGGATTCGCATGTAATCCAGGTTTTTGAGTTTGTTTCTTTTCATCGTTATATTGACCTAACGATTGATAGTCGGTAAATCCTAGATTAGGCCCTGTATCTCCAGTGCTAACCCCGTCATTACTCATAGTAGACGATGCTTTTTCTTTAATTGGATTCGATGAAAAATTATGCATCACCATCGCTGACGCTGATCCAAATGCTACTAAGCCAACTGTCATATAAATAGCCGTCTTTTTAAACCCTTTTACAGATGGTTTATATTCTTCATTACTAAACGTAGCAGCTGTCACATCACGATCATTTGTAGTATCGATTTCTTCTTCGTGTGCCTCATCGGGCTTATATTCTTCACGAGAACGATCACCAAATTGCTGTTCTTGTTCTTCTGTTATCGATGGTTCTGGTTCTTTATGTAAGAATTTACCAAATGGATTTTTCATGCACGAGTCCCCCTTTCTTTCGATTGCTTTTGTAAGTTAGCAATGCGGTCTTTCAAGGGTACCCATCCGTCAATTGTTGTGATGGAATCTAATGTAGATGTATCTATACTAGAATGACTTTCTTCTTGAGGTTGCTGTGCTGCTTCATGCTCTACCTCGCCATCACGATGAATAATAATAATCGGTTGATCAGGAATGGATTGTTGTTCTTTTGTATTTTCTTCCTTATTAACTAATTCATGAGTATCTACAGCACTAGAAACCACCTCTATCGCTCGATCAACGTAAATATTATTAACACCACGGCTGATATCACTCATCTTATTTAATACAGCATTTAATTCTTTTACGTTAACAGTCTTTTTACCTACTTCTTTATGATTGATAACAGTGATATACGAATCTGTATTATATCGCAACTGTAAGCGTGGTAAGACCGTATCAATAATAATCGTATGATTAATTAATCGACTATTTACAATGGATACTTTATTTTTCTTATTCACTTTATACACGACAGGTAAATTTCTAATTACATTCGTTGGTACATCGATATACGTTTTCACACCGTCGTCATAAATACGAGTAGGAATTAACGATTTATATACATTTTTAGCTTTCACATACTCATAATCAGTATTAATCGTAGTAGATATATCTTGATGATGTAGAGTTGTCGCTGTTGATGTACTATCATTTAGATTATTAAACGATACGACGTCATCATAAAATTCATCTTCACGCACAATAAAGCGATACGATCTCTTATTCGTATTCGCTATTAAATTTGTTGTTTTAGCATCCTTTACAACGGGTTTTAAATAAATATGTGGCGTTTGATCAACAACCGCAGAAGAAACCTTCCAATCCTCTGTATTCCCCGCTACGATACTAGTCAATTTTTCATTGCGACCAAGTACAATATCCGTTAAATATTGTAGTTTACCCCGCACTTTAAATTGATTATTCGGTTCATATTGATAGACAACATTAGACCCCTGTAAGTTTGAATCATGGGGTGTAATATACCCTGGTTCAATAGCAGCAAAGGCAGTAGTCGATAGTGTTGCTAATATCGCAGTAGTAATTGATAGTTTATGAAATCGCATTACTTACCACCGCCTTTTTTATCCGTTGGTGTGGCAACTACTTGATTATTTTGTGCTGCATTTTCTAAACCAAAGGACACATCAGTAATCTTGAATCCCCAAGGATTAGTGTACATATCAGCTTCTGTAATCGCTTTCTCGCCAGTTTTAATCGTGAATGTGCCAATATAGTTAGTGGTCTTACCCTGACCGCTGCCAAAGGCATAATCGACTTCTTGCCAACGAATTTGGTACGTATTTTCACTGTTAGCAAGGCGTGTAATGGCAAGTACTGTAGGCTCTACTGTCACAGATCCTAGTTTGTTAAAATGGCCTTGCGATTCACTAATCGAATTTAATTTTTGAGCTGCATTTGGCGTTAAGAAATTTTGAGCGTCTTTCCAATTCTTCTCACAGACAACGGGATCAAGTGGAATGGTTCTTGTTTTCTTAATAAACTCATTCAGCAAATACTTGATTTCTACCTCGTTGGGCTTATATTCTTGTTGCGTAATTGGTCCTACGCCCTCTGTATACCCTGTTGTCTTATCGACTCGTACTAAAAAGGGTATATACTCACTCCTCGTCGCTAAGTAGCCAGCTGATATAGTAGCTACTAAGGCTACTAACGTTGACCCTACAGCAATCTTCTTGAACGTGTTAGCACTATCAAGGATTCTTTCTACATATGAGAAATGCTCGCTTTTACCCGCTTGATAGGGATCTAATGCAGAACCACGTTCTTTAAATTGTTCTGGCAATTCAATAAACCTCCTTCAATAAATAATAGTAGTAGAAAAATATAGATAATAACGTAATAAGAAAAACTCTTATTACGTATACTATATATGAAAACAACAAATATATCAATAAAAAAATCTTTTTAATATCGTTTCATATAGATACATAATAACTAGCTAGAATGATATATTGTCTAAAAAAAATAACCAAATAAAAAAAATAATAGGTATGTGTTACAACTAGATATAGATAGAGCTGTGAAAGCGGATTCCTTTTTTATTTTAGTTTTTAATATCTTTTTTTATATATTTTTAGGGGGCCTACGGGACCGCATAAACACTAGTAGTTTCAGATTCATATGTACCCATTTTTTGAGATTAATGTACCCATTTTTTGAGTTACATGTACCCATTTTTTGAGCTACATGTACCCATTTCTTGAAGTTATACACAGCGTATATTCTAAAAAATGATGAAAAATCAACACGATACATCTAATAAAGCTAGTATACATCTTGCTTTTCAATATGTACCCATATTTTGAATGTGATACTATTAATACATCTAAATTATTAGATATAATAACAATACCACTGATAGATACTACTAGTAGGGCGGTGTGGATAATTACAAAAAAGAGGTACATATAATAGATTCATGTACCCATTTTTTGAAAAAATAATAAATTAAATAAATTAACGGAAATAGATATATAATTATTATAATGTACCCATTATAATATTGACTAGGGTATATAACTTTATATATACTAACGATAGAGTGATTCTTACTCTTTCTATATACAGATTGCTTTTGTATATTTATGACGCTAAATATAAGCTCGATGAGGCAGGAGAACTACATATGAGTAAAAATAACATCTTATTAAAATATCACAACGATCTAAATCAAATCGTCTTAAAAGGCTTAAATGCTAGAGAATCAAATGTATTCTTCGCTATTTGTGCAATCATGAAAGATCACGGTTTAGAGTCGTTAACCCTATCGTTTAACGAATTAAAAAAAATTAGCAACATTACAACCTCTGATGAAAAAGAGTTAGTGAACATTATTAAAACAACGTATCAGAAATTAATTAATATTTCTTGCTACTATGAAACTGATGTAACCTTCGGTGGGTTTATGTTATTTAATCAATTCCACGGAAACATTGTTAGTCGCACTGTTACCATTTCTGTAAATCCTAAATTTTCATACATGCTAAACGAGTTAACTAAAAATTTCACCGTTATGCAGCTAAAGGAATTTACAAAAATACAATCGAATTACGCTAAAACATTGTATCGTCAATTGCAACAATACAAAACAACAGGTGTATATATTGTTGAGTTAGACAAATTTAAAAATTTGTTAAATATTCCAGACAGTTACGACATGCGTAAAATCTCACAAAAGATTTTAACACCATCACTAAAATCATTAACACCGCTATTTTCTGAACTGGCTGTTGAGAAAATTCGAGAAGGTCGTTTTGTAAAGCAATTAAAATTTACATTTAAGCCATTTACGACAAAAGACACACATAAAATGATTGGGATCTCTTTGAGTGCTATGAAAGAAAATACGATGCAAGATGAGATGTTATTAAATGTTGATAAAATAGAAGTTACAAGTGAACCAGTCGAATCAAGTACATCAATCACTAAAAAGAAGGCAGCTATTAAAAATACATCTCATGATACTATACTATGTCCCGCTTGTCATACACCATTAGATATTATTCAATATAAAGACACTACTTTTTATGGTCATAAAAATTATAAGACCCATCATTGTCGCTTAACATTTTCATCAATCGATGAAATTAATGCATATGCAAAGGAACATATCCAACAAGCAGAGAAACAAGAAATCTTACAACTGATGAAAGACAATCAGAAATATATGATCGACGCAGGCGATTACAATCAACTTGAACGAATTGTATATTTTAATAATGAAGATACACCTCGTAAGATTCCTTACACTAAAGACGGCGTTAAAAAATTAAAAACTTATTTACTCACATTACAAAAAAAGTAGAATGAGTAAAAAAATTTGTGCTACGGCGTATTGTATAGATGAGTACGACATAACAATAGAATAACAACATGAGAGTAAACAAAAAAATTGAAATAGAAGCCCTGCGAGCTTCTATTTTTCATTTTACATATGGCCGTATCCAAAAAATGATAAAACTTTACTTCTCGGCCAAAATTTAGTAAAATAAAAAAAACAGAATGCCCATTTAGGGGTTTCTACCTGTCACAATTTTAAAAATCAAAAAATTGTAGCAGAAACCCCTGATGGGCCACTCCCGTGGGGGGTTCACTTCGTTCAGTAGCCGTTCGGCAATAGATAATCATAAGGAGTAGGTCATGGCAACATATTCATTCCATATTAAGTCACAACCTATAACTAAATATGGAAATAAATTAAATGCAGCGGCTCACTTTGATTATATTGATCGTGAAGGTCAATATAAAAATAGAGAAGATCTAATCGCTTCTGGTTCTGGTAATATGCCAGAGTGGACACCTACTCCTTATCATTATTGGGAAGCAGCTTCTTTATACGAACGTAAAAACGGTAACGCTTACCGTGAAATCACATGGGCTTTACCATCTGAATTACCTGATGCTGCTAATGAAAGATTAGTAAAAGAATTTTGCGAGCAAACATTCGGCGATAAATTTACATATAGCTATGCTATACATTCTAAAGAATCATCCGATCCTGAACACGACAATGTGCATGTCCATATTATGTTTAACGAACGAGAACTCCAAAAAGAAAGAGAATACGATAATCCAGAAGATCATTTTGCTAGATATACAGAATCAAACGGTATTTCTTCTGGCTATAAAAAAGAAGAAGCATTTAGTAAAAAAGCTATGCTATACACATTACGGGAACGAGCAGCTACATTAACCAATCAATATTACGAAAAATATTATTTAGAAGAACGTGTTGATCATCGTTCGTTTAAAGATCAACAGAAAGCGTTATTAGAAGCAGGTAGATTTTCAGAAGCTGCTAAATTTGATAATGTAAAACCACAAAAACGAGTACCTGCTGCCCAATACTATAAAGAAAAGAATCATGTAAAAGAAGTGGGTGCTGTTGAAATTAATAAAATACATAATGAACTAGCTAAAGAAATGCGATTACAAAAAGATAAGTTATATCAGAATTTTTATAAACAAGATGTGATTTATGTAGCCAATATCAAAGATTATTTTGGCGACCTTAAATATAACGCTGATAAAAAGATACAAGATTTTACTAATCAAATTAACGCATTACGAAAAGACAAAGTATCAGATAAAGCATTAGACACCTGGGCTAAAAACCAAATTGTAAAAGGGTATTCAAAACGAGCTAAGCAATTAAACTCGTTTATTAAAACAGGCGATTATAAAAATAGTTTAGGTGAATTAAGCTTTAATCAAATCGAAGAATTAAAAGTAGCGAAAAAAGAATTAGCTGCATTAGAAGCGAAGATACAACACGATCAATTACAGCGAAAGAAAGAAGAGATCCTACATCGAAATCATGAAATTGATGTAACGATTAAATCCTTATACGCTAAAATAAAGCCATTAGAAGGCACATCTAAAAAATATGCACGTATATTAGACGGATTACAGAAAATATCAAGTGATCAAGTGGTGGCCCTTGTCAAGCCTAACGGTATAATTATAAAAAATAATAGTATAAATAATAATGCTGTTCCATCAAAACAACCTACAAATCGTGCTACTATTAGTAAATTACCAAACCCAAATCAAGAAAGACCGTTTGAAAAATCGTATGATACAAGCGTTCCAAAACGTAATATGATCAACTCGTTAGCTAGTAAAATTGAAAGAAAACTAGATAGTTTAGCTATTTCAAACAAAGGTGGATTTATTGCTAAAAAAGAATTAACACTAGATGATTTACAAGAAATGTTACATAATGGATTAGAGTTATAGTAAAATTTACGAAATTATGGAGTTAGTTAAAGATGAAAATCATTGATTATGTTTTAGATAAGACAAATGAATATATTAAGATTGCATCTAAAGAAACTCGAAAAAGAATAGGACAATTTTTTACGAGTAAAGAAACAGCAATATTTATGGCATCTTTATTTGACTTAAATATTAAAAGAGATGAGATATCTATTCTTGACCCAGGAGCTGGTTCTGGAATCCTTTCTGCAGCACTAATTCAGAGAATTATTGATAGTAAAATAGTAAAAAAGATAAATTTAACATGTTATGAAACAGATGAAGATATTGTAAATTTATTGGAAGCTAATTTATATTGGGTAAAGGAAAATTCAAATATAGATATAGAATATAAAATTATAGATAAGAACTATATTATAAGTCAGGATTATGCATACAATAATTTCTTAGAAATGTATAATAATGTAAAAAAATATGATTTAGTTATATGTAATCCACCATATAAGAAAATTAGTAAAAAAGAAAGAGAAGCCATTATAATGTCAGATGTTTGTTATGGTTCTCCCAATTTATATTTTCTTTTCATGCAAATGTCAAATTTCAATCTAAAAGAAAATGGAGAGATGGTATTTATTGTTCCAAGATCTTGGACATCTGGAGCATACTTTAAAAAATTTAGAGAAGAATTTTTAGAAGAAATGTCATTAGAGCATATACATTTATTTACGAGTAGAGATAAGGTTTTTGATAAAGAATCTGTATTACAAGAAACTATGATAATAAAAGCTAAAAAGATAAGAATACCACCTGAATTTATAACAATAACATCTAATGATGGAAATTGTGATTTTAAAAATACAACGATTTTTGAAGTAGCTTATGATCTAGTTGTTGCTAAAGAAAATAAATATATATATTTAATTACAAATGAAGAAGAAGCAAATACAATAAAACAAGTAAAAGAGTGGAAAGATACTTTGCCAAGTTTGGGATTAAAAATGAAAACAGGATTAACTGTGGATTTTAGAAATAGTGAAGAGTTGAGAGATAGATTTGAAGAAGAAGCAGTACCGTTATTCTATTCTCAACATATAAAGGGTGGAAAAGTTATTTTTCCAATGGGTAAAGATAATGAATATATTTTAAATTCAAAAAAGGGGTTATTACAAGAGAATAAAAACTATTTATTTGTAAAGAGATTTACATCTAAAGAAGAAAAAAGACGACTACAATGTGGAGTCTATTTAGCAAAAAAATATCCAGAGTATAAAAAGATAAGCACTCAAAATAAATTGAATTTTATAACTGGATTTGAAAATTTATCTGAGTGTTTAGTATATGGATTATATGTGGTTCTAAATTCCACCTTATATGATCAGTATTATAGAATTTTAAATGGTTCAACTCAAGTTAATTCAACAGAAATTAATTCTATGCCAGTTCCACCACTAGAATACATTGAGAATATGGGAAAAGATTTGATAAAGGTAAAAGATATGTCAGAAAAAACATGTGATGAAATATTAGGGAAATATATTTATGTCTAAATTAGAAGAAGCAAAAGAGCTTTTAAAGGAAATGCAAGTACCAGAAAGACAACAGTCGGATTTATGTGGATATGTTATATTGGCTTTAGCTAATATTAAGGATAAAGATTTATGGTGCAATGTAACTAATAATTGGATAAGGATACATGATATTATATTATTTATATCGGAGAATTATGGAATTGCATACGCTGAAAATAGTAGAGAAACATTTAGAAAACAAGCAATACACCACTTTAGAAATGCTGCTTTTATAGAAGATAATGGAAAAGCAACAAATAGTCCAAATTATAGATATAGGTTAACAAATGAAATGTTAGTATTGCTAAAGACATATAAGACTGATGATTGGGAAAAATGCAAACTAGACTTTTTAAGTAATCATGATACTTTAATGGATTTGTATAAATCTAAAAAATTCATGAAGAAAATGCCAGTAAAGATAAATGGAAACGAATTTAAATTTTCACCAGGTAAGCACAATCAACTTCAAAAGCTAATTATTGAAGAATTTGCTCCACGATTCGCTGAAAATTCTGAATGTTTATATGTTGGTGACACAATTCAAAAGGATTTGGTAAAAAATGAGAAGAAATTAAAAGAACTCGGTTTTGAGATAACACTCCATGATAAAATGCCTGATGTAGTTTTGTATTCTGCAGATAAGGATTGGATTTACTTTATTGAGTCAGTAACATCTGTTGGACACATGACACCTAAAAGGATGTTAGAAATTGAAGAAATGACAAAGGATGTTAAATCAGGGAAAATATATGTAACTGCATTTTTAGACTTTAAAACTTTTAAGAGGTTTTCTGATTCATTGGCATGGGAAACAGAAGTGTGGATTGCTGATTTACCTGATCATATGATTCATTTAAATGGAGATAAGTTTTTAGGACCTAGAAAATAAGTAGAAAACGGTTCGATTATCATTAACCATAGCTTAAAGAATATATTGAATAAAAAAAAGAGCAGCTATTATAGCTGCTCTTTTTATGTTAAAACATAAATTCTTTTTTCTTCGTAAAAGAACATAAAAATTTCTTTTTAGATTTATTTAATTCCTGTTGTAAATAACTAAACATTTTTTTTACATCTTCTTCTGTGTACTCATACAATGATGTATCACTACAACGGCCTAGCACTTGAATACATTTAGCTGTTTTTTGTGTTCGTGCTTTACCTACTCGTAAGAATCGTTCACGATTGCGTTCATTTTTATTAATTACTTCTTCTTGTTCGACGGAATCTCCAATTATTATTCCTTCTTCTTGTGTTGGATAATTGTTATTATCGTAATAGTTTTCCATATCTTTTCTCCTTTAAAAAATATAATAATATTAAAACCGACTTAATAATTTAGTGAATATATAAAAATCGCCAGTAATTCATTGTTCATATCCATTAGCATCATCTTCTTCCTTTATAGTATCTATCCACAATTCATGTAATTCTCTAGTTTTATACTGTCGTTTGTTCTCTATAATTTCACGCCCTTTAGAAATAACTTGATTACACACTTCATTAAATTTATTAGTTTTATTAGGATTCTCTATAAACTCCATTCTCCGTAAGACATCATATAGTTGTTTTAGATCTTTATATTGACGACGTACAGTCGCAATATCATGAATTAATTTACATACTTTCGTTTTTTCTGCTCGTTCTGTTGGATATCTTAATTCACAAAAATGATAAATATCTGTAAATGATTTATCCGCCCTGGATATCTCTTCATCCCAAAATTTTACGTTTTGTTGCATAAAATTTATTAATTTTTTAAAGTTTTCTACTGTTGTAATAACTTCATCAATTGTCAAAGGTTCTTTTCTTTTTTTAGCCATATAGTACGCTCTCTAAATCCATAAAATAAAAAATATATTAAATAATTAAAAGATGAATTTATTGTATGAGTATGTACTAAAAATAAAAAGCAGCACATCAATAGGATGCACTGCTCTTAATATAGTATTGCCTCGACGGGCTTATATTCATAGGTTCATCCTACATCTATTATACTATAAATTTATAAATAAATATATATATAAATTAAAAAATAATTTATATATTGTCGTTTATTAAATCTTCATTCCAATCTTTCAATATAGGTTGTTTTCTTCTAATGAGTAGATGTGTATATGTATTTTGTAATTGATTAAAAAATAATTCTCCTGCCGTATCATTATCCGTGCAGCAAGTTATATATCGATAATTATATTGCTGCACTAAACGATCAATCACTTTTAGTTTAACGCCGCCCATAGCAATATAACTAACCGTTTTATCATATCCAAAGAGTGTTATATATGATAATAGATCAATTGGTGCTTCAAATACATATAAATTTCTTTTGTTGTTTGAAGGGATATAGTAACCATATGAACCATCAGAATGCTTTAACATTCCTTTAAAAGCATTCGTAACGCCCCTTATAATAGCACCCTTAACAGTTGTAACATCTACTATGTCATAGCATAAAAAAGCAACATGTAAATAATTGTTAACATATATACCTTTGATTCGATTATGTTCAATTTCTTTAGTAATTACATTAGCTGCAATATGTCTATTTAATAAATAATGAACAATTTCACTATCTAAATTCCACGTAGCACAAATGCTATGCTCTTTTTTTTCTGGCATCTGTATTTTTATTGTATTTGTAATGTCTGATGAAGCATAACGCAACTGTTTTAATACTCTAACAGCTTCTGTATAAGAACAACCTTCTACTAACATAATAAATTGTATAGGACCGCCTTTAGCTCCTGTACTATGTTGATAAAAAAAAGAATTTTTAATAATAAGGCCACCAAAATGATTGACCTTATAATTATCGTTGTATCCATGTTTAGTATAAGATAATCCTAATTCTTTACAAATCTCAATAAGTGGAATTTGATACATAGTAATCCCTTTCTGCCTCATTGGGCTTATATTCTAAAACAACGATAAACCTATCGTTTATCGTTGTTTTTATGATTATATATAATAGTACGAATTGCTTTTAGATCAACGTGGAATTTTAAAATTCCTTTTTCTTCAAATATTATCATACGTTTTAATCGTTTCACAACAAACTCAATAAGTTCTGTCGGTAATGATAATATAGTGTCTGTTGTAAGATCCATAACAGGACGTTCAATAAATGCTGGAGAAATGGGGAATGCATTTTGTACTAATAATACACCGTCTTTATGTAATACATTTACAAAAATAAGAAACCGATTTTTCTTATTCATTTGTTTAGCTTCTTCATACCATTTTTTATATTTTTCATACTGGCTAGACAAAGGAATTGCCCATAACTCATGATTATAAAAAATAACAAAATACATATGTCTATTGTTTTTAAAATCTACAAATTCTAATTTAGTATTTGTTAATTTAAAAAACTCATCTTTAATAAAGTAAAAGCCTGTTGTTATAGTATCCATCTTATACACCTCGCTTCTTAATGCTTTTGTGTACACAATATTTGCGTAGCTTGTAGTGTACTGCTACGGATGGCAATATATTTATTGTATGAAAAAATTTAAAAATAATCAAATTGAAAATTAATTCTTCAACTATATAGTTTACAGTTCTAAATTATTATTTTTACTTTGAGTAAAAGAGATAGACCTAAACTTATTTATTTTTGGTTCAATTAATTGTTTACATACTTGAATATATTTGTCTTGACCATATAAACAAGTATCTATTAAATACCCTTTTTCTTTATTATATTCATTTAACCCACGCATATAATAAGGTTTCATATCTTCCATAATAATAAATGGTGTTATATTATGTTTCAAACACTCTTTAAACGCAATTAGGCGACCTGTTCTACCATTGCCATTTTGAAACGGATGGATTTTTTCAAAATCTACATGAAACTTAACAATATCCTCTAATGATTTAGATTGTATTTGATGATAGTTTGTAAGTAAATTTTTCATTAAAATTGAAACTTCTGATGGATCAGCTGTTTCAACTGTGCTTCCAATTATATTCGGTACAGATTTATATTCACCAACATTAAAATAACTTTCTTGAGCTTCTTGTGTACCTATAGTTAATATACCCTGAATTTTTTTTATAAATTCTTCTGAAAGAAGATCATTCGCATGATCTAACATATAATTAAACGCATTAAAATGGTTTGAAGTTTCAATAACATCATCGCTATAAATAACTTCATCTTTATTAGAGAAAAGTGTTTTTGTTTCAAATAAAGATCTAGTTTGTTCTTCTGATAATCTACTGCCTTCAATAACATTACTATTGTACGCCATATTAATTTGAGTATAATGATAAATTCCGCTTTTGTTTTTATATACTCTCTCTTTTTCTAACTGTTGTAAAATAAGTTGTCCTTGGTATTCCCAGTTAATCATAATATATTCTCCGATAAAATTATTTACATATTTATTGTTTTATAGTGTTGCTTCATATCTCTTTACTAATCGATAAAATGTAGCATGTGTTAATTGTAACTCTTGAATTGCTTCCACCGCCATGATTCTATTTTCTCGCCAATCTTTATACACCGTTGGAAAGTTTTCAGGAATCGGGACTTGTGGACGTCCAAATTTAACACCGTTAGCTTTCGCTGCATCGATTCCTTCTCGTTGTCGTTTATGAATTTTAGCTAACTCTTGTTCTGCTAACGTTGATAACACTTCAATTAATAAATTATTAACCATTTCAAGCATTGATTTAGCAATGCCATTAGTAAAAGTAGAATAATCGATCATGGTTGTAGGGATATCTAAAATCCTAATAATAATATTATGATTTTTAAAAAATTGCAATTCTTCTGAAATAGCTTTTTTGTTCCGACCTAAGCGATCTAATTCATGAATAAACAGCTCATCTCCGTCACGCAATGCGACCTTTAACACTTGATATTGATCACGATTAAACGACTTACCAGACGCTTTATCAATAAATAAAAATCGTTCTTCTACTCCATGTTTTAATAATTCTTCTTTTTGACGTGCTATACTCTGTTCTTTTGTACTCACTCGAATATAGCCTAATTTCATCGTTCTAATCCTTTATTTTCTTTTGGTTTAGAAAATGATATTGTAATAGAATTATTTAGCTTGTTTTCTTTATTCAAAATTAAATTATATGATTTTTCAATAATAGCTGCTCTATCAGCTAGAATTTTTTTATAAAGAGTTTTTCTGTCATTAGAGATAATTAATAAACCGTTAGCATATTCAGGAATCTCATCAATAATTGTATTAATTCTTTCTAAATTAATTTTAGGATAATTACGTTTTATTGCAGCCTCTAAATCTTTATTAGAAATTCCTTTAATAGATAGTTTTTTAATAGAACTAAAAGAATCAATTTTATGATAGTCAGGACTAATGAATGGGGTATTACCTTGTACAACAATACTATTGTATTTATTATCGTTTTCTAAAAACTCTTTGATTTTTTCTTCAGGATGTTTAGCAAATAACGCATTACCATTATCATAAATTGGAAATAATTTAATATCGTGATTCGTATCAATATAAAATTCCCAATTCCCGCCATGACGATCAGAATTACCAATAAAGGCATCTACAACAAATTGATCCCAGAATCGTTCTTTTATTTCAGGATTTTGTTGCACAATAGGACTATTGTCTAAGACGTATAGCCAATCATTCATACTTATATTATGATAACTTTGACTAGATGTTTCATCTCGTGATAAATTTTCTAAAATATCGTCATCAACGGTATTCATAAGATATTCCATAGGGTTTTCTTGTAAAATTTTATCTTTCATAGGTAATTTGAAGTCTTTACAAGCAACCACAACTTTATTTTGATAAGTCCCTAATTTTGTTTCATGTACAGGAAACCCCATAGATTGATAAATATGAGAACCTATATACTCTGAAACAGGACTAGTAGTATAAGAAACAGCAATTGTTTCTTTTGATTTTGTGTTTTGAGGAAATTTTAGCATCCATACATTATTTTCATCATAAACAGATTTTTTAGGGCCTGCTTTACCGCCATATACAAAGATACTTTCTTTGTAATTACTATAATCTTTTATATCCATAAAAATATCTCCTATGTGTATCAAAATATATAATCATAATATGAAATGTTTCATATATATATTATATAACTTTTTGATACAAAAAACACTATAGTATTAAAATATATCAATAATAATACTTTTTGATACAAATATCAATGTATATTTTCATATATTTCTTCTATAAAAAAAGGAAGGGGCAAGCCCTTCCTTTTTGCTTTTTTACACTTTATCATACAGGTATTATAGTTAATTATTTCTTATCGTTCTAAACCGCTATTCTCTTTAGAATTAGATATAGATAGCGTTGGCTTACTATTTTCTTTTATACTACGCTTGATCGATGTATATTTTGTTGGATCAGAAATTTTAGCATTAATATGACGATTCCAAGGATAAGCACCATCATCTAATTCATTGCTTACAAAAAGTACATCTTCTAATTTGTCAGCTGCTTGGATATTATTCATTGTTGCAATTTCTAATTCTTCATATGAAAAACCTTCAACTTTACCCGCAGCGGATTCAATAAAATCTTTAACGTCGGCAACCATTTCTTTATCGTTAATAGAAACCTTAAATTTTGATTCAATTTCTTCTAATAGAAACGATGTAGAATTAAAAGTTTCTTGACGCCAAAATTCTACATCATTAATAACCCCTTTAAACTCACTAATAATAGATTGTTCCATATATTGATTGCTCCTTATTTATTATGTAATACATATATTATCGTTCTAAACCGTCATTTTCTTTAGTTTTAGATATAGATAATGTTGGTTTACTGTTTTCTTTTATTTTATTTTTTATCCTTTTTTTAAATGATGTATATTTTGTTGGGTCAGCAATTTTATTATTGATCTTACTATTCCAAAAATTATCACCACTATCTAATTTATGACTTACAAAGAGTACATCTTCTAATTTGTCTGCTGCTTCTATATTGTTTGTTGTTTGAGTTAACAATTGGCCACGTGAATAACGTTCAGTAAATTTCGCCAAAGCAACAAAAGACTTAACATCTTCAATCAATTCTTTATCTTTATCAGTGATAGGAGTTTTAAATTTTCGTTCAAGTTCTCTTAATACAAAATATGTAGTTTCATATATTTCTGAATGAGTAAACTCTACACCATTAATAAAACCTTTAAAATTATGACTAATAGAATATTTCATGTCGCCTGTTTCTTTTTCTTTATTTTTTATTCTATTTTTTATTGATGTATATTTTGTTGGATCGGCGACTTTTTTATTAATTTCCCTATTCCAAGAATTATCACTACTATCTAATTTATGACTTACAAAAAGTACATCTTCTAATTTGTCTGCTGCTTCTATATTGTTTGTTGTTGCATTTAATAATTCGTTACGTGAATAATGTTTATCAAATGTCGCTAAAACAGTAAAACTCATAATATCTTTAATTAATTCTTTATCGTTATCGTTGATAGAAATATTAAATTTTCGTTCAAGTTCTTCTAATAAAACAAATATAGTTTCATATGTTTCTGTGCGATCAAACTCTACGCCATTAATAAAGCCTTTAAATTCACGAACAATATTTTCCTTCATATTTAATAGCCTTTCTTATTTCTTATGTAATACGTTATACATCATTTGAGCATATTCAGAGCGGGTCATTTGTTGATCGCCTTTAAATTCACCGTCTGGATATCCTGCAACGATTCCGTTCGCATGAAGTGTTTCAACAGCTTCTGCATCCCACCGTGTTGATGGTACATCAGGGAATGCTTCTTTTTTATCTTCAAGCATAAGCTTATTAACGATTTTTTCTAACACAAGTAATCGTTGTTTTAGCTCGTTATTTTCATCAGCAAGTTGACGTTTTTTAGCAGGTGTAGATGAACCAAACTTATACGATACACCGACGTTATACGCTTTATTTCCGCTTGATACAGTGCCTGCTACACTAAACATAAGATCTTCATTAGGTCGATAGAAAGCCCCTAGTGCCGTTGCACTAGCATGATTATAAGTGCCTTGTGCTGCTGCTATTGAAAACTTATAATCATCGTCAAATTCTTGCGGATGCAATCCAGCTAATGCAGCACTAATCGCCCCTACATGTGATGTTTCACCTTTTAAATAATTAATATCTTCTCGATTCTTCATAATGTCTTGTGTAGCAATAGGATTTGCTTGTAAATTTTTAATTGCATTAAAGACTGTATCACCTGTTACTAAATTATAGTTGTGTTCTTCTACTAATCCAGTGCCTAATTTTTCTCTAAATTTAGTCACATTAATATTTGAACCATCCACATTCGCTTTAGTCGCAAGCTTGTTATCGATATTAGTAGATAAATTTGTAAGATCTGATGTATTCGCTTTATCTTTTACAACGCTATATACAGTACCACCAGTGACAAGTCCTGTATTACCATCCGCTACAGTACCTACACCTAGTTTTTCTGAAAATTTAGTGACATTGATATTGGAAGCGTCGATATTCGCTTTAGTCGCTAATTTGTTAGTAAATTCAGTTACATCAACTTTATTATCTAATGTACCTTTTATAGCTTTTTGAATTGCTTCATTTGATACATTCACTTTATAGGTTGTTTTATTGTCTTGTACTGATTTACTAACAGTCGTATTAACACCATCTTCAAGTGAAATTGAATTATTTACGATTGTACGAATAGTAGCAGTTCCTGTATTAGAAAGATTGCTTAAATCTGTATTCGCTTTATCTTTTACAACATTATATACAGTGCCACCAGTGACAAGTCCTGTATTACCGTCCGCTATAGTACCTACACCTAGTTTTTCTGAAAATTTAGTAACATTGATATTAGAAGCGTCAATATTCGCTTTAGTCGCAAGCTTGTTATCAATATTAGTAGATAAATTTGTAAGATCCGATGTATTCGCTTTATCTTTTATAACGCTATATACAGTGCCACCAGTGACAAGTCCTGTATTACCATC
>QWCD01000037.1_pt1 | contig 51763 bp, 39 predicted proteins | sample 1972461 | NCBI WGS metagenome assembly QWCD01 (sample SAMN09866717, study PRJNA288562) | Human vaginal metagenome isolate term4_vaginal, whole genome shotgun... | isolation source: vagina | host: Homo sapiens | place: USA: California | reverse complement strand
CTGCCTATTGTCTGTTCCCAAAGAAGCCGTGTATCAATGTACAAAGGACTATTGACACACAGCTTGCTCTGTTCTAAATTCGTCGAACTCACGTTAATTATATGTATACTTGTATTACTCTCATTTGTTTTAGCTCCCTTTATGTAACTATATAAAAAGAGGGATATTACCTAATTAATATCCCTCTTTGTGTTTATAAACTCTTATATCTTACTTCACCTTCTCGAAAATAAACTATATTGATAATCAACAAATTAGCATTTCTTGGTACAAATATGAATGCATTTTAATCAAGCAAAAAACAAGAAATGCATGCTTAATAATAGCATTTAATTCATTTTGTTGAAAATAAGCTATAAATTTTATTTGGATTTTCTTTATATAGAGAAATTAGCAGTACCTTTGCCAAGAGAAACGATTACTATATGGCAAGTAAAAATTTAAATAGGCTAAAAGTAGTTCTTGCAGAAAAGCAGCGGACGAACAAATGGTTGGCTGAACAATTAGGTAAAGACCAAACAACCATATCAAAATGGTGTACCAATTCAAGTCAACCAGACTTAGGTAATCTAATGCAGATTGCCAAAATATTAGACGTGGAACTGACCGACTTAGTGCGGTTCGAAGAATTCAAAAACGAAACAAAATGAAAAAAGAAGAAATACAAGCATTGTTCTCTCAGTTTGAACAAGTGTCATGCGTTCTCAATGATGTAGAATGTTGGAGTGCAAGAGATTTGTGTTCTCTTTTAGGATATAAACTTTGGCAAAATTTCACAAAGGTAATAGACAAAGCCAAGGAAGCGTGTGTAAATGTAGGACAAAATGTAGAAGACCATTTTATTGACGTCAATAAAATGGTTGTTATCGGTTCTGGTGCTGAGCGTCAGATAGATGACATTATGCTAACACGCAATGCTTGCTACCTTGTCGCTCAAAATGGCGACCCTCGTAAACCACAAATCGCATTTGCACAGACTGAAACAGTAAAAATGGAACAGAATAAGAAAGAATTGCTCATGGAGCAAGCAAACAAGATAAAAAGTGTACTCAACGTTCTCCGCACACAGTTCGGTGAGGATTTTGAGGATGAAGTGAACTATTTGGAAATAGTGAAAAAGGGGTTGGAGGAAGTATCGGCTAAATAAAATGGCAAACAAGAAATATACTTTTATAGATTTGTTCGCAGGCTGTGGTGGTTTGTCCGAGGGTTTTATGGAATCTGGACACTTTAGGGGACTAGCTCATATTGAGTGGGAATTACCTATGGTACAAACCCTAAGAAATCGCCTTGTAAAAAAATGGCAAGAAAGCGACGAACAAGCTCAAAATCGAGTAATCTTGTTTGACATACAAAGGACAGATGAGCTGTTAAATGGCAATTGGTCGAAGGAATCTAAAGATTTATATGCAAAGTATAATTCTTTAGAAGCTCAAAAAGGGTTGAAACAATTAATTAATGGAGAATCCGTTGATTTGATAATTGGTGGTCCTCCATGCCAAGCGTATTCAATTCACGGAAGAGCAACTAACAAAAATTCCATGCAAGATGATTATAGGAATTATCTTTTTGAAAGTTTTGTAAAAGTTGTTGAAGATATAAAGCCAGAGGCTTTCATATTCGAAAATGTGACAGGAATGTTAAGTGCTAAGCCTAGTGGCAAACCTGTCATAGAACGCATTTACAAAGCTGTAAGTGAGATTGGATATACTATTCTTGAACCTCAAAAGTTTAAAGATGCAGTATATAATGCTTTCGATTATTCTGTTCCACAGAATCGTGAGCGTGTTATATTATGTGGAGTGAAAAATGGTTCGGGATTGTCTATCACAGATTTCTACGATACCCTTTCAAATAGCAAAAGTAACAAGCATCTTACAGTCCGTGATACCATAGGAGGGCTTCCGCCTATATTCCCCTTGAAAAAGATCGAGAAAGTAAAAGGCAGGAATGTTTCTCATTATGCAACGGATGAAACTGACCCGTTTCATTTGCCACGTCATTGCAGTTCACGTGACATTCAAGTGTTTCGAGAATGGATTGCAAATGATATGAACAAGTGTTCACAACAAGAGGCTATTGCTTTTTATAAAAAGGTTACAGGAAAAGAAACTTTATATAGAAAGTATAGAAATTTGGAATGGGACAAACCATCTCCAACTGTGGTTGCTCACTTGCAGAAAGATGGCTTCATGTTTATTCATCCAAACATAGAACAAGCAAGATTTATAACAATAAGGGAAGCTGCACTGCTTATGTCTTTCCCCAAGGACTTTGAGTTTATTGGGAATAGAGCATATTGCTACAAAATGATTGGAAATGCCGTTCCTGTCAATTTTGCAAAAGCAATAGCAGATTCAATATATAAAATAATTAGTCGATAATGGCAAACATATTAATAGCGTGTGAAGAAAGTCAAGCTATATGCAAAGCGTTTAGAGAAAGAGGACATAATGCATATAGCTGTGATATTTTGGAGTGTAGTGGCGGACATCCAGAATGGCATTTTATGCAAGATGTCTTACAAGTGATTCCAAACCACGGTGGTAAATTAGAAACAGGAGAAGAATACTTTTTACCAGATGGCGAAGAATGGGATTTGATGATAGCGCACCCACCTTGCACCTATCTGTCGGTAAGTGGCGCAAGATGGTTATACCATCCAGATGACGCAAATCTTCCTATTGACCAACGCCGTGAGCATCCACATCATATAGGCAGAAGAAAGATGAAAGCTGAAGCAGAAGAATTCTTTATGCAGTTTACAAAAACTGATATAAAAAGATGGGCAATAGAAAACCCAGTCGGCTGTATGAATTCTGTCTATCGTAAACCAGACCAAATAGTTCAACCTTTTTGGTTCGGTGATTCCGCTTCAAAGAAAACTTGTCTGTGGCTACACAATCTTCCACCTTTGGAAGCAACGAATATAGTTGATCCCGGAGAACGAGTAATTTTGTCAAGTGGGCGTTCTTTACCTAAATGGTATTCAGATTCGTTCAACACGAAGATTTCAACAGAAGAAAGAAGAAGAGTTAGAAGTAAAACTTTCCCAGGATTTGCTCAAGCTGTGGCAGACCAATGGGGTAAACTATTATAATTATGATCGTAAATGCAATCAAAATACAACGTTTCAGAGCTAATGACTTAGTTGATGACGGTGGCAAGCAATTTGAATTAGGAAGAAGTTGGTGCGATGATTTCTTTGTATTTAACAGAGAAGATACCGAAGTAATCGTCAATCTCATATTTAAGCCATTAAACTATTCCCATGAGCGTTATAAGGATATGCCAATAGAGCTTAAACTTGCAGAGATTTCTAAACGTGGGGATAGAAAAGCTTATGGTAATGGTGAAAATGGAAGGTCGCAAATCAAAAATTTCTTTATAAACGACCTGCATCTTTCCATGGATAAAAACAGCGAAGATTACTTTGCCATATACAAAACGACTTTTGGAGAATATTATTTGTATTTTATCCCCAAGCCTTTGTATGAGAACTTTATCAAGATGTTTGTAGAACTAACGCCTAATGTTTCTGTTCAAAAGGATAATGAAAAGAAACAAGGCATAAGATTGGCTCTTCAGCAAATCTACTACGGTGCGCCTGGCACAGGCAAGTCGTATGAAATAAACGACTTGACCAAAGCATATTCCACCATTCGCACCACGTTCCACCCAGACAGCGACTATTCCACTTTTGTCGGTGCATATAAGCCGACTATGGAAGAAACGCCAGTGTATGGAGCACAGGGATTTGAGGTAGCAAAGGAGAAGCGTATCACCTACACCTTTGTCAAACAAGCGTTCTTGAAAGCCTACCTCGGTGCATGGCAGAAGTATGCCAATGGCAACGAGACGGCAGAACCGCAGTTCTTGGTGATTGAGGAAATCAACCGAGGCAACTGCGCCCAGATATTCGGTGATTTGTTTCAGTTGCTCGACAGAAGCGACAATGGATTCTCCACCTACCCGATAGAAGCCGACTCCGACTTGCAGAACGAGATAAAGAAAGCGTTTGCCGAGGGCGGAGAGTATGCCATCGAAAACGGACTGGACGTGGACGATGCCGTGGACGGCTACACAAGCAACTATGGCGAGACGTTGTCCGACGACATTAAGAACGGACGAGTGCTGCTATTGCCCAATAATCTATATATATGGGCAACCATGAACACAAGCGACCAAAGCCTGTTCCCCATAGACTCCGCCTTCAAGCGCCGTTGGGACTGGCGATACGTGAAGATAGCCGATGCTGGCAAGGGTTGGAAGATAAGATGTGGCAACGAATACTGCGACTGGTGGAAGTTTGTTAAGGAAATCAACAAGCGCATAGCCAAGGAGACAAGCAGCGACGACAAGAAACTCGGTTATTTCTTCTGCAAACCACCAAAGGACAGCAGCGAGATATCGGAAGAGAAGTTTGTCGGCAAAGTATTGTTCTATCTGTGGAACGACGTGTTCAAAGACGGCGACATCTCACTCTTCAAGGTCAGTGACGAGCCAGAAGCAGAAATATGCTTCGATGCGTTCTATGGCAGCGATAACAAGGTGAATATCGAGGCGATAAGAACGTTCCTTGTCGGCATTGTAGGCGAAGAAAATATCAAAACTAATGATGATACTTTCATAACAGTAGATGAGAATGGCAACGCAATAGATTACACGAAATATTCGTTTGACGGTAAATCACGACTATCAAAGAAAGACCTTGGGTATAGTATCGTGATGAAATATATCAGCGAACATTCAGATAAGACATTTGCAGAACTGCAAAGCGAGTTGGCATTTGATGATACTGTTGACAACAAGTATAGATATAAAGGAGTATTGGCACGCACTGAAGAAATAACAGGCAGTTACACCTCATGTTTCGGTGCAGAACAAACATCATCAGATGGAGTCAAGTACAAAGTTTTGACATGGTGGAACGAGTACAACATAGATTTCATTATCAAATTTGCAAAAGTCCAAGGTTGGGCAGTGAATACAGTAACAGAATAAGCGTATGCGCATACTAATCGAGGAATACCAATATGAATATGAGGATGTCTACGATGTTCTCAAAGGACTTGGTGTGCTTCAAGACGTAGAGGGAAAAGTCAGTTTGAGTTATGTAGGCTACTACTTCAACGACGACCCCGACGTGAACGACTGCGTGTTTATTCTGCCCAAGGTATTGCTGGAAGGCGAGTTTGGCAAAGAAAAGGTGTTCGGGCATATCGAGCCTAAGGACCTAATCAATGCAGAGAAGTGTAAGGACTTGACAACAGAGGAACACACGTTTATCTACAATCTCAGCGTGTGGATATACCGAGCCATCACCGTGTTCCGAGACCATGAGTTTGACCGAGTGGAAGACGGCAAGCGGCAGTCGAGCATAGTACTCTACAAGCAAGCCCCGATGATGGGACACACAAGGAAGCGCAAGGCAAACACGTTTCTCGATGTACTGCTCACTCTGCAAGAGTGGAACAAGCGGAACGAGAGTTTTGTGATGTTCATCGTGAAGAATCTCCATTCCGGCTACAACAAGATAAACTGGACACGCACCATCAGCCGAAGCCAAGCCGTGATACAGGAAAGCATCGGTGGAACACGTCGGCAAGACGTGAGCTATCTGAACCCGATAAATAAAAAACGTCAGATAAACTTTGACGAGGAGCTGCTTGTCATCTATTATAGTGTCTTGCAGCATATGCACGACGAATACGGTTTTCCAGTGAGAATCAACGTGAACTTCCCCTTGATACAAGGCATCAAGTTTGAAAGATACATCAAAGGTTACGGCAAGCGACGACTAAAGCAAATCAAGTACAAATACTTCTCCGACAAGGCGTTGGAGCTATGGGAACTTTGCTATGCCTTCTTCGACCGACCCGACAATATCATGCTCAACGTCGACCAAAGGGAATACCTATTGGTGAAGAGTTTCCACATAGTGTTTGAATCTATCATCGATGAACTGATAGCCGGTGACCAGAAGTTGCCCAAGGAACTGAAAGATCAGCCCGATGGCAAGCGAGTGGACCACATCTACCAATACCAGGAGCTGACCAACAACGAGACAGACGACAACATCTACTATATCGGAGACTCCAAGTATTACAAGCGTGGCAATTCACTTGGCAAGGAATCCGTGTACAAGCAGTTTACCTACGCACGGAACGTGATACAATGGAACATTGACCTCTTCAATGACGGCAAGGTGGAAGCCATAAGCGGACATGTGAAGCTGCGCGACGACGTGACCGAAGGCTATAACATCATCCCCAACTTCTTCATCTCCGCCAACCAGAACGTGCTCCAGCCCGAAGACGACATAAAACTCATTGATAGCGACAAGGAAGCAGGGCAGCGCAGACAACAATACTATCTCAGTAGGCAGTTTGAGAACAGACTCTTCGACAGAGATACGTTCTTGCTTGCACACTACGACGTGAATTTCCTCTTCGTGATAGCATTGTATGGTAGGAATCACCAGTCAAGCAAGGTAGCTTGGCGCAATAAAGTGCGCAAAATGTTCCGCAAAGAGATACAGCAGATGCTAAAGGAGAACTTCGAGTTCTATGCCATGACCGCCAAGAGCGACGTGAATCCCAACGTGTACATCAAGGAAAACTTCCAATCGTTGCTTGGCAAAGTATATCACCCATTCGACAACCGTGAAAGCAGCGACCAGCAGTATTTCTCGCTTGCACTGCGTAAGCCAAAGAAAGAAAGGGAATACTACAAAAAGGTAATGAAGAACGCAGCCCTTAGTGAGAAGATGATGAAAGAAATCGCTAACGAGAACGAAGCCGTGATGTTCGAGTTGAAGCAAGCGTTCTATGTAGCCAAGTGTCCGCTTGGCGTAGATCCGAGGACGCTGCCAGAGGACAAGATGCCAATCGTAGAGCCACGTCCGCACGATGTCATACCAAAGCAGTTTCTCACGATGCACTACTTGGAGAACTATCCCAAGACAACGTTTCTCGTTGGCATCGTGAACGGCTACGAGCATCTGAACTGGATATTCAGCCGAAAAGGAGGCAAGCGAGATGATGCCTATAACGTGCGCCTGGGTAAGGACGTGCATGGCGGTGTGGTAAAGAGTCGCGAATATGTGAAGCACGCAAAGTTTGTCATCCTATATATGGATGGCGAGAATAAGGTGTATAAGGCGTTTCGTGTGAAGAACACTGGTGAGCTGACTCGTGAACAGATGAAGATCCAAGGGTATCTCAACCCTTGCCATGAGCGGTATTTCTGCTATTTCTTCGATGAAGAGATAACTCTCGGAGAGTTTGACATTCACGGAATTATCGAAGCTGACAAGAAGAAATACGAGGCGGATGCAAAGCAGAAAGAAGAGTATGCAGAGGGGCAGCCGATGTTTATGAGTGGTGAGGAATTGATAAAGTTTAGGAAGTAATAACGAAATGAATTATGACAGAAATTCAAAACACAAACAACATCCCCGAACTTCATTCTCCTTTTGAACAACTTCGAGAGGTGGATGCCGATGACAAAGAATGGTGGAACTCACGCAAGTTGGCGAAAGTGATGGGCTATGGCAAATACTGGAACTTTGAACGTGTCATCGCTAAGGCGCAGGCATAGACTTCACAGAAGGGCTATCATATTGGAGAACACTTTGTGGAGATTACAGAGATGGCAGAACTGGGGAGTGCTGCTGTGAGAGAGGTTACAAGCATACGACTTTCTCGTGCCTTCTTCCTCACGCTTGCGTTTCTCTACAAGAAGGCGCTTCTGCTTGTCGAGAAGTTTGACTGTCATCTTGTTTAGTTCTTCCTCAGAGATTCGCTTGCGTATCGTGACGAACAGGCTTGGGTCGAATATAGGCTTGTCGGTGAATTCATGCAATCCACAAAAGTACTGCATGTAGGGACTCTCTCTGATAATCTCGATGGTCTCGGCATCACTTAGGTTTTAGTTTGTGCTTGATAATCATTGCGCCGAGAATCATACGTGCTGGCTTGTTCCCTGCACCTTTCTTCTGATTGTCCAACCTTGAGTTGTATTCCTTCTCAAGTTCTGTCCATAGAAGAAGGTCACCGAGAGCCACCCATCGGTTTGTCTTGTCCAACTCATCAAGGGACGAGCGGAGCAAACCGAGGTCAAGTTGCTTGTATTTAGGAGCGTAAAACTTCATCTTGCTATGGAATTAACTATATAAAGGTACGATTTTCTAGTTAAACAAACGAAGAAATAAAGTTATATAGACTTAAATGTCAGAGAGTTATAAATTATTCAGTAAACACTAACTATATAAAAAAATGTTATCCTACTTATCATTATTTTTAAGTATTGCCGCTTCCAAACTATTTATATATCTTTGCAAAAGATTTTCAGCGTTCGTTAAATATTTTAATGACGAACGCTTTTTAGTATTAAATATTAAGTATAATTTAACATGACAAAAAAGAATTATTTACTTCTTGGTATGGCTGCATTAGCATACACTAACAGCTACGCTAATGATATTACCAAGGTCGACTCTACACTTCTTTTAAAAGAAATAGTAATCAGTACAACACGCATTCCTGAAATAAAGTCTAATGCTGCTACAACTGTTACTATTATAGATCAAAACCAAATAGCACAAATGAGCAAAGCAGAAACTGATATATCTCATTTATTAGGTTTGCTTACTCCGGGTATGGCTTTAGCAAGCAACACTACAAGCTCACGAACTCAGTCTCTTAGAGGTAGAAGTGCCCTTGTTTTAATAGATGGAATACCACAATCTACCCCTTTAAGATCTACCGATAGAGACATTCGCTCTTTAGATGTTTCTGCCATTGACCATATAGAAATAATAAAGGGTGCTACCTCTTTATACGGTAATGGTGCTATAGGTGGTGTAATAAACATCATTACGAAAAAGAACACAACTAAGAAAACATTTGCAGGTCAGTCGTCTTTATCTGGTTCTACGTATAATTTCTATCATGGTAGCGATGGTATGGGCTATCGTTTTAACCAGCAGTTTTATGGTTCTATCAATAAGCTTAGCTATTTAGTTAGTGGGACTCTTTCTAAAACAGGTAGCAGCATAGATGGAGATGGAGAATATATCTCGCCACGTTATGGGCTTGGAGATACTTATACATCAAATGCTCTTGTGAAATTAGGTTATGCCTTTTCACCTAAGAACAGTATAGAGTTTATGTATAATTTTTATAGAAGTTTGCAACATACTTCTTTAATTCAGAAAAAAGGAGAATATCTCAAAACTCCTGCAATAGGTGTTTTGGGCGATAAAGATCCTCAAGCATCTGATGAAGGTACACGATATAACCATAATGCATATTTAAAGTTTACCTCTCGAAAACTGTTTGCAAACACCGACTTTGAGGCTTCTCTTTACGGCACAAGTCTATACACTATATTCGATTTTAGAAAGCATAACCCTAAAAAACCACGCTGGGAAGAAACAAGCGGTCAGGCTACTATAAAGGATCAAAAGTTTGGGTTCCGTTCTCAATTTAACACCTTACTAACCTTCTCTGACAACTCCTTTACACGTCTTGTATATGGGTTTGATTATCTTTTAGATAAGACTTCACAACCTCTTGTTGATGGGCGTTACTGGGTACCTAACCTTACAAGTAATAACGAAGCAATATTCTTGCAAACAAAAACTACTCTTTCTAAAGATCTTAACATCAAGGTAGGTGCTCGTTATGATATTATAGATGTTAATGTTCCTAACTACGACATATTACGCACAAAGAAAAGTGCTCCAGAGGTACATGTAAAAGGCGGAAATCTCAAGTATAACAACTTATCATTTAATGCTGGTATATCTTACAATAAATATCGTGCGTTCCAACCTTTCATAGCTTATTCTCAAGGTTTCTCTATTTTCGATTTAGGACGTACACTACGTGCTGCTAAAGAAGATGTTTTATCTAAAATCTTAACAGAACCAGTAAAGACCGATAACTATGAAATTGGAGCTTATTCTGATATCAATCGTTGGCTACAGCTAAATGGTGCATTCTTCTACACATACTCAAAATTAGGTAGCGACCTTAAGATTAATAAAGCAGGTTTTTGGGAAGTAAACCGCACTCCTCAAAAGGTATATGGTATAGAACTCAACGCAGATGCACAGCTTCTTAATAACCTAAAAGCTGGAGCTAACTTTACATGGTTTGAAGGTAAGATAAAAGATACTTATGGGCAATGGAGTCGTTATATGTCTAATATTTCTATACCTGCTGCTAAATTCGCAATGTATATAGATTATTCTCCTGTAAAAAATGCTTATTTACAGCTACATTATATCCACTCAGGAAACCGCGACCGCTTTCAACCTATTGATGACGGAAAATATAACGAAGGTGAAGGTAAGATCAGCAGCTTTAATCTGCTCAACTTTACAGCAGGGTACAAGCTAAACTCTTGGGATATTAATTTGGGTATCTCTAACTTACTTAACAATACTTACTACACTACCACCTCTATGCTGATGGCAAGAGATGCTGAATATGCACATGCTGATGGACGTAAAATATCATTGACAGTAACATTTAAGTATTAAAAAACTTTTCATTAAACAATAGTCTGTTAAAATTTTGTGGTTTGCGAATCTTTCGTCCCTAAGCTAACAGGAATTGTGACAGAAAGAAAACATGAAAGGTTTCTAAAAAAGAGATAATTAGGTAACAAAATATAACATAACAAAATCGGCTATCTCGTTGAAATTCAGCATCTTTATAGATGTAAAAAGACAATAAAGTTTATGCTGATAACCAACTTGATTAGCCGATATATGCAGCTCTGTAAAGCAGCATTTAGTGCTGGAGATGGATTAAAGTTAAACAAAAGTATTCAAATAAACGTTATGGAAATGCTTTTTCTTTTGATGGTCATCCTAATCTTTTTCTATGCGCTTTTTGCATTGATAATCTATTGCACTGCAATACATCACCTTTTATGAAGCAAAAGATTACCTTTTACCGAGTAAAAGGTAATCTTTTTGTAATTGCCTGTGTATTAAACAGTTATAATTTTGCTATAAAGTCTATAACAGTCCATCCTTTATAAATATTTTTCAAGTTACTATGTCTTACCTTCCTATAGGTCGGGTAATTCTCAGCTCTCAGCTCTCATCTCTCAGCTCTCAACTCTCTTATTCTGCCTTCTTTATGGTGATCTCACGTTGTGGGAAAGGTATCTCAATGTTGTTGGCATTGAGTGTTTCATAGATACATTCCATAATCATACTGTCGGCTGCAAAATGCGTGAGTACACTTACCCAAACATAGATTTGTAACGTAACACAGCTATCATCAAAGCTCTTCACACCCACTGATGCTGGTTTGTTTTTTCTAACGCATGGCAACTGTGAAATGGCATCTATTAAAAGCTGTTTCACCTCTTTTAGGTTTGATCCATAAGCTATTCCCACTTGCATACCATCGAGTTCGTAGCCATGGTTCTTGGTCATATTTTTATAATTCTTTGTGAAGAGTTGCGAGTTTTGAAAAGCAATTACCGCACCATCGGTAGCTTCAATAAGGGTAGAGGTATAGCTAATGGAGCTTACAATTCCGCGCACCCCATCGCAGATAATATAGTCGCCCACCTTGATACGTCCTGCCATTAGTGAAATGCCATAGTAGATATTTTCCAAAATATCTTTCATAGCAAAACCAATGCCCGTCGACAAACCTCCTGAAACAACGATGAGCCAAGTGCTGCTAATTTCAAGCATATTGAGCGATATTAATAGCCAAGCACCCCATACCACCACTTGTACTACGTTGATAAGCATCACACTGCGTGAGGCGGCTGTGTCAGGATCTTTTGCTTGAAGGTAAAGTTTCACCCCATCGCGCACTGTCTTATTAATATAGTTGAATAGAAACCACATTACCACAACTAGTGCCAGTGCGTAGATGCTAACTTTAAAGTTTTTGCTATTGATGAAATTGATTTTAAATAAATTTTTGGATACTTCTCCAAGATTAAAAACATCGGCAGCCCACAGAATAGAGACGATGAAGGATAGCACTAGTGCTGTAGGCAAGATAACCGAATAAACAAACCTAAAACACCAGCGTTTTTGTATAGACAGCGTTTTGGCTTTTTTCTCTTTATACCTATCAAGGTAATTGCGCAAACAGCCCAATGTGAGCAGACAGGCTTGCTGCATCATCCACCAAATAATGAATTGTACGGCTAAAAACGAATAGCCCAGCCAAGAGCATCCAAGGGCGAATACGAATACAGCTTGTGAGATATAGGCAAGATAAAGATCATTCTTAGGCACCCGTAAGTGATGACGATAGAGTAAAGAAGCTTGCCATAAAGCAGCAATAGCAAGAATGATAGGGAAAGAAAAGGTTACAAGTGTTCCCGGCATAAAGGTTATGCGGTAGATGATGACAATGCCCCCCACAAGCATAACGGGATAGTAAAGGCGATTGGTATATCTTACCTCTTCCGAGCTTACACGCAGAAGTAAAGAGCCAAAGATGACAGCTACCAACCAAACAAACTCAAGGATTAATCCGCTTGCCATATATACCAAGTCGTTGGAAGCAAAGAAGCGAATGCCCAACGTGATGATGCCAAAGCAAATGACAGTGGAAGTTATGAGAATGTCTCGACGGCGCATTAAAAAGCCTTCTTGTAAGGTTTGAAAGCGTTTAAAGCCAAACAGGCGCGTGAGGATATATTTTATAAAAATAAGGTTGATGACGAAAGCAAGGAAGCCATAAAATACAAAGGTGAGGAAAAGCATACTAATCCAGCGCACATCCCATTGAGATGAAACAGCATTTTGTGGCGTATATTTCTCTGTGATGCTATTCTTTAGCTGTGATAGTTTATAGGGGAAAGTACTTAGAAACTTTATATAGTTCTGTCCATTACTGGTAAAGATACTCGACTGTATTTCAGCATAACGCTTTTGTGCATAGGTATTGAGCGATTGCAGTTGTTCTTTGTTATAATCGTAATATAGGATAAATTCATGGTAGTATTCGTTGCGTTCCTTTAGCATACGGCGGTTGCTAGATGCAAGTGTTAAGCACACATTGCGGTCAATCTTCATACGCTCGGTCATACCAAAGGTATACATTGTGCTAAGCACATTGATGAGCGAGTCGTAGCGTGCTATGTCCTCATTACTTTTTATTACTACCTCATAAAAAGGGTGGGTTTGTGTTTGAAAATGTTGCCAAAGGTCTGTCGCTTTCTGACAAGCGTAGGTAAGGTCGAATACATTATCGTTGTTTTGGGAATATAGCATTAACGATACTTGTGATGATCTTTCGCCAAACTCTTTTAGCTGACTGATGACACGCTCATTGAACATTTTAGAGGTGTTGAGCTGTTTGGTAAGCTCAAGATGTTCTTTGATAAGCTCATGACGAAGTACAGAAAGAGAATTTTTCAGCGAATCTTCTTGAAGTACAGCCTTAGAGGGTAAACACAAGAGTGTCAGAAAGAAGCAAAGAATATATAAACGTCTTAGCATAATAGTATTGTCTTATTAAGTTACAAAGGTAAACAAAGTATTACTTTTAGCCTTCCTGTTTGAGGTATAATTATTCTAAAATTAAGGATATAGGCTTTATTTGCGATAAGAAACTTAGTGAGACAGGATATTTTTATGTAGTTTTGTGGTTATAAAACTGAGCAATATGATACTAATAGCCGATAGTGGAAGCACTAAAACCGATTGGGCGCTTTGCGCTGAAAGGGGAAGTAATATAAAGGGCGAAGCAGCGTGTGTTAGGATAAAGACACAAGGCCTGAATCCTTTTTATCAGCAAAACGAAGAAATTATAAATGTCCTTCAAAACGAACTTTTCCCTCAAATAAGCAATAGCATAAGCACTATAGAAGAAGTATATTTCTATGGTGCGGGCTGTACAGAGACTAAAATTTCGATGATGGAAGCCACGATAAGCGAAGCTATTACTCGCTTTACAAGTGAAGGTAAGGTAAGGGTTGTGAGTGTAGCAGGCGACCTCTTGGCTGCTGCTCGTGCTGCATGTGGTCGAGAAGCAGGCATTGCGTGTATCTTGGGTACTGGTGCTAATTCGGGCTTATATGATGGTAAGCAAATTGTTAAGAATATTCCTCCTTTAGGATTTATTCTTGGAGACGAAGGAAGTGGTGCTGTTTTAGGAAAGTTATTCTTAAATGCTATCTTTAAAGAGCAACTTCCTACACGAGTGAAAGAAGCTTTTTTGACAGAAACGCATCAAACTTATGCTGATATAATAGATCGTGTTTATAGGCAGCCATTGCCTAATAGGTATCTTGCTAGTATCTCTAAATTTATCCGTCAGCATTTAGGTGAATTTGCCTTACATTCTATTGTAGAACAAAATTTTGATGCCTTTTTTAAAAATAATATCATGCGTTATGATTATAGTAGGAATTACCCCATAGCAGTTGTTGGGAGTGTGGGGAAAATATATGAGGATATTCTTAAAAAATGTGCTGATAAGCAAGGATATAAATTGATAAATGTGCTAGCAGCACCAATGGAAGGGTTAATAAAATATCATATAGGAACATAAAAAAATGCCCTTAGCTTCGCAGCGGGAGGGCATCCAATCTCAATAGGTACTAGTTTTTAAGGTAAAAAGATTGTATTCAGGATAACACGACAAAGGTAGTGTTTTAATTTTGTAACACCAAAGAAAAGTTTATTTTTTTTATGATTGTCTTAGAAAAATATTTAGAAAGAGAGAGTGGTAATATGTAGTTTTTGTGGAGAACTTTATTTAAAAAATATTTCAAGAACAGATTGAAAACTTAAAAAAGTATTTAAAAAATGGTATAGTATTTGTATTGTTGTACCTTTGTAGAAGTATTACATTCACTTGCAATATACTTTTATATAGCAGTAATAAATAAAAAGGAGAAACAACTTATGATAAAGATTTATAGTATGCCCACTTGTCCTGATTGTCAGGTTGTAGACAAGCTTGTGGAGAGCAATCCAGAATTTAAGGTTATTGATATAGGTGAAGATGTGCATTATCTTAGGGAGTTTCTAGCGTTGCGCGATCATCGCCCAGAGTTCGATCGATTAAAGAAAATAGGCGATGTTTGTATTCCTTGCTTTGTTCGTGAAGATGGCAGTATTACCTTCGATCCTGCAGAAGTAGGGCTTGAGATAGAGCCAAGCGGAGCTTCATGTAGTATTGATGGAAGTGGATGTTAAGTAAGAATGATCTATCCCAATAATTTTGAACAAAAAATAGGATTTCACGAAGTGCGAGCAATGCTTCGTGCTCGCTGCTTGTCGTCTTTAGGTAAGGAACTCGTAGAGGCTATGGCGTTTACTACCGATGTTGCTACTATCAATACATGGCTGGAGGAGATAAGAGAATTTCGAGGTATTCAAGAAGGACAAGACGAGTTTCCGCTCAATAACTTTTTCGATGTGCGCGAAAGCGTGGCACGCATCCGTTTAGAGGGAACGCTGATGGAGGTAGAAGAACTCTTCGATCTGAAACGTTCGTTGGAGACAATCATAGCGATTGTGGCTTTTTTGAGTCGGGGCGATGAAACCGATAACGGAGAAATTCGCCGCTATTATCCTGCTCTTTACAAGCTTGTAGATGGTGTGGCAACCTTTCCTTTACTTGTCAATCGCATCTCACAAATTATTGATAAGTTTGGTAAGATGCGCGATAACGCTTCACCCGAACTGTTGCGTATTCGTCGCGAGCTAGCTCATGCCGAAAGTAGTATTTCGCGTACATTATATAATATATTACGGTCGGCACAGTCGGAGGGATTAGTAGAGAAAGATGTTACCCCCACGATGCGTGATGGTAGGTTGGTAATTCCTGTTGCCCCAGGTTTGAAAAAGAAAATATCTGGTATAGTACACGATGAGAGCGCAACGGGAAAGACTGTTTTTATTGAGCCTACCGAAGTAGTAGAGGCAAATAATAAAGTGCGCGAACTAGAAAATGAAGAACATCGTGAGATTATTCATATTCTTAAAGACTTTGCCACAAAGGTACGTCCTAACGTTCGTGAAATATTAGATAGTTATCATTTGCTAGCCCAGATTGATCTCATTCGTGCTAAGGCAGAACTAGCTAATACCTTTGAGGCTTTTGAGCCAGAAGTGCAGGCAGCGTCTGTGGTGGATTGGATTCGTGCTTATCATCCTCTCCTTAAACAACGATTGGGAAAAGACGGCATTGTTCCCCTTGATATTCATCTTACAAGCGATAATCACCTCTTAATAATCTCTGGACCTAATGCTGGTGGTAAGTCGGTTTGTCTAAAAACCGTAGGACTGTTGCAGTATATGCTGCAATGTGGCTTGTCTGTGCCTATTGGCGATCGCTCTACAGCAGGCATCTTCCATGATATTATGATTGATATTGGTGACGAACAAAGTATTGAGAACGACCTCAGTACTTACTCTTCGCACCTTATGAATATGAAGATGATGATGCGCCAAGCATCTGATAAAACACTCATTTTGATAGATGAGTTTGGTACTGGTACCGAACCGCAAATAGGTGGAGCCATTGCCGAATCGGTACTCAAGCAGTTTTGGAAGAAGAAAGCGTGGGCAGTGATAACAACGCACTATCAGAACCTCAAACACTTTGCAAAGGAACATACTGGTGTTATCAACGGTGCTATGCTCTATGATCGCCATGAGATGAAGCCTTTGTTTCAGCTTGCTATTGGACGTCCGGGTTCGTCTTTTGCTATTGAGATAGCTCGCAAAACAGGTATTCCTGAAGAGGTTATCCAAGATGCGTCAGAGATAGTTGGTTCTGATTATATCCAGAGTGATAAATATTTGCAGGATATTGTGCGCGACAAACGCTATTGGGAAAGCAAACGCCAAACAGTTCACGCACACGAGAAGGAACTAGAAAAGCGTATTGCTCAATACGAAAAGGACATGGCACAGCTAGAGCAAAGTCGTAAAGAAATTCTTAATCGTGCGAAGTTGCAAGCTGAGGAAATTATCCGCGAGAGCAATAAGCGCATAGAGAATGCTATTAAGGAAATTCGTGAGAAGCAAGCCGAAAAAGAAGAAACCAAACGTATTCGCCAACAGCTTGCTGAATATGAAGCGAATATTTTGGAAGCAACACCGTCTGCAACGAAAAAGACGCAGAAAGGAAAGGCTGGAGCCACACAGATAAAGGATCACGGGCTGCTTAGCGATGACGATTTTCAAAAGAAGATAGATAAAATTAAAAGTCGTAAAGAGCGACACGAGCAACATCTCAAAGAGAAATCTTCTAAGCAGAAAGAAGCCGCTGAGGCTTTACAGAAAGCGGCTTTGAAACAAAAAACGGCTGGTGTTATCGTGGTAGGTAGTCAGGTTAGGATCAAAGGGCTTACTTCTGTAGGTGAGGTAGAAAATATTGATGGCAAGCAAGCTACAGTGATCTTTGGTGGTATGCGTTCGAAGATGGCTTTAAACCGTCTTGAAAGTATTGATGCTGCTACTCTACCGCAAGAACAGCAACAGTTTCAAGCCTATAGCTATAGTCGTGAAACGCGCAAAACGATAGACGAGCATCGTAATAATTTCCGTCAAGAAATTGATGTGCGAGGTATGCGTACCGAAGCGGCTATTCTTCGCGTGCAGCGATTTATAGATGATGCTATCCTTGTAGGAGTGGGGCAAGTGCGCATCCTTCATGGTAAGGGCAATGGCATTCTTCGCACGATGATCCGACAGTATCTTAGTACTATTCCTAATGTGCAATCGTTTCGCGACGAGCATGTGCAGTTTGGTGGTGCAGGAATAACGGTGGTGGAATTATAATATTTGAAAAGTGAAAAGACTTCTCTTACATTACATTCTTTGGCTTTGCCTCTTTATTTTGCAAAAGCCTTGCTTCATGCTCTTTAATTATGGCATGTTCAAAGATAGTGGCGTGGCTGATTATGTTCAAGTAATGTGGCATGGCATATCGCTTGATCTCTCTATGGCAGGATATTTTCTTTTGTTGCCATGTTTGCTCACGATTGTTAGCGTTTGGATTTCAAATAAAGCAGTGCTATGGCTATGGCTATGGCGTATGGCTATAGCTTTTAGTGCTTTGCTCTTTTCTTTCTCGTTTTGTCTCAATCTTGCGCTCTATCCGTATTGGAAGTTCCCTCTTGACACTACGCCATTGTTTTATTTTCTTTCGTCGCCTGCCGATGCCTTTGCAAGTGTGAATATACTTACAGTAATATTGGGTTTTGTGGTGTCATTTGCATTGACAGGAGCAGTTTATACGCTGTTTGTACATTTTATCCCTAAGTTTCATACTGCCAACCTCCGCTGTAAAATGTTGCAAACACTAGTGGTGGTCTTATTTATGGTGGTGCTTATTATCCCTATTCGTGGTGGTGTGTCGGTATCGGTAACAAATATAGGTAAGGTGTATTTTAGCACCAATATGAAGTTGAACCATGCTGCTGTTAATCCACTCTTTAGCTTGATGGAGAGTTATAGCAAGGAAGAAGATTTTTCGAAGCAATACCGTTTTATGGAGCACTCGGAAATGGAACGCATCTTTAAGACTATGGTAAGCACGAAGAGTACCGATACAAAAGCATTACTTAATACGGATAAGCCTGATATTTACCTCTTTATTCTTGAAAGCTTCTCTACGAAATTGATGCAAACAGAAGCTACTCCTCAATTAAACCAATTGAAGAAAGAGGGTATTTTCTTTGAAAACCTCTATGCTAACAGCTTCCGAACCGATCGTGGTGTGGTTGCTGTGTTAAGTGGTTACCCTGCTCAGCCCACTACAAGTATTATGAAGTTTACGAAAAAGGCGAGCGCATTGCCTTCTATATCCAATGTCTTGAAGCAGTATCATTATCGTTTGAAGTATTATTATGGTGGAGATGCCAACTTTACTAATATGCGCTCTTACCTCACTAGTCAGGGCTTTGTTAATATTGTTTCTGATGTCGATTTTCCTTTAAAATATCGTCTAAGTAAGTGGGGAGTACCCGATGAATATGTCTTTGAGCGGCTTATAGACGATATTAAAATGCGAAAGCAAAGCGATAAGCAGCCCACTTTTCAGGTATTGCAAACGAGCAGTTCGCATGAACCTTTCGATGTGCCGTATTATCGCTTGAAAAATAAAGTGCTGAATGCCTTTGCCTATACGGATCATTGTATAGGCAATTTTGTGAGCTATCTAAAAAAGAGTGGACGTTGGAACCGTTCACTCATCATTCTTGTACCCGATCACTTGGGTTGTTATCCTGAAGATATTAGCAGTTTCACCCTTGAACGCTATCAAATCCCTATGCTCTGGTTAGGTGGTGCTATCAAAAGTCCTCAACGTGTTAGCACTTATGGTTCACAACATGATATTGCTGCCACCCTCCTTGCACAACTCGGGCTATCTCATCAGCAATTCCTTTTCTCAAAGGATATGCTCGATGTACACAGCACTCACTTTGCTTTCTTCACCTACCCCGATCTTTGGGGCATTGCTACACCCGATCATAAACTCATTTATGATAATATTTCAAATAAGCTTATCTTAAAGCAAGGTGAGGAAACTGACCTTTATACAAAGAAAGGTAAAGCCTATCTTCAACGGTTGTATGATGATTTGAGTGAGAGAGGAGAGTAGGTAATTGACTAAAATTCTTAATTGGCTAAATTCTTACATTCCATCCTCTTCTGCGCTCTCAATCATATCTTTAGGCTTTTTGTTTGTTTTTTGTTGATCGCTGCCCGTGTCGAGTGTTTGCGCTACAGCCATACTGATATGCCCCAAATTGTCGATTACCACATCAATGGGTACATACTCATCGCTTGCAAGGGCTGGCGATCCTACGCTAGCTCCGAACCGTAAGGTGTTTAGGTCTACACGGTCGAACATAAAGCCTACCAACGCACCTTTTTTGTCATATTGTGTATTGATAAATTTGCTGAAATCGGTCTTTGTAAATACCTTTTGATAAAAATCCTTACCGTCTTTGCGCATTATCTTTACAGAGATTTTATTATCATAGTATTTTCTACCATCTTCATCATTAACAAGCGGTAAATCCTTGTCGGCCTGTCGAATAATGGTTATGGTGTATTGTGTGCCAAGCCATTGCACTGTTTTTGTATAGTTGAACCCTTTTAAAGCTATTGGGGTCTTTGGAATACGTGGCTTTGGAGCAATCTTCGTAATAATATCGTGTGTTTGCTTTTCCTTCTTACAACCTGTAAGGGAGAAGAATGCTACTCCTAGTGCAGAGAGTAATATGACTTTCTTTATCATCGTTAGTTATCTTATTGTATGACAAAAGTACTCAAAAAAAATAAGAAAGAAAGCACTTGAAGTGTAAAAGTAAAGCTTATTCCATATTTGGAGTAATATAGCTATCGGGAAGAACATATAATTTTAGTGTAAAATACGGTTTATCTCCATTTTGTAGTAATCTATAAATTGTAGATCAATCAGCTTTAGCACAATAGCTACAACTTTAAAGCAACAGTATGGCAGTGATGCGCTATAATGTAAAATATATTCATTTACGTTATACAGTGTATAAGCGTTTACATCGCAATACATCACCTTTCACACATCAAAAGGTGATCGTTTACACACCTAAAGGTCATCTTTTGCAATGCAAAAGATGATCTTTTGCGAGGCGCTGAATGTCAGATAGTTGCAAAGTTTATAAGCAAGCGGTAAGCCGATGCTCTTTGTCCGCTTTTTTCTTAGCTCAACTTTTACCCCCTCTATCAATATTTTATTGCTGCTATATAAAATCTGTTTTATTGAAAGAAAAAGGAATGACCCAAACGCAAATCTTTGCTCGGTTGGGTAAGAGTTTCAATATGGTTAATCTTTATATTGTCAATAAACACCAGTCGGGCTTTGTGGCTAGTAGGAATCATAGTTTTTTGCTATATAATAAGCTATTATTACTATTTTTTTTTGTTGTACCCTAAAAAACACTTATCTTTGCACTTACAAAAAAGAATTTAAAGAAACGGGTCGTATCGATTCGATTGGGATAGTCATCAAATAAAATAGAAAACCCGAGATGACTTCTTTTGTTAATGGCGGGCCACATAAAATCGTGAAAACGACTAAGCCGCAAGGTCAGTGGATTACAAAGACGAGGAGCTCTCTTATCATTGATACTCGGACTTTTCATCACATCATCGATACGGCTCTTTTTTCTTTTTTTATCACATTATAAAAACATTTTCTAAAACGATTTTATACTATGTTCTCAGGTATTGTAGAAGAAATGGCTACTATTGTAGCTATAGAGCATGAACAAGAAAATATCCATTTCACACTTACTTGTTCTTTCACAAGCGAACTAGGTATTGATCAAAGCATCTCGCACAATGGCGTATGCCTTACGGTAGTTCGTCTAGATGGTGACCGTTATACGGTAACAGCCATGAGGGAGACGCTGGTTCGCTCTAATCTAGGTTTGCTACAAGTGGGCGATCACATCAATGTGGAGCGTTCTATGATTATGAATGGTAGGCTTGATGGGCATATTGTTCAGGGGCATGTAGATGAGACAGCAAAGTGTGTGGGGATAAAAGATGCAGAAGGTAGTACCTATTATACCTTTGAGTACCCTTTTAGTAAAGCAATGGCAGCACGTGGTTATTTCACGGTCGATAAGGGGTCGGTAACCGTCAATGGTGTTTCGCTCACCGTATGCGAACCAACCGAAAATACTTTTACCGTGGCAATCATTCCTTATACTAAAGCGAATACCAACTTTAAATATATAAAGGTGGGCACTGTTGTTAATATAGAGTTTGACATCTTAGGTAAATACATTGCTCGTTTGCATGCAATAGCAGAGTAAGCTTTATGCGCTTCAAAATGTATGCTATTGTTATGTATTTTTGTAGGCTGTTCCTTTATACGCAAAACGGCATTGTTTCAAAAGCTGAAACAATGCCGTTTTGTTATTTTCCTGTTATTCTTGGCAAATCTAACGTTCTTGTTAATATTGTATATTCTGTTTAGACCTTTATTAATTCAAATTAGCAAAACCTGAGAAGTCAGTCGATTCTAGCAATTCTTCAAATTTGATATTTGGATTTATTTTCATAAACTTGGAAACCATGTCAACATATTTTCCCTTATAGTAGTTGTTGCTCATGGCTTTGTTTGCCACCCATTGTATTTTTGCCATGTGAATATCGCGCTCAAACTGTGGGCGGAAGTCGTAATTGCGAAGCGGATAAAGACTCATAAGGTAGAACATAAGACAATCGGGGATGATATTATCCCTTGTCATTTGTTTACGTTGCTGTTTTATATAATATTTGTTATAGATAGGGTAATCTTCACCAAGGTATTTATCAAGCGAAATACCAATTTTACCATCTCCTGCAACAATACTTTGATCAAGTGCAGATATTTGGGTATAAACCTTTGGTATTTGCAGGTTAGGAATTTGTTGTTCTAGCCTTGCAAACGCAATACTAAGCTCTTTTTGAATGTCGTTAATATTGCTATACTTTGATTGTACAGAAGATATAATGGTTTGAAGGGTAGTGTCTTGATAGAACTTTAGAAACTTTGAGTTTATATCAGGATCGGTAATTTGCCCAATCTTTAATACTTTCTCTATCAAAGTTCTTGTTTCAAAAGGAAATTCAGTACTCATTTGTTGTAGGGCAGAGTAATCTCCGACAGTTAAATAACGGTATTCTAACCGATCAAACCTTTCTATCTTAATGAGCCGATCATCACTCTTGTTGTCGTCAGTCCATTTAAATTGGCAGCCAACACAAACAAGTAACGATAATAGCAATATGAAGTATATTTTTTTCACGAGTAAGATACAAATTACGAATTGACGACACAAAAGTACTAAAAAATATGTTTTTGTGCAAGTACTTTTATAAAATAATTAAAAAATAAGTTTGCTTTTGTTTATTTTTCTTTTTGCATTCTTTTTTGTTTTATTCGGATAATATTCATCTTGCGCTCTATGCTATAACGTTTGTTTCTTATTATAAGTAGCTAATCTTACCTTTTGTTTAATTGCCAAAGTTTAGGTGTTTATGAAAATATATAAATACTTGTAAATATGAATGTTATAGCTTTTTGTTTTGTTCTATGGCATTTTATAATTATTCTCTTAATTCTCTTTTCTAAGAAGTTTCTTCCCCCCTGCTAATTATAGAAATATATTAAAAATATGGAGCTATTACACATGGTTTTATGTGTGAGAATGTGTTTTTTTGATTGCTAAAAAAAATTAACTAATAATTTCGGTAAGATCTATTTTGATGATGGAGATAGTATTCAAGTTGAAGCTATTAATAACTACCTTTAATATGCCTTCGGTAATATCAAGGCTTTCAAAAACTTTTTGTACCTTTGTATCTTAAAATAAATAAATTATGGCTGTTCGAGCAATATTTTTCGATATAGATGGTACATTGGTATCATTCAAGACACATAAAATTCCTGCTTCCACGATTGAAGCAATTAGGATAGTTAAGGATAAGGGTATTAAAATTTTTATTTCGACGGGTCGTCCAAAATCGTTTATCACGAATTTAAAGGAAATAGAACATTTAATAGATGGTTATATTTCATTTAACGGAGCGCTTGCCCAAGTAGGCAATGATGTTATTTTTATGAAGGAATTGCCCAAAGAGGATATTCGTAGGATGATGGAAGATGCTACTACACGTAATTATACCTTGGCTATTTGTGGTAGAGATAAGGTGGCTATTCATAATTATAGCCATATTTTTACAGAACTATTTGTGGAAGGTTTGGGGGTCGATTCTGTGGATCTTAATGATAAAGTGGAGCCTTTACTCGAAATGCCTATTTTGCAGATGTCTCCTTTCTTCACCGTTGACGATGAAAAGCTGATTATGCCAAAGTTGGTAGGTTGTGAGTCGTTGCGTTGGCATCCCTTGTTTACTGATATTTCGTCACGTGGTATTCACAAGGGAATGATTTTGCCAAAGGTGGCAGCGTATATTGGGGTGGATATTAACGACTGTGTTGCTTTTGGCGATGGGGGCAATGATAAAGGAATGTTGGAAGTCGTTGGTATTGGTGTGGCTATGGGTAATGCTAATGACGATGTAAAAGCCGTTGCTGATTATGTTACAACAACGGTGGATGATAATGGTATTGCAAATGCTTTTAAACACTTTAAGCTTATTGATTAATGGGAGGAATAGCAATTACAGCTATGGGTAATAAGAATATTTCACCTTATTATATAGAAGAACGTCGCACACTGTTTGTTATAGTGCTTACGTTTATAGTTATGTTAGCAGAAGTGTTGATAGGTTATTTCTCTAAATCTATGGCACTTGTAGCCGATGGTATCCACATGGGATCTCATGTGATGCTCATAGGTTTAAATCTCTTTGCCTATTATTTTGTTCGTAAGCAAAAAGAAAGGAATAATCATACTTACGATGCAGATAAGATTATGCAGTTATCGGCATTTACAAGTGGACTACTGCTGCTGCTTATGTCGGTGTTTATATGTAGTGAAGGTTTTGAACACATGGAAGCGCATCACCACATAGAAAATTTTCCGCTAGCACTAAGTATTGCTGTTGTGGGATTGGTGGTTAACTCTATTAGTGCGCATGTACTCCATTCGGATCACTTTGAGAAAAATCCCAATAATCATGCTGCCTATCTGCATGTAATGAGTGATGTGTTGGTAAAAATAGGCGTTATAATCGGGCTTATTTGTTCATATATTTGGGACATTACGTGGCTTGATGCTATTGTGGCAATGATAACAGGTGTGATCGTTTTGATGTGGGCAATCGGCTTGTTGAAAAGAATGGCGAAAAGTTTAACAAAGAATTTAGGCGTATAATTTGGATATATAAATAATTCTTATTACCTTTGCACTCGCTTTTAAGAACGGAAGCATAATGGAGATCCGCTAGCTCAGCTGGTAGAGCACAACACTTTTAATGTTGGGGTCATGGGTTCGAGCCCCATGCGGATCACGAAGAAGGAGTGCAATTGCACTCCTTTTCTTGTTTATATTCAGCTAGTTACGTTATTATTAAGGCTTTACGCTTAATTGTGGGGGTAATGACTAAAACATTAAGATTTAATAATTCGTATGCACACCTATACGCAAATTTCGTAAAAGGCAGATAAATATGATGATGGAAAAAGAAAATATAGAAGATTTACTATTAGAACATAATATTCGTCCTACAGCAAATAGGGTGCTCATTGTAAGAACATTGGCAATGAGTGGAGCTCCTTTGTCGGTAAAAGACTTTGAAAAAAAACTGTTAACGATAGATAAATCGAATATATTTCGTACACTTACTTTATTTAAAGAGCATCATTTGGTTCATCAGATAGAAGAAGGGAATGGTATGACAGCATACGAGCTCTGTTTACGCCATAGCCATGACGAGGATGACGATGTGCATGTGCATTTTTATTGTGAAAGTTGCCAACACACTTTCTGTCTTTACAATACACCCATTCCTGCTATTGTTGTCCCGAATGGTTTTCAGGTTGCGGGTGCCAATTATCTAGTAAAGGGCATTTGTCCTGCATGTGCGAAGAAAACTAAAAAATAGCTCTTACTTATTCTCTCGATCTAGAATTTCATTACCTTTGTATTATGTTAGCGGTTTAAGGTTAGTTATATAACGTTGAATGTTTTCAGGACGAATTTATTCAATCTGCATATTGCTAAAACCTTGTTAAACGATGACTACAATATATAAACGCCATAGAAAATGAATTATAGTATTGAGAAAGTGGCTACCCTTGTGGGAGCATGTCGTTATGGTAATGTAGAGACAAATATCAGTTTCTTATTGACTGATAGTCGTTCCCTTTGTTTTCCAGAAGAAACCTTATTCTTTGCGCTAAAGTCTGAGCGTAATGATGGATACCATTATATTCCAGAACTCTACAGTCGTGGTGTTCGCAATTTTGTTGTAGAAGCTATTCCTGAAAATTGGGATATGCTTTATCCACAATCTAACTTTTTAGAAGTTTCTAAAACCATTGAGGCTTTGCAACGATTAGCAACGTGTCATCGCGCTGAGTTTCATGTCCCAGTGATTGGTATTACGGGTTCAAATGGTAAGACGGTGGTTAAGGAGTGGCTATATCAATTGCTATCCCCCAATAAGGTCGTTACTCGCTCGCCTCGTAGCTATAATTCACAGATAGGTGTGCCATTGTCTGTTTGGCTGTTGAATGAACAAACAGAAGTAGGTGTGTTTGAAGCAGGTATCAGTGAAAGAGGCGAGATGAAAGCTTTGCGCGAAATTATCCAGCCCACCATTGGAGTATTTACTAGTCTTGGTGAAGCCCATCAGGAAAATTTTGCGAGTCTTGAAGAAAAATGTATGGAAAAACTTTGCTTATTCCGCGATACCAATGCTATTGTTTATCCATTGGATGAGGAATTAGTGGTGCGTTGTATAAAGACCCTCAATTATAAAAATACCATTCTAGGGTGGTCAAAGAAAGATAGTAATGCTGCACTTTTTGTGAAAGAAATCAAGAAGTCAGAATTGACAACTACCATTACTTATGTGTGGCAGCAAGGCAAAGAAGCAAGTTATACCATTCCTTTTATAGATGATGCTAGTGTAGAAAATTCTATTACGAGTGCTATTATCTGTCTACATCTAGGTGTTGAGGTAAAAACTTTGGCAGAACGTATGCCACTGCTTGAGCCAGTAGCTATGCGTCTTGAAGTGAAAGAAGGACAACATGGTTGCACCTTGATAAACGATTCTTATAACTCCGATTTCAACTCTTTAGATATAGCCCTTGACTTCATGAACCGTCGTCCAGACCATAAAGGGCGTAAGCGCACATTGATATTGAGCGACATATTTCAAAGTGGAGAAGATGATGAGACGCTTTATCAGCGTGTAGCTTTCTTGGCAGAGAAGCGTGGGGTGGAAAAGTTTATCGGAATTGGTGAGGGCTTGATCAGACAACGTAAAGCTTTTAATAAGTTTGGTAAGAAGTATTTCTTTGCAACAGTAGGTAGCTTTATTAGTAGCGAGGCATTCAGAGAATTGCGCGATGAAGTGATTCTTCTGAAAGGAGCACGCCAATTTGGTTTTGATCAATTGACAGAATTGCTCGTAAATAAGGTACATGAGACGGTATTAGAGGTCAATTTGAATGCTGTTGTAGCTAATTTAAATTGGTATCGTTCGCTGATGAAACCCGAGACAAAACTTGTTTGCATGATTAAGGCAGATGCTTATGGAGCAGGATCGGTCGAGATAGCTAAAACATTGCAGGATCATCGTGTCGATTATCTTGCAGTGGCAGTGGCTGATGAAGGTGTTACCTTGCGCAAGAATGGTATCACCAGCAATATTATGATTATGAATCCAGAGATGTCTTCATTTAAAACTCTATTCGACTTCGATCTTGAACCTGAGGTATATAGCTTTCGTATCCTAGATGCATTGGTAAAGGCCGCCGAAAAAGAGGGCATTACAGGCTTCCCTGTTCATATCAAGTTAGATACAGGTATGCACCGTTTAGGTTTTGATCCGATCTGCGATATAGATGAACTTATTAACCGATTGAAGCATCAAAACGCAATTATTCCTCGTTCTGTTTTCTCCCACTTTGTAGGTTCAGATAGCGATGGTTTTGACGATTTCTCTGCCCAGCAATTTGCTTTATTTGACGCAGGTAGTAAAAAGTTGCAAGCTGCTTTTTCTCATAAAATACTTCGCCATATAGATAACTCTGCTGGTATAGAGCATTTTCCCAACAGGCAGTTGGATATGTGTAGATTGGGATTAGGGCTTTATGGTATTAATCCTCGCACCAATGAGCGCATCAATACTATCTCAACATTGAAAACTACAATCTTACAGTTGCGGAATGTTCCAAGTGGCGATACAGTGGGCTATTCACGTAAGGGTACCATTCAGCATGATAGTGTTATTGCAGCTATCCCTATTGGTTATGCAGATGGCTTAAATCGTCATCTTGGTAATCGCCATGGCTATTGCCTCGTAGGTGGGCAGAAAGCAGCGTATGTAGGTAACATCTGTATGGATGTGGCAATGATAGATGTAACGGGTATTGACTGTAAGGAAGGCGATAGCGTAGAAATATTTGGCGAACATCTTCCTGTTACAGTCCTTAGTGATATTCTTGATACTATTCCTTACGAAATTCTCACGAATATAAGTAATCGTGTAAAGCGAATTTATTTCCAAGATTAATTTTTAATTATAAACTCCTATGTTTTACATTCTCACCTTTCTTCTTGGAGCACTCATCGTTTATCTTTGGCTTAAAGCTCAAAACACAAAAGAGCTTGGGCAGTTAAAGACAGACCTCTCGTTAGCTCAAAACCAATTAAGTATTGCACGCGAAAATGCAGCCAAATCATTGGCTGATGCTAAGCAGGCTGCGGCAGAAAAGCTAGAGAACCAGCAGAAAACATTTGAGGTACGATTAAGCTCTGAAAAAGAGGCTATGGCTAAATCCTTACAGGCAGTTAAGGATAATGCACAAGAACGTATAGAACAGGAGCGTGAGCATGCAGCCAATCTGCGTGAGGAATTACAGAAGGAAAATGAGAATAAGTTGAAGCTTCTACAAGAAGAGGTGCGTAATATGGGCGAGCAGATGTTGACAGAACATCGCCAGAAGCTGAACACTGCCGACAAAGATCGTTTAGACGCCTTGCTCAATCCGTTGAAGGAGCGGTTAGAAGCTTTCAGTCAGACGGTAACAAAGAGTAGTAAGGAGAGTGCGGAAGCAAAGACAGAGATAAGAACCACTTTTGAGGAGTCGCTGAAGCGTTTGCAAGAGGGGCAGAAGCATAATATAGAATTGATGCGTGAGGATCATTTGCGAGCGGTGGAGGAGTTGAAGAAGCAAACCGAGCGTATCGGAAATGATGCAGCTTCGCTTACACAAGCATTAAAAGGCGACTCAAAGATGCAAGGCGATTGGGGTGAGATGATCCTCGAACATACTTTGGAAGATTGCGGATTGAAAAAAGGTGAACAGTATTTTCTTCAGGAGAATGTGAAGGATGAAGATGGTAATAATTATCGTCCTGATGCTATCATCGCTTTTCCTAACAATGAACGTGCAGTGATAGATGCTAAAGTATCGCTTACTGCTTATCAAGCTGCATTAAAGGCAGAGAGCAAAGACGAGCAGGATAAATATCTGAAAGAGCATATAAGATCGGTACGTACTCATGTTGACGAGCTAGCAGCTAAGAATTATGATGTCTTAGTACCTGGCTGTATAGGTTATGTACTGATGTTTATTCCATACGAGAGTGGCTATTCTGCAGCAATAAAGACAGATGCTTCTATTCTTCAATATGCTTATCGTAAGCACATTATTATATTGTCGCCGAGTAATTTGCTGATGGCACTTCAACTCACCCATACTATGTGGCAGAATTATCGTTTGAATAAGAACGTAGAAGAAATCCTCCGACAGTCGAACGATCTTTATGACAAGTTTGCCCTTTTTGCAGAGACCTTTATAAATATTGGTGCTAGTATTGATCAGTTAAAGACACGCTATGATAAGGCAAGGGGGCAATTGAATACAGGTAAGGGTAATGTGGTTCGTAAGCTTGAGGGTTTGAAGGCGTTGGGTATTACACCCAAGAAGGAAAATCCTTTGGAAATTGAGACTAGACAATAAGCTGTTGAGAGTTTTCTCTGTCCTAGGGTTTTTCTAGTGTTCCTAGTTCTTTTTGGCTTCCTCGCCTTCCTAGAAAAATTCTCAATTCTCAATTCTCAATATTCAATTAAATAATCTTACCTTTGCACCTATGAGTAAAGGAAAACTAGAAAAATTTGCAGCATTGGAAACATTTAAGAATGTTTTCCAATACCCTTTTAGTGTGATAAGCGAGGTTGCCTTTGATATGAAAGGCAAGTGGCGTGAGCAATATTTTCACAATGATAATCCTATTGTTTTGGAGTTAGGTTGTGGAAAAGGCGAATACACCGTAGGGCTAGCTCGCGAATATCCTAATATCAACTTTATAGGGGTTGATATTAAGGGGGCACGTATCTATACAGGTGCTAAGCAAGCCTTAGAAGAAGGACTTGATAATGTAGCTTTCTTACGTACAAGCATCGAAATTATTGATCGTTTCTTTGGTAAAGATGAAGTGCAAGAGATTTGGCTTACTTTCTCAGATCCACAGATGAAGAATGTACATAAGCGTCTTACTTCCACTTTCTTTATGGATCGTTACAAGCGATTTATGGTAGATGGTGGCATTGTCCACTTAAAGACCGATTCTAATTTCCTTTTTACCTATACCACTTATATGATAAAGGTAAACAAACTTCCTATCCTTTATCGCACAGAAAACCTTTATAGTAACGATCTTGATGAGGCTGCAAAAGCTAATGTGGAGATAGATGAAAAAACACGCGAAATTCTTGGTATCCATACTTATTATGAAAATCAATGGATAGAACGTGGCTTGAATATCAAATATATGAAGTTTAATCTTCCTCACAAAACATCGCTTGTGGAGCCTAATATCGAGATAAAACTCGACGACTATCGTTCGTATAAACGTCCAAAACGTAGTGGTTTAGATAAAAGCAAGTAACAAAATAAGTTGGTTTCATCAGGATTATATAAGGATACATTAATGAGAATAGATATTCTTTCGGCATGTAAGGCAATAAAAGCTAATGAATGAAATATCTCTGAAGATGACTTTGAAAAATATCAAAGATTTTAAAAAAAACAGGGAAGAGCTATTCAGCAAACTTTATTTTAAAGAATAACTCAAGTAGTCTAATATATAAAATACCCTATTATAATCATAATGACTAAACTTAAAGTAAATGAAAAAAAGAAATTTTTTTGCGCTGTTAATAGGTCTTTTCCTCGTTAGTACAGCATCCTTTGCAGGTAAGCCTGTTAGGCATTCCTTTGTCATTGCCAATGGGAATTTTCTTTATGACGGAAAACCTATACAGATTTATTCAGGCGAATTGCATTATGCACGTGTTCCTGCACCTTACTGGCGTCATCGTCTTCAGATGATGAAGGCAATGGGATTGAATGTGGTAACTTCTTATGTTTTTTGGAATCATCATGAGGTGGCACCTGGTGTGTGGGATTGGAGTACTGGTAATCACAATCTTCGTGAGTTTGTAAAGACTGCAGCAGAGGAGGGTATGAAGGTGATACTTCGCCCTGGTCCTTATTGTTGTGCTGAATGGGAGTTTGGGGGTTATCCATGGTGGTTGCCTAAAACCAAAGGGCTAGTTGTAAGAACTGATAATCAGCCATTTCTTGATTCTTGTAGGGTATATATTAATCAATTAGCTAGTCAGGTAAGGGATTTGCAAGTAACGAAAGGTGGACCTATTATTATGGTGCAAGCTGAAAACGAATTTGGTTCTTATGTAGCACAACGTCCCGATATTCCTTTAGAAACTCATAAGGCGTACAGTGCGAAGATTCGTCAACAATTGCTTGATGCTGGCTTCAATATTCCTATGTTTACCTCTGATGGTAGCTGGCTTTTCAAGGGAGGAGTTATAGAAGGTGTTCTCCCAACAGCCAATGGTGAGGATAATATTGACAATCTAAAGAAGGTGGTAAATGAATATCACGGAGGGCAAGGACCCTATATGGTGGCAGAATTTTATCCGGGCTGGTTGAGTCATTGGGCGGAGAAGTTTCCGCAGGTAAGTACGGCAAGTGTGGTAACCCAGACAAAGAAATATCTTGATAATAAGGTGAGCTTTAATTATTATATGGTTCATGGTGGTACTAATTTCGGTTTTATGGCAGGAGCTAACTGCGATAATATCCATAAGTTGCAGCCTGATATGACTTCTTACGACTATGATGCGCCTATTAGCGAAGCTGGATGGGTAACGGATAAATATACTGCTCTTCGCAATTTAATGAAGCAATATGTTGGTTATAAGGTGCCAGAAGTACCTGCTCAAATACCAGTTATTGCTATTCCTCAAATAAAGTTGAGTAAGACCGTTGACCTCTTCTCAATGATTGATAATATGAAGGCTGTAGAGAACGACACTCCGATGACATTTGAAGCACTTGATCAAGGTTTTGGGTACGTGCTTTATCGTCGCCATTTCAATCAGCCTGTGAGTGGAATGATGAAGATCCCCGGACTAGCCGATTATGCTACCATTTATGTAAATGGAGAGCGAGTAGGCGAGCTTAACCGTGTTTTCGGTAAGCATGAAATGGAGATTGATATTCCTTTCAATGCTACACTTGATATTCTAGTAGAGAATTGGGGACGTATTAATTATGGTAAGTTCATTGTAAATAGTACAAAGGGTATTACACTGCCTATTACTATCAACGATAATGTGATAACTGGAAGTTGGCAGATGTATAAGTTGCCAATGGACAAACAACCTGATCTAACAGATATTTCAAATAGTTATAATAGTGGGCTACCAGTATTATATAGTGGAAGTTTCAGCGTTGACAAGGTGGGCGATACCTTCCTAGATATGGAGAAGTGGGGTAAAGGTATCGTTTTTGTAAATGGTGTAAACCTCGGTCGTTATTGGAGGGTTGGTCCACAGCATACGCTTTACTTACCAGGATGCTTTCTAAAGCAAGGTGAAAATAAGATTGTAGTTTTCGAACAATTGAATGATGAAAAGAAAAGCGAATTGCAAGGTGTTGTGATGCCAGTATTGCAAAAGCTTGTGAAATAGTAATGTTTCATTAAATAAAAAAGTAAGTACTATAGAAGGTGCTTACTTTTTTGTTTATTATGCAGTAATAAGAAAAAAGAGGACAAAGTATGCCGCTTTATTGCCTTCTTTTGTATCTTGTAACTATATGATATTCATTGTATTATAAAAGGTCGTCTTTTGCCTTCCAAAAGATGACCTTTTTATGAGCAATACATCACCTTTTAATGCGTGAAAGGTGATGTATTGCGATGTAAACGCTTATATATAGTGTAGCGAAAGTGAATATATTTTTACATAATAGAGCGTTGCTAGCGTTCTTTTGCCCATCGGCTTTTGGGGTATGCAATGACGAGTCTGGAAGAAATGGAGTCAGCTCTATTTTTTTATCAGATGATAAAAGTTTTATCGAACACGCCAATATTTGTTGATAATATGAGCGTGTTTTAGAAGTGAGTCATAAACTCGATGACAAACTTATCTCTCTCAGAAATCTTTGGAATGGCATTCTTATCATAGAAATACTTTTCGTAGTTAATACGTATATCAGAAAGGAAAGGTTTGTCAATGCTTAGAGTTACTCCGCCAGTAATGCGATGACGCTTGTAATCGGTAATAAAAAGTTTGCCTTCCTCATTGAGTGTGCCATCGCTATGATCCCCCATATAATCATAGCGTAATAGTGGTGTGATATATTTGAAGAAACCTTTTTTTAACTCTATATCATAACTAGCAAAAGCATCTACCGATGACATAGCTTCAAAAGCATTGTTCTTGTAATGCTTATACAAATATTCTGCTTCTAAATGTAATCCCTTTCTATGATAGTAAACTCCAGTATCGTACATCCTTACAGAGCAGCTCGGTTTGATACGTTGAGCACTTAACACAACGTTTAATCCACATGGTAGAAACATGCTAGCCTTTGCAGAAAAATTTATACTATTCGTCCAGAAGTCTTTTTGATTGGAGAGCCCAGATCCGTTATAAATACCTGCTTCTAGTGTGATAGGAAACCCTATTCTTGTGTTGTATGCCAACATACAACCTACATCGCGTACATTACCTACTTGCTTTGCAATAAAAGAACGGTTAGCAAAATATTGCAAATGAGGTGAACGATGAGCATCAATAGTAAAAGGCACGCGCATTTGTCCTATTGTGAAATGAAGGTTATTGAGCAATTCAAGACGAGTATAGGCATCTAACATTTTTATTTTGCCCTCATCGCATAAATCAATTTCAGCCTTGTATTCTACTTTGGGTAGAACTCTACCACTAATGCTTACTCTTGCAGAACGCACTTCAAAACGCCCTTTTTTATCTTCGGTTTGGTACTCATACTTACCGCGTAAAGTGCCATGTATTTGTGGCTGGTTATCAATTTTTTTTTGTCCGAAAGATGGTAATGCCAAAGTGAGCCAAACCATAGAATAGAACCACTTTTTCTTATTCATTTTTATGTATTTAATAGTAGTATAATGGATTTTTATTATACTACGAAGTTACGAACTCTGTTCTTCTTCTTCGATAATATTAGGACTTAATGTAAATTCAAATTTTAATCCGTGTGGATAAACATTGCATACTGTAATTTTTCCACCATGAAGAGAGATGGCATTTTTTACTATTGCTAGTCCTAGACCAGTTCCTCCTAGTTTTCTGCTTCGTCCTTTATCAATGCGGTAAAATCTTTCAAAAAGGCGTGAGATATGTTCCTCTGATATGCCAATACCATTGTCAGCAAAGGTGTAAACGCCATTGTGATAAGATAACGTGATAGTAGTATCTGCTCCTGCATAGGTGATAGCGTTGTCTGTGAGGTTTCTGAAAATACTATAGATAAGGTTTTGATTTCCGTTAATAATAAGTTCTTTTGGAAGGAAATTGTAAAACCTCATAGAGTTGTTTTGCAATCTTAAAGCTGTTTCTTGTTCAATATTCTTAACAACCTCTGTAACATTGAATGTTTGAAAGTGGTGCAAATCAGGTGCATCTTCTAGTCGGTTAAGCGTAGAAAGATCATCAACAAGCGATGCAAGACGTTTGCATTGTTCAAAACTTCTATTTAGAAATATATTTTTCTGTTCGTCGTTGATACGTTCACTTGTTAATATTGTTTCAAGGTATCCATGAATGCTAGCAACTGGTGTTTTCAGCTCATGTGCTATGTTTTGAGTGAGTTGGCGTTTTATCGTAATTTGCTCTTTCCTCGTCTTTTCTAGTTTCGTAAATAGGGTTACAATATGCTCGGATATTTCACCTAATTCGTCGTTGGGAAAGGAAGATAGTTCGGCGGGATCTATCTCTTCTCTGCTTTCTGCCTTCATCGCAAAATGTCTAAGTGCAGTAATGTTTTTCCCTAGCCGATGTGTAAATCGGTAGAGAGCTATAGCTAAGATAATGGTTATTATGAGTGCAAACCAAATATAATGTCGATCTGTTGTGAGTTGGCGTGCTAGTTCGTCATTATAAGGAAGGGCAGAACGCACAACAATGGCTTGTTTGGGATAGTAGTTTGCACAATAAAAGTATTTCAATCCTGTTGTTTGTGAAGGACGGTAGGTATCCACTCCGAACCCTTTTCGTTTTGCTAAATAAAACTCTTTTCGATTGGCATGATTTTTTATTTTCGTATAATCTTTACGAATATTGTCATAAAGGACATTTCCCGTAGTATCAATAATGGTAACACGTAAAAATTTTGTAGTATGCTCATTGATATAATGATTGAGGGTTAGTTCTTTATTACTGCTTTCCTGCATCATTGCTTCTGCTATCTGATTGTTGTAGTCTTGCAGTTTGAGGCAGAGGACATCTACCTTAAAATCTTTCTCTCTGTTATGTTGAAAGATAATAAAGCAGGTAGAATATAGCATTAAGAGTAAGAGAACAAACCAAAATAGCTGGTTGCCAGTGTAGTGTCGTCTTGCCACGTTGTCTTTATTTTGTAAAGTAATAGCCAAAGCCTGGTCGAGTGATGATATACTTTCCGTAAGCTCCTATTTTTTTCCGTATTCGAGTAATATTAACATCTACCGTTCGAGATGTTACCTCTACATCATACGACCAGATGAGTTTGATAAGCTGGTTGCGTGAAAAAACCTTTCCTTGCTCTAGGAGTAATAGATGCAGTAATTCAAATTCTTTCTTTGTAAAGGGGATTATCTCGCCATCTATACTTACAGTTTTGTTGTCTAAGTTTAGTTCTAAGCCTTTGAAGGACAAAACAGTTGTGTGCTCAGGTTGTTTTTCATCATAACTTCTGCGTAGCACAACTTTTATCCTTAATATTACTTCACGAATAGAGAATGGTTTTGAGATATAATCATCAGCTCCTAGTTTTAGACCAGTAATAATATCATTTTCAGTAGTGCGAGCAGTGAGAAAGATAATAGGAATGTCTTTGGTTTCTATATCATCTTTAAGCTTCTTAGCGAGCGCAAATCCTGAAATCTCTTCCATCATAACATCAAGCATAAGTAAGTTATACTTGCTTATGTTCATTGTTAGCGCTTCTTCTCCAGAGTTTGCTGTATCAACACTGTAGCCTTCTGCTTCTAAGTTGAATTTAAGAATCTCACATAGATCTTTTTCATCATCTACGACGAGAATTTTTATCGCCTCATTTTCCATAATGTTATTTAATAATAGTAATGCCTTTTATATAAAAATTTTTTGCAAATGTATGGATAAGATATTGCAAAAACGTTTCAAAGGTATTATATATTTGTAATTATTCAATTATATAAGGAGAAACTTAAATAAATTAGGATAATTTGAGGTAGATAATGCAAAATAAAAAGCGATCAATACCCTTTTATAAAAAGGTTTGATCGCTTTTGGTTTATTGATATTTTTATCCGAAATTATCAAAGCGGATCGCTTCTTGATCAACACCAAGGCTATCTAGGTAATCGGTAACAGTCTTGATTAGCATTGGAGGACCGCAGAGATAGTATTCACAATCTTCTGGTGCTTCATGATCTTTGAGGTATTCATCACGGATACAGTTTACAGCAAAGCCTTCATAATATTTTACGCCAGCTTCGTCAGCCATAGGGTCTTTACGGTCGAGTGAGAGGTGGAAGTGGAAGTTAGGATATTCTTTCTCTAGTTCCCAAAAGTCTTCCAAGAAGAAGGCCTCACCTAACGCACGCGCTCCATAGAAGAAGTGCATTTCACGATCGCGTGTGTGCAGCGTCTTTAGCATGTGCATAATTTGGCTGCGCAAAGGTGCCATACCTGCACCGCCACCAATCCAAATCATTTCTTTACCTGAAGTGAAATCAGGATGGAAATCACCATAAGGACCACTCATCATAACCTTATCGCCCGGCTTTAGGTTAAAGATATAAGACGAGCCAATACCTGTAGGTACGTTCATAAAGCCCACTTGTGGTTTAGGTAAGAATGGGGTAGTGGCAATGCGTACTGTAAGCGTGATGATATCACCTTCTGCTGGATAGTTTGCCATAGAGTATGCACGAACTGTGTCATCAGGGTTGTTAGCCACAAGCGATAGTAAGTTGAAATGCTTCCATGCGCCTATATACTCTTCACCGATAAGGTCTTTATCGAATGAGTCGTAAGATAAGTTGCTATACTTAGGAATACGGATCTGAGCATAAGAGCCAGGTACGAAATCCATGTGTTCTCCTGCTGGTAAAGCCACTTTGAACTCTTTAATGAAGCTAGAAACGTTCTTGTTAGAGATAACTTCACATTCCCATTCCTTAACACCCATTACCGACTCTGGTACTTTGATAGCAATGTCGCCTTTTACTTTCGCCTGACAGCCTAGTCGCCAATTCTCTTTTATTTCTTTGCGAGAGAAATGAGGACGCTCAGAGTCGAGGATTTCACCACCACCCTCTACTACCTGACATTTGCACTGTCCACAGCTAGCCTTACCACCACATGCTGATGGGAGATAAACACCATTCTCGTTTAGTGTAGTCATAATAGAGCTACCTTGTTCCACTTCTAGTTTTGTATCACCATTAATGGTAACAGTAACCTTTCCACTTGGGCTGAGATACTTCTTTGCTACAAGCAAGAGAATTACCAACACCAAAATGGTAACAAGGAAAACTATAATACTTGTCGTTATAAAATTCATCTTCTTTAAAGTTTAATACCAGAGAAACACATCATAGCAATAGCCATTAAGCCTACTGTGATAAACGTAATACCCAATCCTTGTAATGGTTTTGGCACATCTGAATACTCTAAACGTTCGCGAATAGCACCCATGAGAACTATAGATAATGTCCAGCCTAAGCCTGAGAACAAGCCATAGATGAGGGCATCCCAAACAGAACCAATAAACTGTGAGCTAGCAGGGTCTAATCCTATACGTTGCTGCATAAACAACGATGCACCCATAATAGCACAGTTTACTGCAATCAATGGCAAGAAAATACCGAGTGCACCATAGAGCGATGGTGAAAACTTCTCAACAGCCATTTCTACAATTTGTACAATACCTGCAATAACTGCAATAAAAAGGATGAAACTTAAATAGGTTAAGTCTACTCCGTTTGCTAAACAGTTAGGACCTAGCACCTTAGTGAGTAATAAATAGTTGACAGGAGTCGTTACAGCTAATACGAAAGTAACTGCTACACCTAGTCCAAATGAAGTCTTTACATTCTTAGAAACGGCTAAGAAAGAGCACATTCCAAGAAAGAATGCAAATATCATATTGTCCACAAAGATGGACCTAAAAGCTAAACTTAATAAATGCTCCATAATTATTTTTTATCTTCTTCTTTATAGAAAAAAGCTCTGTGTACCCAAATGATACAGCCAAGCAATATCAAGGCTAGTGCAGGCATAGACATCATACCATTATCCATATAGCCTGCATCGTATAAACTCTGAGGGATTACCTTAAAACCAAGAAGAGATCCTCTACCGAATAATTCGCGTACAAAACCTACGATGAACAAGATAACAGCATAACCTAAACCATTTCCAATGCCGTCGAGGAAGCTAGGCCATGGCTTATTAGTCATAGCGAAAGCCTCAAGGCGTCCCATTAAAATACAGTTAGTAATGATCAAGCCTACATAAACAGATAGCTGAACACTAACATCGTAAGCAAAAGCTTTCAATATTTGGCTCACCACCGTTACTAAGGCTGCTACAACAACCAACTGAACAATGATACGAATACGGTTAGGGATAGTGTTTCGAATAATTGAAATAATAACGTTAGAGAAAGCTGTAATGATAGTAACAGCAAGCCCCATAACGATAGCTGGCTTCAATTGTGAAGTAACAGCAAGTGCAGAACATATACCTAAAACTTGAGCCATTATAGGGTTGTCCAAGTTTAGTGGCTTGAAAAGCACTTCTTTATTGTCTTTTGAAAATAAACTCATGTTCCTAATATTATTGTGATTCCACGTTTTATTTACTTGTCAAGAACTTAACATAAGGTTGAAGACTACCTTTTTCAGCTTGGAACATTTCTGTTACACCATTGCTTGTAAGTGTAGCACCTGTTACAGCATCTACTTGGGTTTGAGGATCGGTAATCTTCTTCATAACAGAAAGTGCAATCTTTTTCTCATCACCAGCGGCAAAGAGTTTCTTACCTTTAAACTTGTCTTGCCATGACTTGTTGTCCTTAATTTCAGCACCAAGACCAGCTGTTTCACTTTCATGGTTAAAGTAAGCTCCAAATACAGTTTTCTTGTCAGCATTGATGGCGATGAAACCATTGATAGGACCCCATAAGCCATTACCATAGACAGGGATAACATATTTTACCTCACCCTTTACATTGCAACGGAAAAGTGCAAGCTTTCCCTCTTTGGCATCTTTACTGTTGAGTTTAAAACCTGCTTCTATTCCACCTTGCTTACCAGAGGTTGTTACCTGACCATCAGCGTTAATGATGTCGTCGGCAGTGATAATTTCTTTCCAAAGCTTTTCTGCTTGTGGATTGGTCATATCTCTGTCCTGATTAAGTGCAAATAGAATTTGCTTTTGCTGATCAAGCTGTACGTTAGCATCTTGTGCTGGTTTTAGTGCTTGAAACACAAAAGCCATTAAGAAAGCTACAATAATCACAAGAACAGTTGAATAAATTATTGTGTATGAATTACTACTTGTTTTCATTCTTCACGTCTCCTTATTTTATATTAGCACGTTTTGCACGTTTGCTAATGTTAGATTGAACAACACAATAATCAATAAATGGTGCGCAGAGGTTACCAAACAAGATAGCTAGCATCATACCTTCTGGATAACCAGCATTCTTCACACGCACAATGATAGCCATTGCACCTACTATGAAACCAAAAATCCATTTACCAGTCTCTGTTCGGCAAGATGTAACAGGGTCGGTAGCCATGAATACTGCACCGAAGCAAAAACCACCCAATACCAAATGTTCATACCATTGTAGAGAAGAAGCACCTGTCGAGCTAAATAAGCAAGCCATAGCACCGCCACCAATAAATACGCCTAACATTGTCTTCCAACTAGCAATACCTGTCCAAATCAAGATGATAGCACCTATTGCAATGGCTATTACTGAGGTCTCACCAACAGAGCCAGGGATCAATCCCATTATCATATCATTGACAGAAGTAGCAATGTGTGAAGCACCACCAGCTATTTCTCCAAGAGGTGTAGCCATAGTAAAGCTATCTGGTGCATCGAAGCCTAAACCACAGACAGTATTTGTATTAACCCAAACGCTATCACCTGTCATACGACTAGGGTATGCGAAGAATAAGAAAGCACGTACTAGCAGCGCAACATTAAACACGTTCATACCTGTGCCACCAAAGATTTCCTTACCAAAGATAACGGCAAAGATAACAGCAAGAGCCAAAGTCCACAAAGGAATAGTTACAGGGCAAATCAAAGGAATTAAGATACCCGAAACCAAATAGCCTTCTTGGATTTCTTCACCTTTCCATTGCGCCCAAGCAAATTCAACGCCTAAGCCAACAATATAAGACACTAAAATATTAGGTAATAGTGCAAGGAAGCCGTAAGCGAACATACCAAAGCATGTAGCCTCTGCTAGCTTACCAGCTGCTAACGCATTCTGATAACCTATATTGTACATACCAAATAGCATTGCTGGGATTAAAGAGATCACCACAATACTCATGATACGCTTTGAATCAATAGCGTCATGGATAGATACGCCACTCTTAGATGTCTCATTAGGAACATATAAGAAAGTATCAAATCCGTCAAAGACACTCTTGAAAGCATGTAGCTTGCCACCCTTTTCAAAGTTAGGGCGTAGCTTATCAAGATAATTTCTTAAACTCATATTTAAAGTTAGTTTTATGAATAAATGGGTGATCCCCCATTAAGCATTTTCTTTTCTAAGCAGATTAAGACCTTCACGAACGATTTTTTGAAGCTCTAATTTTGAACTGTCTACAAATTCTGCTAGTGCAAAGTCCTCTGGACTTACCTCGTAGATACCCAATTGCTCTTGTTTATCAATGTTACCAGCAATAATAGCTTTGATAAGGTATTCTCCATAAATATCCATTGGTAACACTTTGTCGTATTCGCCACTCATAATCATGTGTCGTTCTCCACCCTTGATACGAGCATCTAGGTCATACTCTTTCTTCTTTCCAAATAGCCAACTAAAGTAGCTGCGTGAAGTAGAAAAAGTGTTGAGACGAGGCATAATCCAGCCTGCTAACTCATTAACATCATCACCTTCAGGAATAGCAGTGATCTCTGATGTGAGTGCACCAACAACGCTTTCCGCATTTGCGTTGGTACCAGTTAGTGGATTACCTTTTAATATACGTGCATTTCTAGTTTTGTCAACATTGTCAACAAGTATATCCTTTATAGGCGTACCCACTAAGGCGTTTACATAGCCTGTTTGCTTCATTAAGCTACCTGCAATGGCAACCTTGCGAGTAAGGTTTACTTTACCAGTGTTAAACAAGCGTCCAATGAAAAGAACAACGGTAGGATCAATTGTCCATACCACTTCTCCTTTATTTACAGGGGCTAAATGGTTGACTTGCACACCAACATTACCTGCGGGGCAAGGACCATCAAAGATGTTTATTTCTACATCCTTAGCACCTATAAGTGCTGGAACAGTTTGCTTTGCACCTAATCCTAAGAAAACTTTAGCAACCTTAGCTAAGGCAGACAATCCTGTTTGAAAATCAGCTTCTTGTCCTTTTAATTCATACTCGAAATCACCTTGTAAGGGTTTGTCTCTTAATGCAGAAACAAAAATTGCTTTTGGTGTCTGCCCATATTCAGCACACACATCATAAGGCAATTGGTGGATATAGCCAAATAGTCCTGCATCAATGATACTTTTTAAAATGCTTTCAGACGATAACTTATTGATGTCTTTTGTTCCAAAATCAATAGATTGTTGTGTCTCGTCTGGTTTTACCTTTACTAAAAGAACTTTACGTCTCTCACCGCGAACAATGCTAGTAACAGTGCCACTTACTGGAGAAGCAAAGCCAATTTCAGGAGATTTTTTTTCTACGAATAAGAACTGTCCAGCTAAAACATGATCGCCTTCTTGAACAACAACTTTAGGAGTTACCCCTATAAAATCTTCTGGCGAAAGTGCATATTCGCTAGGTTGATTTATGGTATAAGGTAAATTCTGTAATAAAGCGCGTCCTTTTAGGTTTATGTCTAAGCCTTTTCGTAACTTAATTACATTAGCCATAATATTTTATATAAGTAATTTTTATAATCATATTATATTTAAACTATGCAAAAGTACCAAAAAATAAGTGCATGCTGAAAAAATCTAAATGATAATTTCGAGCAAAACGCCTTTTTTTAAGTAACTTTGCTGCTGGATTGAAAAAACTAAGACTCATTGCAAAGTGGACAATACAAACTATCCTATTAGTTTATATTGTGATTATTGTACTGCTACATCTTCCAGCAGTACAACGTGTCGTGGGAACAAGTGTCGCTAAGGCTATTTCTGCAAAACTTGGAACAAAAGTTAGGATTGAAAGAGTGGATCTTGGCTTTCTTAATCGTATAGTTATTGATAATATCGTAATTTATGATCAGCATAATCATCAAATGTTATCAACAGCCCGTTTAGCTGCTCAAGTAGATATTATCCCTCTCATTAAAACAGGTTCTGTTTTTATTTCTTCTGCTCAGTTATTTGGTTTGCATGCAGTATTAAATAAGCCAAATGCTAATGCCCCTGCCAATTATCAATTTGTTTTAGATTCTTTGGCATCTAAGGATAAAACAACAAAAAGTAAACTTGATTTGGCTATTAATAGTCTTGTTATACGCAACGGCTTCTTGAAATACGATCAGCTTGATGCTCCAAAACAAGTTGGGCAGTTTACCCCTAAACATCTTCAATTAGAAAACCTTTCAGGGCATATTGTTCTCGATCATATTACGAACGATATGATTAATGCTGATGTTAAATCGCTAAGTTTAAAAGAGAAAAGTGGGTTTACGCTTGATAAATTACGCTTTCATCTATTTGCTGATAAGCAGTGTGCAGAATTATCACAATTAGAGATAGTTACGCCAAATAGCAGATTGATAGGTGCAAAAGCTAACGCTCGTTATCGTTTTGTAAATGGCAAGCTTGATAGATCTACGCTTAATGCAAATGTTGAAATAAAGAATGCGAATATTCTAGCTTCCGATTTTCAAGCCATTGCTCCTGTATTGAAGAAACTAAACAAGAAAATCCGACTCTCTCTTACTTCTCAATATAAAGGGAATAAAATTGATATTTCCCTATTTCAGCTATCCTCTGCCGATAAATCCTTGTTGGTAAAAACTAAGGGATATGTGGATCTGAGTACTCATGTACCTACAATTCATTTTAAGGCCGACCCAATTAAGATTAATACAGAAACTCTTACGCTTATTGATCGTCTTTTCGGTTTGAAACTCCCTAAGCAGGTAATGAATTTAGGCGATATTTATTATCGTGGTACTATTCACACTGCCCAACATTTTGTAGCAGTAAAAGGTAATCTGAGAAGTGGGGCAGGGCAGGCTAAAATAGATCTTAATTTACGTAGAAAAGCTCTTCGATTAGTTTTGCATACTCCGTCAATAAATATGGGGCAAATCACTAGTAATCCTAAGTTAGGTAGTGTTTCTGCTGATATTCAACTTGCAGGAACTACTGATCTTAAAACCATGAATGTGGATGCTAATATTCCTCTTTTCGATTATAATCATTATTCATATAAGAACCTATTTATAAAAGGTTTGTATATGAATGATCGTTTTGAAGGAAAAGCGAGTTTACACGATCCTAATGGCGCTTTCTCTTTTGATGGAATGATTGCTAATATTCGTCAGTTTTTAGCAAAGAAGAATAAATTAGTCGTTGATGCAAAAGTTGTTGCTACCCATCTTAATCTAGCCAATCTTCAGCTTACTGATGCGCTGGGGCATCGCACTATGAGTTTCGAGTCTTCTCTCAAAGGGTCAGCTTCTAGTTTTGATGATATAGATGGTTTTCTTGAAATGTCAAATGTTTCAGTTGTGGGAGAAGGTAAAAACTTTGCAATGAATGGATTACGAGTGAAATCATACAATGGAATATTAAATAAAAGTCTTGATGTAGAGAGTGATTTTGGCGATGCTCATATCAGCGGACTGTACGATTTTTCTACCCTTGTACAGAGTTTCAAAAACGTAGTTCATACCTACCTTCCTAGCCTTGCTCGTAATGGCTTTGGCTATTTGCCTGTCAATAAGCATAACAATTTTGTGTTTGATGTTCAGATTAATAGTTGTGAGGCTTTAAAAGACTATATCAACATTCCTTTAAAACTCAATAGTCCGCTTGTTATCAATGGTCGGCTTAATGAGAAAGCACGTATCCTTGATCTTTTCTTTATGTCAAGAGATGCGGTTTATGCTGGCAATCAAATTAAAAATATTGAACTTACGATTGCTACTAAAAACAATAGCCTTGTTACCACTATTGATGGCGAATACAATAATGTTAAAGGGCAACATATATATATAAATAGTTTGGCAGATATAAGCAATGATAAAATTGCATCTAGCATTAATTACTTTGCACCGGGACATACGGCTTTAAAAGGTAAGGTGAATAGCGATATTTCCTTTTATAATAAGAGAGGCGACCTTGCTACACGTGTCCACTTCCATCCTTCTGATGTAAGTATTGACACCGTTCGACTAATGCTTCAACCCTCTGATATTGAGTATTATCGTAAAAACTTAATTATTGACCATTTTGAAATTTCAAATAAGACACAACATATTATTGTAAATGGTAAGACTTCGGGCAACCCTGAAGACTCACTCATCGTTCAACTCAAGGATATTGATGTGCCTTATATTCTCGATTTAGTCAATTTTCATAGTGTCGATTTTGGTGGATTAGCTTCTGGTACAGCGTCTGTTAAGTCTGTTTTCTCTCACCCCATTGCTAAAGCCAATCTTGTAGTGAAAGATTTTACGTTCCAAGATGGTGATATGGGCGAGCTTACAGCCAACGCCTATTATGAAAACAAGGAAGGCATTATCTATATTGATGCTAAAGCTTTTGCTGATGATAATTCCTATACTGATGTTAAAGGGTATGTCGACCTAAAAAACAGCTATATTAATCTACCTATTTACGCTCATAACACAAAACTCTACTTTATGCAGAGCTTTTGCGACTCATTTATGGATCGTATAAACGGCTCTGCTACAGGTTGGTGTAAAGTGGTAGGACCTCTCGATGAGGTTAATCTTGAAGGCGATCTAAGAGCTAATGGCAATATGTATATCAAACCCATAGGAACAGCCTATACACTAGAAAATTGCCACGTTACAATGCTCCCCAATGAGATTATTTTTGACAAGGATACCATTCGAGATGCTAAAGGAAATATAGGAATTGTAAAGGGAGGTTTGAAGCACGAAAATTTGAAAAACCTTACTTATAATGTGAATATTGCAGCCAACAACTTGTTATGTTACAATTTTCCACGTCAAGTAGCTAAGGAGTCGTTTTGGGGCGTTGTCTTTGGTACTGGTACTTGCAATATTACAGGAGGGGCAGGCGAAACTACGCTAGATGTAAACCTCTCTCCGGAACCTAATACCCATATTATTTACAATGCTGCTCAAACGGCTTCTTTAGAGGAAAATAAGTTTATTAGATGGAAAAATGTTCAAAGAGATTCTGTTTTGATACCAGAGATAAAACCTGACTCGCTTAACAAAGAAATTATTACTACTTTGCCAAGCAAGGACGTAGTTTTCCGTGATTTCAATACAGCGAGTGATCTCCGTATGAATTTCCTCTTTAATTGCAACCCTAATCTCACGCTAGAGGTAATCATGGACGAGGCGTCTCACGACAATATTCTCCTCAATGGCTATGGAGGCATCCGTGCCACCTATTATAATAAGGGAGCTTTTCAAATGTATGGTAATCTCTTCTTGGATCATGGCTTGTATAACCTCACCATTCAGAATGCCATTAAGAAAACTTTCGTTTTCCAACCCTCTTCTACAATTGCCTTTGGTGGCGATCCGTTTAATGCTGCGCTTAATTTGCAAGGTGTATATTCGCTCAGCTCTGTGCCTCTTAGCGATTTACAATTAGGACAATCGTTCTCAACCAATAATACTAAAGTAAACTGTTTGCTCGATATTAAAGGAACCCCAAGCGCACCCAGCGTGTCGTTTGGCATTGATCTCCCAAATCTTTCTAATGATGCGCAACAAATGGTACATTCTTTACTCAATTCGGAAGAAGACCTCCATCAGCAAGCACTCTATTTGCTTGCAGTGGGAAGATTTTATCCACAAGTAAGTAATAATGCCCAACAAACAGATGCTGCCCAGCACCACACCTCGTTGGCAATGCAGAGCTTGCTGTCGGGTACATTGTCTCAGCAAATTAATACCGTTTTGTCCAATGTTATAAAATCGAATAATTGGAATTTCGGAGCTAATATAGCCACTGGTAATGAAGGATTTAGCAATGCCGAATACGAAGGTATTTTCTCTGGTAGCTTGCTCAATAATCGCTTGTTGTTTAATGGAGAGGTGGGTTATCGTGATAATGTAGCTACTGATAATTCTTCGTTTATAGGCGATTTCGACCTTCGTTATCTTTTACTTAAAAATGGTAATGTAGCACTTCATTTTTACAATAAAACAAACGACCGATACTTTACACGTAACTCTCTTACAACACAGGGACTTGGCATTATCTTGAAAAAAGATTTTACCAATTTGCGCGATCTTTTTAGTACACGTAAGAAAAAAGCCAAAAAAATAAAGCAAAATCACTGATTTACAGATTATTATTATTAACTTTGCGCTCGGTTTGGGCTTATCGTGTCCTTACTTGAGAGAATTATTCATATAAAGTCTAACTTTATTAAATTATTAATTAATTAATTTTTATGACAAATTTAGAAAACGTCAAGCCTCTTGATGACTTCAATTGGGACGAATTTGAGAATGGTACAAGCGTAGATGCTAGCAAGAACGATCTTACTAAAGCTTACGATGACACGCTTAACAAAATTCAGGAAAACCAAGTTGTTGAAGGCACTGTAATCTCTGTAGATAAGAAAGAGGTTATTGTAAACATCGGTTACAAGAGCGACGGTATTATTCCTGCTTCAGAGTTCCGTTACAATCCAGAGCTAAAGGCTGGAGACAAAGTAGAAGTTTATGTTGAAAGTCAGGAAGACAAGCGTGGTCAGCTAGTTCTTTCTCACAAGAAGGCTCGTTTGCAGAAGAGCTGGGAGAACATTAACGCTGCACTTGAGAACGATGAAATTATTCAGGGTTACATCAAGAGCCGCACTAAGGGCGGTATGATCGTTGATGTATTCGGTATCGAAGCTTTCTTGCCAGGTAGCCAGATTGACGTTCACCCTATACGCGACTACGACGTATTCGTAGGTAAAACAATGGAGTTCAAGGTTGTTAAGATCAATCAGGAATTCCGCAACGTAGTTGTTTCTCACAAGGCTCTTATCGAAGCCGAGTTGGAAGCACAGCGCAAAGAAATTATCTCTCACCTAGAGAAGGGTCAGATCCTTGAAGGTACTGTTAAGAACATCACTACATACGGTGTGTTCATCGACCTTGGTGGTGTCGACGGACTTATCCATATTACAGACCTATCTTGGGGTCGTGTAAGCGATCCTCACGAGGTTGTTACACTTGATGAGAAGATTAAGGTTGTTATCCTTGATTTCGATGAAGAGAAGAAGCGTATCGCTCTAGGTTTGAAGCAGCTTACACCTCACCCATGGGATGCTCTTGAGTCTGAGCTAAAGGTAGGCGACCACGTTAAGGGTAAGGTTGTTGTTATGGCCGACTACGGTGCATTCGTTGAAATCCAACCAGGCGTTGAAGGCTTGATTCACGTTTCTGAAATGAGTTGGAGCCAGCATCTACGTTCTGCACAAGAATTTATGAAGGTAGGCGACGAAGTAGAGGCTGTTATCCTAACTCTTGATCGCGACGAGCGTAAGATGTCTCTAGGTATTAAGCAATTGAAGGCCGATCCATGGGAAGCTATCGAAGCTAAGTACCCTGTAGGCTCTAAGCACACTGCTAAGGTTCGCAACTTCACTAACTTCGGTATCTTTGTAGAACTAGAAGAAGGTGTTGATGGTTTGATCCATATTTCTGACCTTTCTTGGACTAAGAAGGTAAAGCACCCATCTGAGTTTACACAGCAGGGCGCTGAGATCGATGTTATTGTTCTTGAAATAGATAAGGAAAACCGTCGTCTAAGCCTAGGTCATAAGCAGCTAGAGGCTAATCCATGGGACGAGTACGAAACTATCTACACCCCAGGCTCTGTTCACACTGGTAAGATCACAGAAGCTATGGACAAGGGTGCTGTTATCGCTTTGAACGAAGGCGGTGAAGGTTTTGCTACTCCTAAGCACCTTGTAAAGGAAGATGGTTCACAAGCACAGCTTGGTGAGGAGCTTCCATTCGTGGTAATCGAGTTTGTTAAGGATACAAAGCGTATCATTCTTTCTCACTCTCGTACATTTGAAGAGGTTAAGGAAGAACCACGTCGTCCACGTAACAATGGTCGCAAGCAAGAAGCTACCGCACAGATTAACAATGTAGCTGCAGGTACTTCTCTTGGTGATCTTGATGTTCTTGCAGATCTTAAGAAGAAGATGGAAGGCGGTAAGTAATACTTACTCCCCCTATATATAATAAGGTGTGCTTAGCCCATTTGGCTAAGCACACTTTTTTTATGCTGAAAAAAGAAGACCTTACCACAGAAGCAAGCATTCCTAAAGTTTTCCGCCAACGCCCTTAAATCGTTCTATAAAGGCAACGATCTTTTGGAACTTGCATAGTCCTTTTATTCCCTTGCTAAAGCGTAGCAATATGTTATAATGTGTTGATAGATAGTGGTTTATGTGGTAAAAGATGACCTTTCTTTTGATAAATGCTATGCTTTTATTCTTGTTTTTAATTTATTTTTGGTGGAAAAATAAATTAAAATCAAAGTAAAAATAAATTATTTTTGTTTTTAAAGATTACCTTTTGATAGTAGAAATGCCATATTTTTTCGATAAAATCTATCATTTAGGTTCAAATGATTGGCATTCAATAGACTAATGAGTTATGAAATGCAATAGGTAATGATTTAGCGACCTATCTTCAACAATGATATACAACGTTTTGCATAACTCGAATAACCTGTTGCAAAGATAAGGGTATATCGTGAGAAAAAAGAATTTTCTCCAAATTATTCTCGTAAAGTCGTCCGTTGGGGCGGCTTTTTGTTTTCCGTGTATTCTATTCTTATGATGAAATGCAGTCTCAGAAGACTGCGTTTTTTTGTTCTCGCCCTGCTTCTCTCCCTGGACATCCTACACTTATACCCGTGTATCATGTCGGGATCGGTTGTTCGTTGTCAGCGGCAAAGGTAGTTCCGGGCTTTTACGGACAAAAAAGGTCGGGGCGGCAAGCCGTTTAGACGACAATCTCCACACTTCCATTTCATTGCAGGTAGTATTCTCGCCGTGAAACCTTGTTTGTCCTAAGCCCTACCTTTTTACGCCACTAAAACTAAAACGACCGACCCGACGGAAATACGCATAAAAAATGTCGGATATGCGAGAAGCAAGGAAAAAGAAAAAGTTGAAACTCAACTCCCTCCCTCTGGAATCCGCATAAAATCAAAAATAATCATTCAAGAAGAACAGATGAAGTAAAGCGATCGGCAGATTTGCCGACCGCTCCTTTTCTTTCTTATGCTTCGGGCGGACAAAGCCCCCCAATGAAAAACAGTTCGTTACTTTTGACAGTGAGTTGATACGGCTCAAAAGTAACAAAAAGCCATTGCTAAATGCCTCACAATAGCTTCTTGAATTTTATCTCTGCCAATCTGTTGATTTCATCTTTGTAGGTCTCAAGATGATAGATGATGATGTTTTCCACATAGATACCGATGGTCATATCCCTATTTCTCATAGACATGACTATCTCCGCCAGCGTGTCCTGCAACTCTTTGGCAATATAGATGGTCTTGCGGTTTCTCAAGGTGTTGCGACAGATGAAAAGCGACTCGTAATCACCTTTGTCAGACTTTCGCCTTTCTCTTCTTGGGACTCTTGAAAAATCCTTTGATATCTTCCGGTTGAGAGTGTTTCATCTCACTCTCTTTTCTTTTCATAGGAATACCCTATGAAATAAGTTCTCGGATGGCAACGGGATCACTACTGTCCACGAAATTCCTTTAACATTAAAAAAAGTAACAAATTGACAGTTACCCATCAAAATTGAGGCAGAGCTGCTGGTATTTTCCTTCAGTAAATTCTTCCTCTTTCTGTTCAATGAGCAAGTCGCACAATGGCATTTTTGTCAACAATGCCGTGCTTAAAATTCTTAGAACATCATAGGTTTGAAGCTTTAGGTCCATACATTCTTGTACGATAACGACAAGACAATATGCAATGATAGCTGCATAGATTTGTATTTTCACAGCATTCTCAGAGGTTCCATAAAACTCTTTGATGCGCAGATGTTGCTTCAGCCATTTGAAGAACAGTTCTACTCTCCATCTGTATTTGTAAAGTAGGGCAACCTGTTCCGCTGTAACTTCAAAATTGTTCGTGTAAAATACAAATGTCCTATTACCATCATAGTCATAGAACACCACTCGCCGAAGTTTATTTGGATATTGCTTCTTAGTCTTGTGTCCCTTGAAACGTATAATTTGATCAGCCATAATTCCAGATGAAGGGTTGTTGTATTCTTTATCTTCTATGACCTCAAACGACATTTTATGTTTTTCTCAAACGACAAAGTAAGCTTCTGCTTCTTCTATGATATAAAGTTTATTAGTTGCCATATACGCCCTGTCAAATATATAGAAACTCTCTTTCTCATACGCATAGACATTGTTCGATATGAAGAAGTCCTTGACGACTCCTCGTTTCTCCCTTGCTATGGAAACCATCTTGTCTGCAAACTCCTGGAATATCTTGATCTCGCGTATTTCATTAGCCTTGCTCAAATTGCTTCTACTGACATTCTTTCCAAAACCAAGATGGTGGAACGCTGACTTGAACGGACTGATGGTTACAATAAGGTCTCGTAATCCCTCACGATTGGACAACTGACCAAATAGAAGAACCATCAGATGGTTCCAACAAGTAAAACTCTTAACATATTTGTTGCCTTCATACTTTTTTACCAACCACTCAAAGTTCTTCCTTGGAAGAAAATCTACAAGTTGCGTGAATACATATCGACCTTGATTCATAACTACCCTGAATTTGTAGATGCTTACAAATTGTAAGTTCTTGCAAAGATAGCAGTTTCAAAACCTCCGAGTGCCTTTTTTGTATGAAGACCTCTTTATTTACAAGGTGTTTGAGCAAATGTTAACGGATTTTCGTGGACAGTAGTGCAACGGGATCTACCTTGCCGTTTAGATTCTCTGTCATACTTTCTTAATTTTTATTATTATAACTCGTTGGCGGAATTAATTTAGTGCATACTTAATTCTGCCAATGGGCCTGTTGTTAATGAAGTTTACGTATTGCAGAATGGTGAGTGCACTAATTT
>QWCD01000035.1_pt1 | contig 52052 bp, 50 predicted proteins | sample 1972461 | NCBI WGS metagenome assembly QWCD01 (sample SAMN09866717, study PRJNA288562) | Human vaginal metagenome isolate term4_vaginal, whole genome shotgun... | isolation source: vagina | host: Homo sapiens | place: USA: California | reverse complement strand
CAGGAACTGAACCAGGAACTGAACCAGGAACTGAACCAGGAACTGAACCAGGAACTGAACCAGGAACTGAACCAGGAACTGAACCAGGAACTGAACCAGTCAAACAAAAAGCAAAACTTCCTAAAGAATTAGATGATGCTAAAGATATATTAAACTCACTATTGTTATCCAATGAGGGAAATGTAAATACAGCTATAGTTACAACTATAAGCTTAGCTTTGGAAAATGATAATGCAGCTATAAGAGATGAAAGCATAAAAGTTTTAACTAATTTAGTTAGAGAAGTTAAAAAGAATAAGCCAAATGTGTCTAAGCCTACAAAAACATTTAATATCGAAACAAAAAGAGCAGTAAATAGAGATATGATGCTTAATCCAACTAAAAATAGCCCTATGGTAACAGCTAATGCTATGAAGTACTTAGATGGAACAAAGCTTGCTTCAAATTCTGATGATTTAAGATATTTAATTGATTTAATAGATAGAGAAATTTACAAAAATTCATTTAATATTTCAGCTATTGGAGCAAAAAATAATAAATCTGGTCATAGTCACAGCCTTGCAGGTGGAGTTGTAAGCTTTAATAAAATGTTTGATTCAACCCTTGTTGGTGGATACTTCTCATACGCTAAAGCAGATAGTAACAATGATGTAAGTTTAAAATCAGATCTTTATGAAGTAGGTGCTTATGCTAGACAATATCTTGATAATAATGAGTTTGATTTATCTATAGGTTATGGTTTAGGAAATAATAAAGCTGATTATAATCTAAAACTATTAGCTACAAATTTAAATTATAAAGCAAAATTTGATTCTAGTTACTTAACAGTAGGCACAGCTTATGGATATAAATTTAATGTAAATGATAATTTTAGTGTTAAACCATTTATAGGGCTTGATTATTTTGACTATACACAAGATAGCTTTACAGCTTCGACAAATCATAAAGATGTTGGAAATTTAACACAAACATTTGATAAGTCTAAATTTAAAAATTTACAGGCAAATTTAGGTTTAGAAATGCTTTATAACAATAAAAATATCACTCTTTATGCAAGACCTTATATCGCAAGAGATATTTATCAAAGAAATAATGGTATGAGATCATATTTTGGATCAAGCAATTATTACTTTATGCTAAATGAAGAAGCAAAAAAAAGAACAAGTTTTGTATTTGACTTTGGTATTCAAACGGAAATATCTAGAAATTTATTTATAAATATAGGTGGCGGTATCTATCTTAATAGAGATGATAAAATTTATAACGGACAAATCGGCTTTACATACAGATTTTAATATCCGTTATTAAATTTAATTAATTAGAGATTTGGATAATTTTTCCAAATCTCTTAAAATTCTAAAATCCCAATTAAAACATCAAAAATTTTTTAATCATTACAATTTTATTAAAATTTAAATCCATTTATCATATAATGAACTTTTATTTAATTTTAAAGGAAAATTATGCTTAACAATCCCGTATTTTCTAGCATTATTTTAATGTTTATTTTATGTATATTAAGATGCAATGTTATGCTTTCTATCCTTATTTCAGCGATGGTTGCAGGACTTATGGCTCATATTGTTCCAAGTGGTGAAACATATACTTTTATAAAAAGTATGAATTATACTTTAGATGTCTTTATAGAAGGCATGAAAGGTAATCTTCAAACTGCACTATCATACATTTTACTTGGAGTTTTAGCTGCAGCTATTTCTTTTACAAATTTAACTACAATTTTAATTAATAAAATTTCAAAATTTATAACAAAAAGTAAGTTTTATTTTATATTTGCAATTGCCTTTATTGCTTGTTTTTCACAAAATTTAATTCCTGTTCATATAGCTTTTATTCCGATCTTAATCCCGCCACTTTTAAGCGTAATGAATAAAATGAATATTGATAGACGTGCCGTAGCATGTGCCTTAACTTTTGGGCTTCAAACTCCATATATTTCACTTCCAGTTGGATTTGGGCTTTTGTTTTTTACAATTTTACAAAAAGAGATGGCAAACAATGGCTTAAATGTTGAAATTTCACAAATTGCAAGTGTTATGTGGATGGCAGCAATTCCAATGATTATAGGACTTATTTTAGCTGTGATTGTGTTTAAAAAACCAAGAGAATACAAAGATATTGAAAACAATACACCTAAAAATCTAGACGAGATAAAAATGGGTTTAAAAGAGTGGGGTGCATTAGCTGGAATAGTTGTAGCCTTTATTATTCAAATTTTCTTTGGTTCTCTTCCTCTTGGTGCACTTCTTGGAATTATTACCATGATAGTTTTTGGTGGAATTAAATATAAAGATATGGATAAAACTTTTGATAAAGGTATTCATATAATGGGATTTATTGCCTTTGTTATGCTTGTAGCTGCAGGTTATGGTGCAATTTTAAGAGAAACAGGAGGCATTCCTGAACTTGTTAATGCGGCTGCTTCTTTGGCTGGTGGAAAGCTTGGCGGAGCAGCTTTAATGTTAATTATTGGACTATTTATTACAATAGGCATTGGAAGTAGTTTTGGAACTATTCCAATAATTACGGCGATTTACTATCCACTCGCACTTGAACTTGGGTTTAGCACATCAGCTATAATTATTTTAATAGGCATTGCAGCTGCAGTAGGGGATGCTGGAAGTCCTGCAAGCGATAGCACACTTGGACCAACTAGTGGTTTAAATTTTGACGGACAGCACAATCATATTTATGATACTTGTATTCCGACTTTTATATTTTTTAATATTCCTTTGATTTTATTTGGCATACTATTTGCTGTAATTTTATAAAAAGGAAAAAAATGGAAGTAAAACTATTAAATTTCACTCCACTTTGGGTCTGTTCAAATGCCATAAGAACTTGTTGGCAAAGCTTTGATAAAGGCGATAATGGAGGCGAAATAGACAAAGAGCTAATCAACAGAGTTGGAAATAAATTTAAACACGCCTCAACACTTGAACATCTACATTATAATTTTTATATAAAAGGAATTTCAAGAGCACTTTTACAAGAACTTGCACGCCATAGAATGGCAAGTTTAAGTGTAAAATCAACTCGCTACACCCTAAAAGAACTTAAAAAAGAAAGTGAGTTTAAAATAGGGGATTTTGAAAATGCCTCTCGCTATATAGTTTTAACCAAAAATGAAATGGTTGATAACTACAGCATTCAAGCTCTTGAAAATATCCGTCAAATTTTAAATAAAATAAACACTCTAGACATCGCTAAATATGCACTTCCAGAGTGCTATAAGACTGAGCTTACTTGGAGTATAAATGCAAGAAGCCTTCAAAATTTTTTACATCTTAGAACTTCAAAATCAGCTTTATGGGAAATAAGAAATTTAGCATATGAAATTTATAATTCTCTTCCAGATGAACATAAATTTATATTTGAAGAGTCTATCTATAAGGATGAAAAATGAGAATTTTTATGTTTTTAATAGTAAGTTTTTTTATATCTTTTGCAAATGAAATTTTAGATGAAAATTCACTTTCACCACAAGAGCAAAAATATAAAAAATTTGATCAAAATTGTACTAAAGGCGATTCTTGGTCATGTTCTGAAATAGGAATGACACATTACAAACAAGGCGAATTAATTCCAGCTTATGTTTATTTTGACAAAGCTTGTAAAATTGAGTTTGGAGTAGGGTGTGAATTGAAAGCTTTTGTTTTAACAACTTATGAAAGTTATGATGAGGCCTTTGATATTTTTAAAAAAGCTTGTGATAATAATAGTTCATATAGTTGTTTAAATTTAGCAAAACTTTATGATGATGGAAATGGAGTAGATAAAAATACCACAAAAGCAACTGAACTTTATTTAAAAGCTTGTAAATTAGGAGAAAATGGTGCTTGTCATATGTTAAATTTAAGATAAAATTTTAACCAATATTTTAATTAAATTTTAAACAATAAAAAGAGCCAAATTTATGGCTCTTTTATAATTTAAATTTATTTTCCAGTTCTTCCTCTTTTTGTCAAAGGAATATTTTTTTTACAAAGTTCACATTCATCTGCTTTATAAGTTGAAACATTTAAATTTAAAAGTGCTTTGGATTTTATACCATCAAAAATAAGTTCTTTACCACTTCTATTTACAAGCATCGCAATACCTATGATATTACCACCAAAACTTTTGACTACTTCAACAACTTCTTTTATAGATCCACCAGTTGTTACAATATCTTCAACTATTAAAATTCTTTGATTTTTTTGAATTTCAAAACCCCTTTTTAAGGTCATTTTACCATTTTCTCTTTCACAAAAAATTGCCTCAGTATTTAAAGCTTTTCCAACCTCATGAGCTAGCAAAATTCCACCTGTCATTGGACCGATAACTAACTCAACATTATCATTTATATATTTTTTTGCCATTTCTTTACATAAAATTTCTGTAAATTTAGGATGTTTTAAAACACTAAATTTTTCTATATAAGTATCACTATGAAGTCCAGAAGTAAGTAAAAAATGCCCATGTAAAATTGCACCTGTTTTTATAAAAATATCTTTTATTTCAGACTCACTCATTAAATTTTTATCTAAATTTTTCATCTTAAATCTCCATTTCTTTTAAAATTTCTTCTAAAGCTCTTAATTTATCATTTGCCAAAGTTAATGCTCTACCAACAACTAAATGTGTTGATCCATTTTTAATAGCTTCACTTGGCGAAGCTATGCGATTTTGATCGTCAATATTTGCAAAATTTGGACGAATACCAGGAGTTATTATCAAAAAATTTTCTCCTAAATTTTGTTTTATTAAATTTGCCTCTAAAACAGAAGCTACAACACCATCAAGCCCAGCTTTTTTAGTCAGTTTTGCTAAATTTAATACTTGATTTTTTACATCAGTCTTATATCCAATTTTTTCATAATCTTCATCACCAATACTCGTTAAAATTGTTACTGCAATTAATTTTGGAATAATTAAATTTTTTTTATAACAAAACTCTTTTAAACTCTCATTTGCAAATTTCATCATACTAAATCCACCACTTGCGTGAACATTTAAAATATCTACATTTAAATTAGCTAAAGAAATAAGTCCTTTCGAGACAGTATTTGGAATATCATGAAGTTTTAAATCTAAAAAGACTTTTTTATTTTCATTTTTTAGATATTCAATTGCTCTTCTTCCTTCACTATAAAAAAGTTCCATTCCAACTTTATAAAAATCAACTTTTTTATCAAAATCTTTTACAATACTTTTAACATCATCTAAATTTTGCATATCCAAAGCAACAATTAATTCACTCATTTCTTCTCCGTTTTTAAGAAAAATTATAACAATTTATTTTTAAATTTTATATTATTTGCATGAGTTAAAGCAACAGCAATAGCATCAGTTATATCGAGTGGCTTTATCTCTTTTTTAATCCCAAGTATTTTTTTAACCATAAAAGCAACTTGTTCTTTTGCTGCTTTCGCTTTTCCAGTAACACTTTTTTTTACCTGTAAAGGAGTATATTCGTAAAATTCTCCATGCAGCTGTAAAATTCTAAGACTTATTGCTCCACGAAATTGAGCAAGTTTTAAAACAGTTTTTGGATTATAAGCGAAGAAAATATCTTCCATTGCAACTTCATTAATTTCATGATTTTTAAAAACTAAATCAAGTCCTTCACAAAGTTCAGTTATTTGATAATTTAAAGTTGATGGTTTTATTTTAATTAATCCAGCTTCTATTAAATTTACATTCACACCATTTTTTTCAACTATTGCATATCCACAATTTCTAGTTCCTGGATCAATTCCTAAAATTTTCAATCACATCCTTTTCAACACTTATTCACACACTATTCACATAGTGAAAATTATATTTTTTACATTAAATTTAACCCTTTTTTTATTAAAATTTGGTAAAATATTACTTATAAAATTTAAAAAGGATAAATTTGTTTTTTTTACAAAATGAAGTTTTTAATGAACTCCAAAAATATATTTTACCCAATGAGTTTAATAAATACATAAAAAATTTAACTATTAATGAAAAAAATTCAAAACCTGATTTTGTTGTTTTTAACACAACAAATGAGTTTATTGCTAAATTTATCCAAACAAAATATGCCTCAAAAATAGAAGAAATTATTCTAGAAAAAACAGGAATAAAACCAAAAATTTTAATAACTTCAAAAAAAGATAATATTCAAAAAGAAAAAAATATAAAAAATAGTGTAAAAAATGATAAAAAATTATCAAGTACAATTTTAATAGAATCATATAAATTTGATAATTTCATAGTTGGTGAATCAAACCGTTTTGCCTATACTTGTTCAAAATTTGTAGCTCAAAATCCGGGTGCTGATTATAATCCGTTATTTATTTATGGACCAAGCGGACTTGGAAAAACACACCTTTTACAATCAATTGGAAATTATTGTATTGAAAATGGTAAAGTTGTTATTTGCATAACAAGCGAACAATTTAAAAATGATTTTACTTTTCATATAAGAAACTCTTCTATGGATAAATTTAGACAAAAATATAGAAAACCTGATGTTTTATTAGTAGATGATATCCAATTTTTAGGAAATACTGACAAAATTCAAGAAGAATTTTTTAATACTTTTAATGAGCTTAAACAAGCTGGTGGGCAAATCGTTATGATAAGTGATAAACCACCAAAATTTTTAAAAGGTTTTGAAGAAAGATTAATAAGTAGATTTATAAGTGGAATTATTGCTGATGTTGCACCACCTGAATTAGAAACCAAAATAGAAATTATTAGAAAAAAAAGTCAAGATAATAAAATAATTTTAGATAACAAAATAATAGAATATATCGCAACAAATATGGGTGATAACATCCGTGAAATTGAAAGTGCAATTAATAAATTAAATGCCTTTTCTACTTTAATGAGAACTGAAATAACACTTGATTTTACTAAAAATGTTTTACAAGATCAAATAAGAGAAAATAAAGAAAATATAAATCTAGAAGATGTTATAAAAACAATATCAAAAGAGCTCAATATAAAACCAAGTGATATAAAAAGTAAAAGTAGAAAAAAAAATATTGTTGAGGCAAGGAGAATAGGAATATTTTTATCTAAAAAATTAACATTAAACTCAATGCCTGCAATTGCTGGATTTTTTGGATTAAAAGATCACAGCGCAGTTAGTCATAATATAAAAAAAATAAATGAACTTATTGAAAATGATGAGTTTTTAAAAATTCGCGTTGAAGAACTTGAAAATAAAATTTTAAAAGGAAAAAATAGTGAATGAATGTGAAAAAAATCAAATTTTATTTTTTGACAAAAATACGATAAAATCAAACTTTGAAGCAGATATTCACATAAGTTGTAATCCTACTACGGCTGCTACTAAAATTTAAAAAAAGGAAAAAATATGAAACTAGGAATTCAAAAAAATTTACTCAATAATGCATTAATAAATCTTGTAGCTTTTACTGAAAAAAAAGATGCTTCTGCAGTTACTTCAAATATTTTAATTATCGCAAAAGAAAATATTTTAAATTTAAAAGCAACTGATTTTGAAATAGGACTTTGTGTTAATATAAAAGAAGTTAATATACAAGTTGATGGAATTTCATGTGTAAATGGAAATCTTTTATTAAATATTTTAAAAGGTCTAAAAGATGGAGAAATAATACTTGAAATTATGAATAATTTTTTATTTATAAGACAAAACAGATCAAAATTTAAACTTCCTTTAAGTAATCCTGAAAATTTTCCAAGTTTTGAAAGTATTGAAAATAAAAAAAGTTTTAATATAAATTCACTAAATTTTGCAAGAAGTTTAAAAAAAATATTCCCTACAATTGATGTAAATAATCCTCAGTACTCACTAAATGGAGCTTTGATAGATATAAAAGAAAACTATATAAATTTAGTAGGAACAGATACTAAAAGACTCGGTTTGTATAGAATAAATTTAAATCAAAGTTTAGAAAATAATCAAATAATAATTCCTAAAAAAGCTATTAATGAAATTCAAAAACTTTTTTTTGAAGATGTTCAAATTTATTATGATGAAAATATTTTAATAGCTAAAAATGAAAATTTTGAGTTTTTTACAAAATTAATTAATAAAAAATTTCCTAATTATGAAAAAGTTATTCCGACTGAATTTTCGCAAAGTATCATGCTTCCAAGAGATAAATTTTTAGAGGGTATGAAAACAATAGGTATAATTTGTGATAAAATGCAAATAACAATAAAAACTAATTCAATTTTATTTGAAAGTATTAGTGAAAATAACTCCGAAGCTAAAACAGAAATTGACTTTGAAAATAATTTAGACAAAGATATTATTTTAAGAGTTACAAATAAATTTATTTTTGATTTTTTAAACAATATTGAAGAAACAGAGTTTAAATTAGATTATAAATCAACAGAATCGGCATTTGTATTAAGCTCAAATGAGTTTATAAGTGTTATAATGCCTACAATTATATAAAAAAGGAAAAATAATAAATGGTTGAACATTACGGTGCAGGTAATATAAAAGTTTTAAAAGGTCTTGAAGCAGTTAGAAAAAGACCTGGAATGTATATAGGAGATACAAATATTGGTGGTCTTCATCACTTGATTTATGAAGTTGTTGATAACTCAATTGATGAAGCAATGGCTGGTTTTTGTGATGATATAGAAGTTGAAATAACAAATGAAGGTTCAGTTATTATCAGTGATAACGGTAGAGGAATTCCTGTAGATATACACCCAACTGAAAAAATTCCAGCAGCAACTGTTGTTTTAACAGTTTTACACGCAGGTGGTAAATTTGATAAAGATAGTTATAAAGTAAGTGGTGGTCTTCATGGTGTTGGAATAAGCGTTGTTAATGCTTTATCTAAAAAACTTATTTTAACAATTAAAAAAGATGGAAATGTTTATAGACAAGAGTTTGCAAAAGGTATTCCAACTACAAATTTAGAAATTGTAAAAACAACAAATAGAAGTGGAACAACAATAGAATTTTGGCCTGATGAAACTATTTTTGAAACAACAAATTTTGAAAAAAAGATTTTAATAACAAGATTTAAAGAACTTGCTTATTTAAATCCAAAAATTGTTATAAATTTAAAAGATCAAAGAGATGGAACAAAGGAAAAATTTCATTTTGAGGGTGGACTTGATCAGTTTGTAAATGATTTAAATAAAAAAGATGTTGTTGCAAAAAGTGTATTTTTTAGTGAAAGTGTAGAAGATTTAGAAATTGATTTTGCACTTTTATATAATACAAGTTATGAAGAAAAAGTTTTTTCTTTTGTAAATAATATAAAAACTCCAGAAGGTGGAACTCATGAAGCTGGTTTTAGAGGAGGTTTAACAAGAGCTATTACGACCTATATAACTGAAAATGCATCTGCAAGAGAAAAAGATATGAAAATTTTAGGTGAAGATGTAAGGGAAGGTTTGATAGCTATAGTTAGTGTTAAAGTTCCTGAACCACAGTTTGAGGGTCAAACAAAAGGAAAACTTGGATCAAGTTATGTGAGACCGCTTGTTCAAAAAATGGTTTTTGAAAATTTAGCCAAATATTTTGAAGAAAATCCAAATGAAGCAAAAGCAATAATGGCAAAAGCTTTGATGGCTGCAAGAGGAAGAGAAGCTGCAAAAAGAGCTAGAGATTTAACTAGAAAAAAAGATAATTTTAGTGTTGGAACACTCCCTGGAAAATTAGCAGATTGTCAAAGTAAAGATCCTGAAATAAGTGAAATTTACTTAGTTGAGGGAGATAGTGCTGGTGGATCTGCAAAACAAGGTAGAGATAGAGTTTTTCAGGCTATTTTACCTCTTCGTGGTAAAATTTTAAATGTTGAAAAAGCTAGAATTGATAGAATTCTAAGTTCAGAAGAAATTAAAAATATGATAACTGCTTTTGGTTGTGGAATAGGTGAGGAATTTGATATAGAAAAACTAAGGTATCATAAAATTATTATTATGACCGATGCTGATGTTGATGGAAGTCATATTCAAACTTTACTTTTAACATTTTTCTTTAGATTTTTAAAACCTTTAGTTGAAGGTGGATATATTTATTTAGCTCAACCACCACTTTTTAGATATAAAAAAGGTAAAAAAGAAATTTATTTAAAAGATGAAAAAGCTTTAAATGAGTTTTTAATAGAAACAGGAATTGAGGGTGTAAATTTTGAAGGAATTGGAAATAAGGATTTAATTAGCTATTTAAAACTTGTTGCTAGATATAGGAGTCTATTAAATGAACTTCAAAAAAGATATAGTGTTATAACTGCTATTAGATATATGATTGAAAATGAAGATTTAGCTGGTTATGAAAACAATAAAATTTATGAAATCTTAAAAAATTATCTTGAATCAAAAGGTTATAACATTTTAAATGCTTATGTTAATGAAAATAGTGTTCAAATTTATGTTCAAACTGAAAGTGGCTTAGAGGAAATAGTTATAGATGATAATTTATTTGAAAATTATATTTTTGAAGAAGCTATTTATGTTTATAGACAAATTAGTCAAAGAGAATTTAATTTTGGAAGAGATTTTATTGAAGTACTTGATGAAATAGAAAAAAATGCAAAAAAAGGTGCTTATATACAAAGATATAAAGGTTTAGGTGAAATGAACCCAGAACAACTTTGGGAAACAACAATGAGTCCTGAAAATAGAAATTTATTTCAAATTAAAATAGAAGATGCAAAAAGTGCTAGTGAAACATTTAATCTTTTTATGGGTGATGAAGTTGAACCAAGAAGAGAATATATTCAAAATCACGCAAAAGATGTTAAAAATTTGGATATTTAATGACAAAATTATTTAGTGAAGAAAAAGAGAGATCAAAAAGATTTGTGCTATCTTTAAAGATAGCATTTCCACTTGTTTTAGTTTTAATTATTTTAATATTTTTGATGTTTTCAGAAAATAATTATGATTGGAAAGACACTATTTTATTTGTAATATTAATAGTTTGTTATGTATATTATGTAGTTTATTTTATTTACTTTGCTTTTCAAAATACGACTTTAGACCAAGTTTCAAATGTTTTTAATAGAAAAGAAATTTTAAAATTAATTTCAAAAGAATTAAAAGAAAATAGTCAAAAAAATATAGCTTTAGTAAATATAAATAATATTCAAGATATTAATTTTAGATATGGTTATAAAAACGGAGATAAACTTCTTAAAGAATTTGTGCTTGAACTTGCTGAATTTTTTAAAAAAAATGGTTATAAAGATATACCTATTGGAAGACATAGTGGTGGAAATTTTTTATTTGTAATTAATTGTAAAACTCCACAATTAAATTATTTTTTAAAAACTTTTGAGAGAAAATTATCAAATCAAGGTATAAATAATATAGAAGTAAAAATCAAATTTGCAACCGTTGAAACAAATTATGATAAAGCTTGGGAAAATGTTATAAATTATTTGTTTTCAAAAATTTTATATTCTCAAAATGAAGAAGAAATTGAAATTATAAAACTTGATGCGCTTGATGAGTTTGTATGCCATGCTATAGATAATTCTAAATTTGAGTTAAAAGCTCAAACTATAAAATCTATGAAAAATAATAAAGATATCATAAATTTAAGCGTTAATTTAGTTTTAAAAGACATAGGTAATGTAACAAAACTTAAAGTTATGGAAATAGCTACAAGAAATAACTATGAAATAAAATATGATTTGAAAGTTATTGAATTTATAGCAAATAATTTTAATTTTAAAAAATTTAATAGTAAAGTTATGATTGAAATTTCACCAGTTAGTTTAAGAAATGCTGACTTTAAAAATGAAATTCATAGACTTATTACAAATAAAATAATAGATCCAAGTAAAATAATTTTTGAAATTTATGAAAAAGATAGCTATAACGAAATGCTTAGATTTAACGAAATTATTGAACAATTTAGAGGGTATGGTTTTGAAATAGCTATGAATCAATTTTTAGGAAATAATGCAAGTTTTGAGTATTTTAAATATCTAAATTTTGGTTATTTAATCTATGATTTAGAAGTAAATAAAAAATTTAATGAAGAGAGAATGAGAAATATTTTTGATATGATAAATGAAAATGCTTCTAAGTTTAATCTTAAAACTATAATAAGATTTGTAGATAAAAATTCTTTTTATGAAAAATTAAAAGAAACAAAAATTGATTATATACAAGGATTTTGTATAGATAAACCAAAAATTATAAGCCAATAAAAGGAAAAAAATGCGTTATGGTGAAAAAATTTTAAATGAGTTTGATCCAGAAAAAGATCTTGAAATTTGGGAAAACAAACATAAAAAAAATTATGTTATAAAGATAACTTTGCCAGAATTTACATGCCTTTGTCCAAGGAGTGGTTATCCAGATTTTGCAACAATTTATTTAGAATATATTCCAAATGAGTGGGTTGTTGAATTAAAAGCAATTAAACTTTATATTAATTCATTTATGAATAAAAACATAAGTCATGAAGATAGTATAAATGAAATTTATGATCTGCTTGAAAAAAAATTAAAGCCAAAATGGATGAAAATAGTTGGGGATTTTAATCCAAGAGGAAATGTTCATACAGTTATTGAGATTGATTCAAATTTGGTAAATAGACAGTGATAAAAGCAAGTTTAATAGAACATATTTTTAAGGCAGCATCTATTTCAAGGTGGAATGATTATCCTAAAATGGTAAATTTAGTAGAACTTGATAAACAAGCTCATAAATTTATAATAGCATATTTTATAGCTAAATTTGAAGATGATGTAGATATGAATTATATCATTGAAGGTGGAATATTTGATTTTTTACTTAGAGTTATGGTTACAGATATTCGCCCAGATGTTTTTCATCAGATTCAAAAAACAAAATCAAAAAAAATAAACGAGTGGGTAATAGATAACTATGAAAATGAGTTAAAAGCTATAGAAGATGGCAAATTTTATGAAAGATTTAAAAATTACCTTCTTAAAAAAGATAGCTCTTATCAAAAAGAGCGAGTTATTTTAAAAGCAGCCTCTTATCTTTCAACAAAATGGGAATTTAACATAGTATATCAAACAAGCCAATTTTTAAGTGATATTGAAGAGCTTAAAAACTCAGTCGATGCCGAGCTTGAAGATTATTATGAATTAACAGGTGTTAGAAAAATCATAATGAATAAAAAGCTCTCTCGTATTGTTGATTTGAGTGGGCGTCTTAGATTTCAAAAGCGTTGGGCACAAACTCCTAGAATTCCTGAGACTTCAGTTTTAGGACATATGTTGGTTGTTGCAATTTTAGGATATTTTTACTCACTTAAAATTAAATCTTGCAAAAAAAGAGTTGAGTTTAACTTTTTTTGCGCTTTGTTTCATGATTTACCAGAAAGTTTAACAAGAGATATAATAAGCCCCGTAAAATATGGTATTAAGGGTCTAAATGAGATACTAAACGAATATGAAATGCGTCTAATTGATGATAAAATTTTACCTTTTGTTCCAGAAGTTATAAAAGATGAGTTTAGCTATATTTTAGGCATTAGAAAAAGTGGGGAAAAATTTGTTAAGGATGAGTTTGAAGATAGAATTTTTAAAACAGCTCCAAAACCTTTACCAAAAAATTTTAAAGAAATAAATTTAGACGAATATAGAACAATTGATGGAAAAGCTTTAAAATATTGCGATAAATTGGCAGCATTTTTTGAAGCAGGAATTTCTATAAGTTATGGTGTAAAAAGTAAAGAATTAATAAGTGGTTTTGAGTCAAGTCTAAAATTTTTTAAAGAAAATCCACTAAATGATGAAGTTGATTTCTATGAAATTTGTAAGGATTTTATGAGATTTTTTGATTTAAAAGACCCCTTCTCAGATGGCTGCGGCACATACCAAGCTTAGATGTTCTGCTGTATTCCTACCCTGAAACGGTGCCTAAAAATGACATTGCACAGGTCTAAGAAGAGGCAAGTTGAAATTATAGCAAAAAATTCTTAAAAAAGGTTTATATGAATTTTAAAATAAATTTTTTATCATTTTTTAGAGGTCTTTTTTTAAGATCTGCTTCGATTGAATTTAGAGCAAAGATTTTTGCTTCGATGCTTTTAGCTAAAAAAAAGATTGAAGATAAAGATTATGAACTTTTAAAAACAATTATTGAAGAAATTTATGCTAAAAACTCAATAAGAATAAATATATTAATTGCTATAATTAAAGAGTATATTTCGATGGTAAAAAACTATAAAAGTTATACGCTAGATACTATTTTAAGGGATATTGATAGAGATTTAAAACTTCAACCAAGATATGTAAAAAAAATAAATTTTGAACATTTAAGACGTATTATTTCATCTTCAAATGAAGATGATGCTTTAATACAACAAAGAATTTATGAGTTTTTACTTAGTGAAGTTGAAATTTATTCAAAAAATTAGTTTAATTTTTTTATAAAAATTTTTTTATATAATACATTTTAATTTAAATTTGGAGAAAAATATTGAAAGATATTAGAAATATAGCTGTAATTGCGCACGTTGATCACGGCAAAACTACAATGGTAGATCAGCTTTTAAAACAATCAGGTACATTTGATGCTCACAAAGCAGTTGGTGATAGAGTCATGGATAGTGGTGATATTGAAAAAGAAAGAGGTATTACAATTTTAAGCAAAAATACCGCCATTATTTATAAAGATACAAAAATAAACATTATTGATACTCCAGGGCACGCCGATTTTGGTGGAGAAGTTGAACGAGTTTTAAAGATGGTTGATGGAGTTTTACTTTTAGTTGATGCACAAGAAGGTGTTATGCCACAGACTAAATTTGTTGTTAAAAAAGCACTTTCTTTTGGTCTTAAACCAATTGTTGTTATCAATAAAATCGACAAACCAGCAGCTGATCCAGATAGAGTAATAAATGAAATATTTGACCTTTTTGTAGCTCTTGATGCAAATGATGAACAATTAGAGTTTGTTACAGTTTATGCAGCTGCAAGAGATGGTTACGCAAAGTTAAATTTAGATGATGAAAACAAAGATATGACACCACTTTTTGAAACAATTTTACAAAATGTTCCAAAACCAAGTGGAAGCAATGATAATCCTTTACAACTTCAAGTTTTTACTCTTGATTATGATAATTATGTTGGTAAAATTGGTATTGCAAGAATATTTAATGGTAAAATTAGCAAAAATCAAAGTGTTATGCAAGTAAGAGCTGATGGCACAAAGCTAACAGGTAGAATTTCAAAGTTAATTGGCTTTTTAGGACTTAATAGATTAGATATTGATGAAGCAAGCTGTGGTGATATTGTAGCAATTGCTGGATTTGAAGCTTTGGGAGTTGGAGATAGTATAGTTGATCCAAACAATCCAATGCCACTTGAAGAACTTCATATTGAAGAGCCAACAATTAGTGTTATTTTTAGTGTAAATGATGGACCACTTGCTGGAACTGAAGGTAAGAGTGTAACTTCAAATAAAATAGAAGAAAGACTTCAAAACGAGATGAAAACAAATATCGCTATGCGTTATGAAAACATTGGCGAGGGTAAATTTAGGGTTAGTGGAAGAGGCGAGCTACAGATCACAATTTTAGCTGAAAGCATGAGAAGAGAGGGATTTGAGTTTTTACTAGGTCGCCCTGAGGTTATTGTAAAAGAGATAAATGGTGTTAAATGTGAGCCTTTTGAAAATTTAGTTATTGATTGTCCTGATGAATTTACTGGTATTATTATCGAAAAACTTGGTAAAAAAAGAGCTGAGATGAAAGTTATGAGTCCAACAGGCGATGGACAAACAAGATTAGAGTTTGAAATTCCAGCTCGTGGATTGATTGGATTTAGAAGTCAGTTTTTAACAGATACTAAGGGTGAGGGTATAATGAACCATAGCTTTTTAGAGTTTCGCCCACTTTGTGGAAGTGTTGAAAGACGTGTAAATGGAGCTTTAGTAAGTATGGAAAATGGTGTTGCACTAGCTTATAGTTTGTGGAATTTACAAGAAAGAGGAGTTTTATTTATTGAACCTCAAGCCAAAGTTTATACAGGAATGATAATTGGCGAACACAGTCGTCCAAATGACCTTGATGTAAATCCTATAAAAGGTAAGAATTTAACCAACGTTAGAGCAAGTGGAAGTGATGATGCTATAAAACTAGTTCCTCCAAGAATTCTAACACTTGAAAGAGCATTGGAGTGGATAGAAGAAGATGAACTTGTTGAAGTAACCCCTAAAAATATCCGTGTTAGAAAACGCTATTTAGATCCAACTATTAGAAAAAGAATGGCTAAAAAATTAGGTTAAATTTAATTTTTTAAAACTTAGTCCAAAACAGTGGGCTAAGTTTGTTATATTTTTATATGTAATAAAGTGAATTTTTTGTAAAATAGACCAAATTTTACAAAGGATTTATAATGAATGGAACTTTGATATTTGTAGCGATTTTAGTTGTTTTACTTTTCTGGCTAATTAGTGTTTATAATGACTTAATAGCTAAAAGAAACCAAGTTAAAAATATCCGTGCAGGTGTTTTTACTCAGCTTAAAAAAAGATACGATCTTATACCAAATTTAGTTTCAACTGTAAAAGAGTATTTAACACATGAAAAAGAGGTCTTAACTAAGGTTACTGAACTTAGAAGTAGGGCTATAAATTCAAACAACAACAAAGAAACTTTTGATTTAAATTCCCAAATTTCAAAACTTTTAGGAAATATTCAAGTTGCGATTGAAGCCTATCCAGATTTAAAAGCAAATGAAAATGTTATGCATTTACAAGCCACTTTAACTGAGATTGAAGAACAAATTTCAGCTGCAAGAAGAGCATACAACTCAAGCGTAATGGTTTATAATAACACAATTGAGATGTTTCCAAGTAATATAATTGCAAATTTCTTTAAATTTGAAAAAGATTCATTTTTTGAAATTGAAAAAGATGAAAAAACAAGTCCAAATGTTAGTGAACTTTTTAAAAAATAACAGTAAATGAATGATATAAAAAATCTTGAAAATAAGAGATTAGCCATTTTAAGTAATCTTAAAATGGTACTTTTGTTTTTAGGTGGTTTGGCTATTTTAGCTTTTGTCTATCTCTATTTTTCATCAGATGATTTTTTAACTTCATTTTTTATTCCTAGCTTTTGTGCTGTTTTTATCTATCAAACATATAGAAATTTTGCTGTAAAAAATTTTAATTATGAGTTTAAAAACAAACTCTTAAGAGAGATTATCACAAAAATTAGCCCAAATTTGGACTATTTTCCAAATGATTTTATAGACAAAATTGAGTTTTACTATCCAAATATCTATAAAATTGCTGATTTTTATAGTGGAAATGACTTGATAGAGGGCAAATTTAAAGGTGTAAATATTAAATTAAGCGATCTATTTTTACAAGAAGAAATTATAACCTATGATGAAAAAGGCAATCAAAAAGTTCGCTATGAAACTATTTTTAAAGGGATATTTTTTATAGCTGATTTTAATAAATCTTTTAGTTCTAAAACCTATGTTTTATCAAATAAAACTACATTTTTAAAAAGATTTGGCGATAGAGCATATATGGATGATGTGGAGTTTGAAAAAAGCTTTAAAACATTTACAAATGATCAAATAAATGCAAGATATATTTTAACGCCAAATTTCATGGAAAGAGTTTTAAAAATTAAAAATTATTTTAAAAAAGAGCTTAATTTTGCCTTTTTGGATAGTAAAATTTATATCTATTTGGAGTTTAATTATGATAGTTTTGAGCCAAAACTTCATAACTCTTTAATTGGTAAAAATTCAATTTTAGAAATTTATGAAAAAGATATTTTAGAAATTTTAAATTTAGTCCAGGAACTAAATTTAAATAACAGAATTTGGAAAAACTATGGAACATAAGTATAAAACACTTTTAGAGTTAGAGAAAAAACGTAAATTTATAAATAACTCCTCGTTTATAAATTCTTTATTGTCATTTATCTTTATAATTTTATTTTTGGTATTAATAGTGATATTTTATGGGCAATATTTTATAAATTCAAATTATAAAGATAAAATTTTTCTTTTTATTTTAATAATTTTATCTATAAAACTACTTTTTTCTACTTCAAAAGAGTTAAGAACAAATAAATCAAAAGATTTTAATAAAGAGTTTAAAAACTATTTTTTAAAACCATATTTAGAAAAAAAAGGTTTTATATACAAGCCTTATTATAGTGTTGAAAAAATTGATTTGATTCGTTCAAGGCTTTTTAGAGAATTTGACTATGAAAATGGTGATGATACGATAAGTGGCGAGATAAAAAGTATAAAAAATGGTAACGGCGTTAAGTTTTATTTCGGTGATATTGTTTTAAAAAATTTAAAAAAAGAGGAAAATAGTTATTCATTTTTAGTGGAAACTTTAATTCCAGCATATCGCAGTCGAAAGAGAACTGATATTGTTTTTAAAGGGATATTTTTTAAGGCTGATTTTAATAAATTTATTGATTCAAGCACCTTTATAATGAGTTTTGGAACTCCAAAAGGAAATTTAAAAAAAATTAAAGTTGATAATGCTTTGTTTAATGAGAAATTCAAAGTTTTTAGTGATGATATACAAAATGCATTTTATATCTTAACGCCAGCATTTATGGAGCGAGTTTTAGAGCTTTACAACCATTTTAAAACAGATATTAACATCAGTTTTTTAAAAGGCACTATTTATATTGCAATTGAAACTGGGATTAATAGCTTTGAACCAGATATTACAAAAAGTTTAATTACTCAAAATCCAGCTAAAAACATCATAAAAGATATTGAAAAAATTCTAAAAATAATTGAAATTCTAAGGATAAATAGTGAAAATCATAACTCTAAATGAACTTGAAAGAGAGCGAAAAAAAGTAGTTTCTAAGTTTTTTATGCTTCAAATTTATGCATTTTTAAAGGTATTTTTAATTTTATCTTTTGCATTTTTGATAGTTTTAACTCAGTTTTTAGACCTTACAAGACTAAATTTTATAACTAAATTATTTATACTTATCCCATTTTTAATATTTTTAATTTATGGATTTAAAAGAGAATATTTAAATTTAATGGATAAAAGAGCAAAAGTTTTTAGAAGTTTATATAAAGAAAAATACCTTTTTCCATATCTAAAAAATAAAAATATAAATTATAAAATGAACGCTTATATCAACGCTACAGATATTGTTAGAAGTAGGCTTTTTAAACCATTTACTCACCAAAGAGGAAATGATATGATAACGGGAGAAATAGAAGATGTTAGATTTAGTTTTAGTGATTTGATTTTAGAAAAGAAAAAGGATATTACTTTTGAGAATGACATGCGCCTTTGGGCAATTAATTTTTTGATAAATTATTTTTCTTACCGCTATGAAAGAGATAAAACTCACCTTTTTACAGGGATTTTGTTTATTGCAAATTTTAATAAAAATATAAAATCAAACACTTTTATTATGAGCCATCACGTCCCAAGAGATAAAAAAGATTTAAATTTAATAACCCTTGATAATGCTAAATTTAACTCTAAATTCAAAGTCTTTAGCGATGACATTCAAAACGCATTTTATCTTTTAACTCCCGCATTTATGGAAAGAGTTTTAAATTTACAAAAGATTTTTAATTGTGAAATTAACATTAGCTTTATAAAAACTAAAATTTATATCGCTATAAACAAAGGCTTTGATAGTTTTGAAGCTGATATAAACAAGCCCATTGTAAAACAAAGCCCGGCAAAGGTTATTTTAGATGATTTAAACGCACTTTTAGATATCGTTAAGGTTTTGGCACTCGATAAAAATTTATGGGCAAATTTGGATGATTTATGAAATTAATAGAACTAGAAAAAGAGCGAAAAAATATACTTAAAAAAAGACTGATTACTAGATTTTATCTGTTTTTTATAACTTTTTGTATAGTTGGAGCAACCTACGTTACTTTTGTAAGTTCAGTTATGTTTTTTACCTTTAAAGATTGGTATAAAATTTCATATTTTTCAAAATTTATGATAATTTTTATATTTTTTATAATATTGATTTTAACATATTTGAGATATTGCAAAAGCTATAAAAGACTTATTTCACTTAAATTTAGACAAAATTTTAAAGAATTTTATCTTAAGCCTTTTATAGAAAAAAAAGGTTTTAAATATGAGATGAAAAGACATATTAAAGCTGATATTATTGAACATTGTGGGCTTTTTCCGATGTTTAACGATGAGGGTGGAAATGATTTAATAAGTGGTGAAATCAATGGAGTTAAGTTTAAATTTAGTGATATTATTTTGCAAGATTATATAGAACCGCCAGAAGTTGAAGGTAAAATTTCTATGTTTTATTATAGTTTAAGTTATTTGTTTTATTCTAAAAATTTTCGCTATGAAGATTGGAAACTTCATAAATATACAGGACTTTTTTCGTGGCTGATTTTAATAAAACAATAACTTCAAAAACTTTTATAATGTCAAACAGAAAACCAAAGTCAAGCATAAAACTTAAAAAAGTATTAACTGATAATTATGAATTTAATAAAAACTTTAAAATTTATACTGATGATATTATAAATGCAATGTATATTTTAAGTCCTGCGTTAATGGAAAGTATAATAAAAATTAAAAATCGTTTTAATGTTCCTTTAAATTTAAGCTTTTTGGAAACTAAAATTTATATTACAATAGATACTAATAAAGATAATTTTGAACCAAATTTAGATGAAAATCTCATCACAAAAAATCCAGCTAAAAAAATACTAAACGACTTAAACACAATTCTGCAAATAGTCGAAATTTTATCTTTGAACAAAAATATATTTAAATTTTGATATATATATTTAATAAAGCTTATACAAAACTAGCTTTTTACTTTATTTGTGATATAATAAGCTGATATTATTTTTTAATCACATTTTTTAAAGGACAAATATGATTTTTACTCCAAGAGAGCATGAAAAACTGCTCATAAGTTACGCAGCATGTGTAGCTAGAAAGCGAAAAGACAAAGGACTAAAACTAAACTACCCAGAAGCAATGGCAATATTAAGTGATTTTATCCTTGAAGGTGCAAGAGAGGGTAAAAGTGTTGTAGAATTAATGCAAAGTGGAAGAGAAGTTTTAAAAAGTGAAGATTTAATGGATGGTGTAGCTGAAATGATAGAAGAAGTTCAGGTTGAAGCTACTTTTAATGATGGCACAAAGCTTGTAACACTTCATAAGCCAGTTATTTAAAAGGATAAATTTTGAAAATAGGTGAGTATATTTTTGCAGATGGTAATATTACTTGCAATGAAGGTAAAAATGCTATAACTTTAGTTGTTAAAAACACAGGCGATAGAGCTATTCAAGTTGGATCTCACTATCACTTTTTTGAAGTAAATGAATATTTAGAATTTGATAGAGAAAAATCTTTTGGAAAAAGGCTTGATATCGCTTCAGGCACAGCTGTTAGGTTTGAACCAGGAGTTGAAAAAGAAGTTAGTTTAATAGACATTGGTGGAAAAAGAGAAGTTTATGGATTAAACAATCTAGTTGATGGTTTTTTAGATAAGAAGTGAGGAAAAAATGAGTTTTAAAATTTCAAGAAAAAAATACGCCTCAATGTTTGGTATAACAACGGGTGATAGTGTAAGACTTGCAGATACTAATCTTTTTGCAAAGGTTGAAAAAAATTTAATTCCTTATGGAGAAGAGTCAAAATTTGGTGGCGGAAAAACTTTAAGAGATGGTATGGGACAAAACGCTATTTTGCTTAGGGGGGAGCCAAAAGTTGTGGATTTAATTATTACAAATGCTTTAATAATTGATTATACAGGAATTTATAAAGCTGATATTGGCATAAAAGATGGCAAAATTGCCTATATTGGAAATGGTGGAAACGATAGCACAATGGATGATGTTGATTTTATTGTTGGAGTTAGCACAGAAGTAATTAGTGCTGAGGGATTAATTTTAACAGCTGGTGGAATTGATACCCACATACACCTTATAAATCCAGAACAAGTAAAAGAAGCACTTTGTAATGGTGTAACAACTTTATTTGGTGGTGGAACTGGTCCTGCTGATGGAAGTAAGGCAACAACAGTAACTCCAGGAGCTTTTAATATAGAAAGAATGCTTCAAGGAATCGATAATTTACCAATTAATATTGGAATTTATGGAAAAGGAAGTGGTGCAAATTTAGGTGTAAACGAGGCTCAAATTTTAGCTGGAGCAGCAGGGCTTAAAGTTCATGAAGATTGGGGTGCTACAAAATCAGCTTTAAATTTTTCTCTAGAAGCTTCACAAAAATTTGATGTAAGCGTTGGACTTCATACAGATACTTTAAACGAATTTGGTTTTGTGGAAGATACTGTAAAAGCAATAGACGGTAGAACCATTCACACTTTTCACACAGAAGGAGCAGGTGGAGGACATGCGCCAGATATTATAAAATTAGCTGGTCTTAAAAATGTACTTCCTGCAAGTACAAACCCAACTATGCCTTTTACAAAAAATACAATTGAAGAGCATCTTGATATGCTTATGGTATGTCATCATTTAGATAAAAATGTTCCTGAAGATGTTGCTTTTGCTGATAGTAGAATTAGAGCTGAAACAATAGGAGCAGAAGATGCACTCCATGATATGGGAGTAATATCTATTATGAGTAGTGACTCTCAAGCAATGGGACGAATTGGCGAAACGATACTTAGAACCTGGCAATGTGCTCATAAAATGAAAGCTCAAAGAGGAATTATGCAAGGAGATAGTGAGTTTTGTGATAATGAAAGGATAAAAAGATACGTTGCAAAATACACCATAAATCCGGCAATCGCAGCAGGAATAAGCTCATATGTTGGAAGTGTGGAGGTTGGTAAATTTGCTGATTTAGTTCTTTGGGATCCTAAATTTTTTGGTGTAAAACCAAAAACGGTATTAAAAGGCGGTATGATAGTTTTAGCTCAAATGGGCGATAGTAACGCAAGTATTCCAACTCCTCAACCAAATGAGTTTAGATATATGTTTGGTGCCATTGGTGAGGCTGTTCACAAGACTTGTTTTAGTTTTGTAAGTAAAAGTGCGTATGAGCTTGATATCGGTAAAAAATATAATTTATCAAAAATTATTTTGCCTGTATCAAACTGTAATAATGTCTTAAAAAAAGACCTAAAATTAAATAATTTAACCCCAGAAATTAACGTTGACCCTCAAACTTATAAAGTTTATGTAGATGGTGAGTTTGTATATACCGAGCCTTTTGATACATTGCCAATGACACAAAGATATTTTTTATTTTAAGGGAAAAAATTGGTAGTAAATAAAATTTTAGGAAATTTAAATAATTTTGATTTAAAAGATAAAAAAGTTGATTTTGCAAATATTTCAAATGACGATAGAGTTAAAAAAGTTTTAAGAGTTAAAAGCAATAACGGCGTTGAAATTGGAATAAATGTTGAAGATGAGCTAAAAGATGGTGATATATTGGCTATTTTAGAAGATAATATTGTAGCGATTAAAATTTTACCAACTGATGTCTTAGAAATTAGTCCAAAAAATTTGAAAGAAATGGGAATTATCGCCCATAATATTGGAAATCGCCACACTCCAGCAATTTTTGAAGAAGATTTAATGATAATAGAACCAGATAGCCTAATAGAAGAGTTTTTAAAAAACCAAAATGTAAAATATAAAAAGACTAAAAGAGTTTTAAAAACAGCATTAAGGCATGCAAGTCACAGTCATTAAAAAAGTAAAATTATGGATAAAGTTCTCTTAATTTCTCAAATTTTTGATAATGCTTTTCCAAACGGTGCATACTCTCATAGCTTCGGCTTTGAGAGTTTTTTAAGACTAAATTTAATAAATGATGAAAAAAGCTTTTTAAAATGGCTTAAAATTTATTTAGAAAAAAGCTTTTTATATAATGATGCTTTAGGTTTTTGTTTAGCATATGATGACTTTGATATTATAAATTTAGATGAAATTTTAAATGCAAGTTCGCAAAGCCTAGAAATTAAAAATGCAAATAAATTTATGGCTCAAAACTCCCTTAAAACATTGGAAATTTTTAACTCTAATTTACTTTTAGATTATCAAAATTTGATTAAATCAAAAAAATGCCACGGGCATAATGCCATAGTTTTTGGGCTGTTTTGTAAAGAATTTGAACTTAGTAAAGAAGTTTTAAAAAATTATATTTTTTCAAGTATTAAAAATCTTGCTGCAAATGCCACAAGAGCAATTCCTCTTGGGCAAAGAAACACACAAAATATTTTAAAAAATAGCTATTTTTTAGTTAATGAAATTTATGAAAACGCTTTAAATTTAAGCAGTTTTGGTAGTGAGTTTTTAGGTGCTGGATTTTGTGCTTTAGAAGTTGGAAATTTAATGCATGAAAGCTTAAATTTTCGTTTATTTATGTCATAGTTTTTAAAAGGAATAATAATGAAAAAACCTGTAATTATAGGTGTTGGTGGTCCTGTTGGAGCAGGAAAAACACTGCTTGTTGAAAGACTTAGTAGAGTTTTAAGTAAAACTTATGAAATAGGTGTTATAACAAACGATATTTACACAAAAGAAGATGCCAAGTTTTTAGCTAAAAATAGTGTTTTAGATGAAAGTAGAATAATTGGCGTTGAAACAGGTGGATGCCCTCATACTGCAATTAGAGAAGACGCATCGATGAATTACTCAGCAATCGAGGAGTTAAATCAAAGATTTCCTAATTTAGATCTTATTTTTCTAGAAAGTGGTGGTGATAATTTAGCTGCAACTTTTAGTCCTGATTTAGTTGATTTTAGTATTTATATAATAGACGTTGCACAAGGTGAAAAAATCCCTAGAAAAGCTGGTGCTGGTATGATAAAATCAGACCTATTTGTTATAAATAAAACAGATCTTGCACCGTATGTTGGGGCAAATTTAGATGTAATGAGAAGTGACACTTTAAATTTTAGAGGAAATAAGCCATTTTTCTTTACAAATTTAAAAAAAGATGAAGGTTTAAGTGATGTTATTAACTGGATTAAAAAAGAGTGTTTGTTTGAAGATTTAAGATGAATGATTTAAGTTTAGTTTTTGCTAAAAAAGGCGATAAAACTGTTTTAAAAGAGTATAAAAATAAAGGCTGCATGAAAGCAAGCCGAATTTTAGATGATGAGTTTATATATCTTGTAACTTTGGGTGGTGGACTCATAAGTGGTGAAACATACAACCAAAAAATCATCCTTGAAAATGATGTAAAGATAAGCATCTTGCCCCAATCAAATCAAAAAGTTTATAAAACTCAAGATGATAAATACTCTGTTTTTAGCTCTAAAATAATTTTAGGTGAAAATGCCTTTTTAGACTATGATAATTTAAGTCTAATTGCCTATGAAAATGCTAAATTTAAGCAAATTATGGATTTTTATTTGAAAAAAAACTCAAAGCTTATTTACATTGATGGCGTAAGTAGTGGATATAGTAAAAGCGGTGATGATTTTAAATTCAATAAACTTTTTTTAGCAAATAACTTTTTTGTTGATGATAAACTAATTTTTAGCGATAAAACAATCTTAGATGATAAAGTTAAAAGTTTTGGACTTTATAAAGAGTTTAAATTTAACTTTTTTATGTTAATTTACGGCTTTAAAACGCCTAAATTTGATGATATTGTAAATGAAGATTTGGTGATGGCAAGTTCACATATAAATGATGATATTTTAGTTTTTAGAGTGCTTTGCAATAGTGAATTTAAGGTATTAAAAGAGCTTAAAAAGGTAAAAGATGGAATGTTCAAAGTTGATAAAGTTTCGTGAAGATAATAAAGAAGATTTTATACAAAAATTAAAAAAGAAATTTATAGGTAAAATTAATACAGATGATATAAAAGTAGATTTTTCTGATAATGATAAATCTGAATTAAAAATTTCTATTTTATCAAAAACAAGTATTAAAATAAATTTTTTAAATTTAGAAGAATTTAAATATGATATTAGAATTTATCATATTCATAAAATATCATTTTTAGGTTTTAACTTTGATTGTTGCTTTAAATTAAAAAATATTGATAATGTGTCGAATTTAATTTTTAATGATTGTGTATTTAATAATGAGATGGAAATTGATGTTGTAAATAAATTAAATATAGATTTTTTAAATTGTACTTTTAAAAATTATGCCTTTAAGAATATAAAAAATTGTGAAAATCTAAAAATAAAGATGACATCTTGTAAAATAGATAAATTATGTTTTAATGATATTAAATTTAAAAAAATAGAATTTTTAAAATCAGAAATAAACATTTTGGAAATAGAAAATGATAATATTTTAAAATTTGACGGTATAAATTGTTACGATGAAAATAACAATTTTTATTTTAATAAAAAATATAAAAAAACTATCTCAAATTTTATTATTAGTTGTTATCAATGTATTTTTAAAGATTATATAAATTTCAAAGATTGCATTTTTGAAAAAGAGGTGAATTTCAAAGATTGTATTTTTGAAAAAGAAGCAAATTTTTCAAATGCTAAATTTATTGATAATGTTTATTTTAACAACTCTACCTTTTTAAATTTTGTTGATTTTCATGAGTGTGAATTTGATGGCGTTGCAAATTTTTTCGGAGTTAAATTTTGTGATTTAGTAAATTTTTCAAGTGTTGTTTTTAAGGATTTTAATAAAACGATTTTTATAAATTTAGACATCGATAATATAAATTTAGAAAAAATAAAAAAATCTAAAAAATTACAAAATTTAGAAAAAGATAAAGAAAAAATTAAACTTTTAAATGGTTTTAGGGATTCATTTAGGGTTATTAAGCATTCATTATCAAGCGTAAATAATAGCCTAGAATCAAGTAAATTTCATAAATTAGAACTTTATGTAAAAGAAATTGAGCTAGAGTTAAAATCAAATCTGGATTTTAGAAATCATTTTAGTACAACCACCAAAAAACCAAAAACTAAAGATTATAATTTATTTAAACAAGAAAAAATAAACTGGAAAAGATTAATTCATTTATTTTTAACCATACTTTTTATAGTTATATTTTATTTCACGCTTGATGTCAAAGTGACAGATGAGTTTTTAATAAAAGATATTTATTTTATTGCTGTATTAGAAACCATTATTATTTTATCACGTGCTGTTGGTTTAGTATGTTTATTTAAAATATTTAAATTTTTTATAAAAATATCAAAATACACTTTTAACATGCTTATAAAAACATTAAAAAGTTGTTATGATAATTTTCTATATCGTAAAAATATAACTGATTATAGTCTATATTTAATAAAAAGAACCATAAATAAAACCTATATTATAACCAATAATAAAACAAAAAAATACATAAATTTTACAGAATTTATAGACGCATCCAAATTAAAGTTATATAGAATTACTAGCGAACATCATACGAATTTTACTAAGATATTAAATTTTACCATTTTAATGGTGGCTATTTTTGGAATGAGTTGCTATTTTATCAGTTTTTTTATTAATAAATTCGATTTTGATATCAGTTTTTTTATTAATAAATTCGATTTTAATATCATTTTTATTGTATTAAATATGATTTTTGTTTCATTATTTTCTTATATTATAATGAAAGTTGGAGATAATTTTTACACTATATTATTACTCTTTACTTGTTTAATAATAGAATTGTCTATCTTTTTAACAAAAAATGAATGTTTATTTTTTATATTATTTTATATATCTTTGGTTGCATTTGGGTTTTGTTGTTTTATTTGTAAAAATAATTTAGTAATTTGTTTAACTAGATATATTGCATACTCTATATTTTTTATGATATTGGTTTCAAAACCAACTTTGATAATTCCAGCATTAAATTTAAATTCTTTTAATGAGTCAAGATATTTAGAAAAATATTTAAAATCAGACATATCAACAGTTGAAATTAATAAATTTTTAGATAAAAATAATACAATTATAAAAGATGAAATTTTGAACAAAAAAATAATTTTAGAAAACTTTAAATTACTAAAAAATTATGAAAAAAATCTACCTGAAAACTTAACAAAAGCGATTAAAAAAGATGAAATTTTAAGTAGTAGTTTTAAAAGTATAAATTTTATATATTCTATAATTTTAGGACTTTGTTTGTATTCTCTTCAAAAAACAGCTAGGAGAAATTCAATTGTGCCAAATTAAAACTGTTATGATAAATGAGCTTGAAAACAAAAGAAAAAAGTTATTAAATAAGCTTTTTATAACCGGTGGGAGTTTTAGCTTAGTTTTTTTATTTGGCGTTTTTAAGCTTGTTGAAAATCCTACGATAAGCTCAAGAGTAACGCCGCTTTTATTTTTATTTTTTATATATATTTTTGTTATTTTTAGTCTTAAATTTGGCATTAAAAATTCTTTTATAAAAGAGCTTAACGAAACTATTTTTAAAGCTATTGGCATAAAAGATATAAAATTTTCAAGAAATTCGCGAAAATTAAAAAAAGTCGTTTTAAACTTTTCAAAACCAAATAGTGGCTTTTTAATAACAAATGATGAGTTTAGTGGTATTTTAAGCGGTGTTGAGTTTAAAATTTGCGATGGAGAGCTTTGGTTTGGGACAGTAAAATTTAAAGGTAAAATTTTTAATGCAAAACTTAAAAAAGAGTTTGATTCTAAAGTTTTAATAACAGATTTAGGGATAATTTCAGCTAAAAACTTAAAAGAAATAAAGCTTGATAGTGTTAAATTTAGCCAAAATTTCAAAGTTTTTAGCTCTGATTTAACAAAAGCTTTTTATATTTTAAATCCTGTTTTTATAGAAAGGCTTGAAAGCTTAGTTGGTGATAAAAAGGCTGATATTTTACTTTGTAAAGATGAGATTTTAATCATTCTAGATAATAAAATTGATTCTTTAGAGCCAAATTTATTCAAAAAAATTACCTCTTTAGATACGCAAGAATTTACAGATCAAATACAAAGTTTTGAAAAACTTATCAAATTTTTAAGGCTTAGTTAAAAGGATTTTTTTCAATCTCTTCTATGATAAATTCAACCACAACTTTTGCTCCAAATGTGCTTAGATGAATTCCATCATCAGGCCTTAGAATTCTCTTTTTATTGCCTATTATCTTGCTTTGTAGGTACTCATCATTTTTACAAATAGCTTCATTTATTTCTATAAATTTAGCGTGATTTTCTTTAGCTGAGGCTTTTAAAATTTTATTTATAATTTTCATATTTTTATCAAAATTCGATTTTTTCATACAAGGAATTTCAAGCCAAAAAATATTTTTGTCATATTTTTTAGATATGTTATAAATTTCATTAACCCTTGATTTGTAAAACTCATTCCACTGGCTACTTCCAAATTTAAGCCTTTGACCGTTGTGATTTATAGAGTATCCATCATTTGTACCAAAATGAGCTATTATAATGCTATTTTTAGGTGCATTTTGAAGCACTTGGCTAAGTTTATCTTGCCAGTTAAAAAATTTTTTGTTGACTAAACCAGTGCTTGATTTAGCTATATTTTCTATTTTTGCTTTTTTATTAGAAAATCCCCATCCAATGCCGTGCATAATAGAATCTCCTATTAAAATAACACTTAGATTTTCATCAAAAACAACTTTTTTTGAGTTTATATATTTTGCTAAATTCTTAAGGTTTTCCTCTTTTTTTATCTTATCTTGTCTATATTTTTTCTCTAAAACTTTTGCAATGTTTTCTTTTAAAATTTTTTGATTTTTTTCTTTTATTTTCAAAAATTTCAACTCATCATCATATTTTTTTAATACAGCTTCAATCTCTTTGTTGAAATTTTTATTTTTGCTTTTATTATATATGAATTCTTGTTTTGCAAAAATTTCTTTACTTAGATTATAAATTTTTGTGCCATCTAAAAAGAAAAATTTTTGATATTTTGCTTCAAAATAGTTGCAAAATGGGTATAAAAGCAAGGAAAAAAGTAGTAAAAAAACAGATGATAAAACAACAAAAGCTCTCATCAAAATCCTTGATAAATAAACTCAGGCATTCCGCTAGGCATTAAAAAATATATTGATAAAAATGATATAAAAAGAAAAATAATTATAAAAAATATATTTAAACTATCAAAAATAAACATCAAAATTTCATAAAAATTTATTTTTTCATACAGATATAAAAAGACAAATATCATAAAAATAAAAACTAAAAAATATAAAATTTCAAATTCTTTAAACTCGGATAAATTTGCTATAAAACCAATAGAATCATCAAATTTAAAGATAAAAAATACCCAAATAAAACTTAAAAAACTAAAAGTTATAAATCTTTTTAAAATATCAAATTTTAAAATATCAAAGTTCTTTTTTAAATTTAAAAGCACTACGCAAACTCCGTGTAAAAATCCCCATATAAAAAATGAAAGACCTCCACCGTGCCAAATACCAGAAAGCATAAAAACTATTAAAATATTTCTTTGAGTTTTTAAATTTCCACATCTACTTCCGCCAAGTTTGATATAAATATAATCTTTAAAAAAACTCATCAAACTAATATGCCATCTTCTCCAAAACTCTTTTAAATCAGTGGCTAAAAAAGGCCTATTGAAGTTCTTTGGAAGTTTAAAACCACACATTAATCCAAGTGCTAAAACAAAATCAACATAAGAGCTAAAATCAAAATAAAGCAGCAAAGAATATAGATAAAGTGATGAAAAAAGCTCTAAAAAATTATAATTATTTATGTTATTAAAAATAGGCGTAATGTAGTTAAAAAGGTAGTTTGCAAGAATAAGTTTTTTAAAAAATGCCATTAAAATAAGAGTAAAAATTAAATTTGAGTATTTAAATGTTTTCTTTTCATTTAGCGTTTTAAAAAACTCTTTTGCTCTTAAAATAGGTCCTGAAACTATTGTGACAAAAAAGCTTAAAAAACAAAACTATCTATAAATTTGGGTTTTAATTCACCTATTTTTACGCTATAAAGGTAAGTTATTGCCATAAATGAATAAAATGAAAGACCAAGTGGAAAAATATTTGTATTTAAAAACTCATTTTTAAACTCAAAACCAAAATAGCCTTTGTATTTGAAAAAAGCCAAATTTAAAATAATAAAAATTATGCTTAAAACAAATGCAAAATTAAATTTTAAAATAAGGCGTGAAAAAAGATAAATTATAAGAGTAAAAACAAAATTAATTAATAAAAAAATAGGATTTATAGCAAATAAAAATAGATATGAAAAGCCTAAAATAAGGAGTTTTTGTATGAAAATGCTAAATTTAAAAATATAATAAATCAGCCAAAAAACTAAAAAACAAAAGATAAACTCAACACTAAAAAGGCTCATGAAACTCCAACAAATTTTGTTTCATTTTATCATATTTACATTTTATTAATACTTAAATTTTCCTTTGTAAAATTTCGATATTTTTAGGAACTGATTGATTTAAATTTATTCTATAAATTCACCCTTATAGCCAGTTGTGCCAATTGCATCAAGAATGCTTTGTTTTTTTACACTATCCTCTGCTTCAACTCTAAGCATTTTATCATCTAGTGTAGCTCTTGCTTTTATAATGCCTTTAACCTTTAAAACAGCTCCTCTAACCATTGCCGTACAAAGCGGGCAATGCATCCCATCTACTTTAATCTCATAAGTTTTATTAGCGAAAATAGATGAGCAAAATAGTAGAATAATTATAAATTTACGCATAAAATTTCTCCATTATAAATCCCAAAATTTCTGGATAAAAAAGTATAAATATAAATATTAAAAAAGTTAAAAAAATACCTAATTTAGCCTTTAGGCTTGGTTTTTTAACACAACAATTTTGAGTACATCTTTTAATAAATTTATAGTAGATAAAAGCTAGAAAAAAAATTCCAGCAATTAAACTTAAAATCCATCTATATTTTGATAATGGCTCAAAAAAGCTTAATGCTCCAAATGATGAGCCAAAAAGCAAAAAGCAAAGTGCAGGAAGGCAACAACTAGTTGCTAAAACTGCACTTATAAATGCTGATATTGCCAGTGAAATACTTTTTTTATCGCCTTTTATGTTTTTGTTGTTTTTAGGCTTTTGTTGTTGATTTGTACTCATAGCTGAAATTTTTAGCATCATAATAGTTTTGAACATGCCCATCAACTTCTGCGTATGGATATCCAAAGTTATTTAAAGGCTTGATAAATGGCTCAGGTCTCAAAACAAAGTCCCTTCCCATGTTGTAGGCTATCCAGCACATTTCCCAATTTCCAAAAAGAAATTCTTTAATATCTTTTATTTTTTTATCACTGCTTGTTAAGTTTTCTGCAAGTCTTACTTTTGTAACATCAGCTGGATCAACAGGTATCCAACCATATCCTTTTAGATAAAACTCAGCTCTACAGTGCTGTGCTCCTGTGATATTAGCAACTCCATCTTTTCCACTTCCCATTGCACTAGAAAATCTACTTTGTCCAACTCTAATGCCAAAAAACTCTCTTGCAGGAATTCCAACACTTCTGCAAAGCGCTACAAAAACTGAGTTTATATCTGTGCATTTTCCACTTAGTTTTCCACTTTCAAGTATTTTTTTAGCATCACCAACGCCACAACCTACAACACTTTCATCACGCTGCATAGTATCAGCAACCCAATCATAAATTGCCCTTGCTCTTTCTAAGTCTCCATTTATGCCTTTTGTAATTTCTATGGCTTTTTCTTTAACAACGCCATCTGTTTGCATAGTTTGAGTTGCTTGGAGAAATTTTTGAATCTCAGGAGATAATTTTTCATTTTCATTAAAATTTACCTTTGAAAAATCGGTATTTCTCTCAATGGTTGCAACTTGAAAATTAGTAGTTATTGTTGGGTTTTCATTACTAAATTTGGCGTATAAGGTTGGAATTTCAAAATCACTCATATAATTTCATCATAATTTCCACTGTTTTTTATTGAGCTTACTAAGCTTTGAAAGTTAGCATTTAATGGAAGTGGAACCCAAAGTTTTGAAATTTTACCTTTTTCTTTTAATGTGTGAGTTAAAGTGACATCATAAAAATGATGTTTTTGCATGTTTTTAGCAGAGATTTTTTCATCTTTTGCTAAAACAATACTTGGAGCCGCAGCCAAACTTGTAGCAATTACGCCAGTTTTTAAGAAATTTCTTCTATTCATAATATATCCTTTTAAAATGTTTTTGGACAAAACTTGTCCCTTAAATTTGTTGGTATTGTATCTTAAAAGATTAAATTTATTATTTTCTAAAATATCTCTCTTCGTTTTCCTCAACTTGATTTATATTTAGTTTTATAAATTTATAACTTGCAAAGATTAAAATAAACCAAATAATTATAAATATAATTGATTTTATCATTTTATTTTCCTTATTATATCTCATCTTTTGTGAGTTTTTTAGCATCCATAAGTCTCCAAACATAAGCAATATAACCTAGTAAAACAGGTGCCCAAAGTGAAACTATTGCCATGACTTTTAAAGTATAAAAACTAGAACTAGCATTTTTTATAGTAAGTGAACTTTGTAAGTCAAAGTGTGATGGATAAAATGCTGTAGAGTTTAGTCCAGCTACCAAAAATACACTCATTACAACTAAAACAACACCAAGACCGTATGGGAAAATTCCTTTTATGCTAGATGTAAAGATAGCTTTATAAAGTCCAAAAAGAGCTAAAATGAGTCCAATTAAGAGCATGATTAAAACTATTGGCATCTCTAAGTAATTTAAGCCATATTTAAATCTAACCATTTCTACAACACCGTTTTCATTAACACCATATCCGCTTTTTAAAACTAAAAATAGTAAAAATACCACTAGAAAAGCAACAAATATTAAAGCATCAAATTTTAGATTTTTCTTTAAATTTTCTCTTATTTTATCATCGTTTATATTATTTATAAGATACATTGCCCCACCAACTCTTGCTTGGGAAAAAAGAGCAATTCCAAGAATATAGTTAAATGGGTTTTTTAAGGCCTCAAGTCCTCTAAATTTGCTTTGCCAATCAACAAAATTATCGCTATCTAAAGCAAAACTACTTCCACTAAAAAAAGTTGATACTGCAATGCCTATTAAAATAACCCCTAAAGAGCCATTTATATAAAGGAAATTTTCATAAGTTTTTTGCCCTAAAAAATTATCTGGTTTTTTTCTATACTCATATGCAACTGCTTGGATAATAAAACAAAAAAGTATTCCAAGCCAAACCCAGTAAGCTCCACCAAAGCTAGTTGCATAAAACAATGGAAAAGCCGCAAAACAAGCCCCTCCAAACATAACTAAAGTTGTAAAAGTAAGCTCCCATTTTTTTCCAACTGAGTTTAAAAAAAGATCTTTTTGTGCCTCATCTTTGGCTATTTTTTTAACCAAAGTTTGTCCACCTTGAACAAACATCATAAAAACAAAAAGCCCACCAATTAGCGAAACTACAATCCACCAATAAATTTGTAAATATTCATACATCTTAAAATCCTATCCTAATTTGCTTAAGCATGATTTTTATCTCAGCTATAAATAAAGCTGTAAATAAAACAACAAATAGTAAAAATGATAATTTAACATTTACACTTGCTAAATTTGTAGCAGCAATTCCAACAGGCATTAAATCTTGTATTGCCCAAGGTTGTCGCCCAACTTCTGCTACTATCCATCCAGCCTCACACGCTACATATCCAAGCGGTATACTAAATACACATGCCCAAAGAAGTTTTTTATATTTTTCAATTCTATTTGCCATGCTTAAATAAAGAGTTGTCAAAAATAGTACTATAAAATAACTTCCAAGTGCGACCATTACGTGAAAACTATAGAATGTAAGCCCAACAGGTGGAACAATATCTTCTGGTTTATCTAAATATCCATATCCAAAATTATGCATATTTTCATCTAAAATTTTTCTATTTTCTAAAATGCTTTTTTCATCATTTTTTTCACTTGCTAATTTAATGTTTTCCAGTGCATTTAAAGCAATTTTTCCACTATCGATTTTGCTTTGAGTAGATGGGATATTAAATTTTTCATTTCCATAAACTAAATCATCAATTCCAGGGGTAAAATTATTTATTCCTCTTGTTGCCATAAGTCCTAACAAATAAGGTGCTTGAATCTCTACAATAAAAGGCTCTTTTTCATCTCCTGGTTTTTTATCTGGTGTCAAAATTCCCATTGCAACGATTCCAGCATTTACTTCACCCTTGTAAAGCCCTTCCATTGCAGCAAGTTTCATGGGTTGCTTTTGTGCTACTTGGTATGCACTTTCATCACCGCTAAATAGAACAAAAATTGAACTTAAAAAGCCAAAACTTGCAGCAACTATAAAGCTTTTTTTAGCCATTTGAAAATGTTTGTTTTTAAGCATAAAATATGCTGAAATTCCTAAAACAAATAAGGCTGATGTTATATATCCGCCACCAACTGTGTGTAGAAATTTGCTTATTCCAACCGGTGAAAGTGCAACTTGTGCAAAATTTATCATCTCATTTCTTAGGGTTTCGTGATTGAAGGCTGTACCAACGGGATGTTGCATCCAACCATTTGCAACTAAAATCCAAAAAGCGCTTAAATTTGAGCCAAGTGCTACCATCCATGTTGAGAAAAGATGAAATTTTTTGCTAACTCTATCCCAGCCAAAAAACATAACAGCGAAAAATGTAGCTTCTAGGAAAAATGCAAAAAGCCCTTCAATTGCCAAAGGAGCTCCAAAAATATCTCCAACAAACCATGAGTAATTTGCCCAATTTGTTCCAAACTCAAATTCCATTATTATGCCAGTTGCAACACCAATTGCAAAATTTACAGCAAAAAGTCTAAGCCAAAATTTAGTTATTCTTTTCCATTCTGGATTACCAGTTTTTACATATAAAGTCTCCATAAATGCAAGCATAAATGATAGCCCCAAAGTAAGTGGAACAAATAAAAAATGGTAAAGTGCAGTTAAGGCAAATTGTGCTCTTGACCAATCTACCGTACTTATTAAATCCTCCATTTTAATCCTTTTTTAAATTTTGATATATAAAATTTATTTTTTCTTCATCGGTTTGAAATTCAGTATGAATATTTTTGTCAAAAATAAACATTTTCAATATAAAAATCATTATAAAAAGTTTTACAAAAACTACAAGCCAAAGCGTCTTTCCAAGTTTCATATTTTTAAAACCATCTATATAAAAATTAAATATATTTTTTAAAGTTTTCATAAGTTTTATTTTAACACAAAAATAGTTAAAACAACTTTATAGTAACTTAAATTTATTAAGAGAATTTTATTATCAAATTTTAAAAAATATTTTGTAGTTTTATTAAAAACACTTTAAATTTTATAAATTTTACCAAGTATAAAAGTTAAAAAGGTATAATTGTAAAATTATAAATTTAAGGAAAAATATGTCAACAAAAAAAGATACTAAATATATCTTTGTTACAGGTGGAGTTTTAAGTTCACTTGGCAAAGGAATAGCTTCAGCAAGCATAGCTACACTTTTAAAAAAAGCAGGTCTTAAAGTAAGCATTTTAAAAGCAGATCCATATATAAATGTTGATCCTGGAACCATGAGTCCTTTAGAACACGGAGAAGTTTTTGTAACTGATGATGGAGCTGAGACTGATCTTGATCTTGGTCATTATGAGCGCTTTTTAGATGAGAATTTAAGTCAAAATAATAACTTTACAACGGGTAGAGTTTACAGTGCGGTTATTGAAAAAGAAAGACGGGGGGATTATTTAGGAAAAACTATTCAAGTAATTCCTCATATTGTAAATGAGATAACAGATAGATTTAAAAAAGCAGGTGAGGGCAAAGATGTTTTAATAATTGAAATTGGTGGAACTGTTGGAGATATCGAAGGTCAGCCATTTTTAGAGGCAATTAGAGCGATGCGTATAGAGCTTGGCAAAAAAAGATCTATGAATATTCACTTAACTTTAGTTCCTTTTATAAGCGTTGCTGGTGAACTTAAAACTAAACCAACACAACATAGCGTTGGCGAGCTTAGAAGAATAGGAATAACTCCTGATATGATAATCTGCAGGAGCGAAAAGCCACTAAACAGAGAGTTGAAAGATAAAATCGCAATAAGTTGTGGAGTTGAAAAAAACTGTGTTATTGAAAGCCCTGATTGTAAAAGCATATATCAAATTCCAATTGTTTTTTTACAACAAGATATTTTAACTCCAATTAGCGAATGTTTGGATTTAGGCGAGCTAAAAGTAGATATGAACGAGTGGAATGAGCTAGTTAGAAGAGTAAATGAGCCTACAAATAAAGTAAGAATTGCTTTTGTTGGAAAATATTTAGAACTTAAAGAAAGTTATAAAAGTTTAACCGAGGCTTTAATTCATTCAGGTGCAAATTTAGATACAAAAGTTGATATAAAATGGTGCGATAGTGAAAGAATTGACTTTGAAAATGTAGATGAAATATTAAAAGATGTCGATGGTGTTTTAGTTGCTGGTGGTTTTGGCAAAAGAGGCATTAAGGGTAAAATGGAAGCTATAAAATACGCTAGGATTCATAAAATTCCTTATCTTGGAATTTGCCTTGGTATGCAGCTTGCTTTAATTGAGTTTGCAAGAGATGTTTTGGGTATAAAAGAGGCAAATTCAGTTGAGTTTGATGAAGATACAAAAGAGCCAATTATCTATCTAATTGATGAGTTTATAGATAGCCACGGTAAAAAGCAGCTTAGAACTCATAAAAGCCCACTTGGTGGCACTATGAGACTTGGCGGATATGAGTATAATATCAAATCAAATTCTCTTTTAAGTAAAATTTATAATGGAGTAAAAACAGCCAAAGAAAGACATCGTCACCGTTTTGAGGCAAATCCAAAATATAAAGAAAAATTTGAAAAGTCAGGACTTATAGTAAGTGGTGAAAGCGATGGATTAATTGAAGCAGTTGAATTAAAAGATCATCCATTTTTTATAGGAGTTCAGTTTCATCCCGAATTTACATCACGCCTTACAAAGCCAAATCCTGTTATAACTGGGTTTTTAAGTGCCGCATTGAAAAATAGCAAATAAAATACTTGGTAAAATATGTTAGGCAAAAAATGTTAGATAAAAAAAAGATAAAGGAAATTTTAGAAACTAGATTTCAAAAAGATATTCACACCAAAGTTTCAGAAATTCCACTTCCATCAAGTCTAAAAGATAGCTACAAAGCAGCAAGTCGCATTAAAACTGCAATTGAAAATAATGAAAAAATTGCAATTGTGGGAGATTACGATGTTGATGGTATTGTAAGTAGTGTGATTTTAGCTGATTTTTTTGATCTTTTGGGTGTTGATTTTTTTGTAAAAATTCCAAATAGATTTAGTGATGGATATGGATTAAATCCTAAAATTTTAGAAGAAATTAGCGGTGTAAAACTTATAATTACAGTCGATAATGGAATTAGTGCAGTTGAAGCGGCTGAAATTTGCAAAAAAAAGGGAATCGATTTAATTATAACAGATCACCATATGCCGCCGCCAGTTTTACCAAAAGCATACGCGATAATTAATCCAAAACAAAGTGATTGCTCATTTCCAAATGTTGAAATTTGTGGAGCTGAGGTTGCGTGGTATTTAGTTGGTGCTTTAAAAGATGTTTGTGGCGTTGAATACAATATGTCAAATGATCTTGACTTATTAGTAATTGCTATAATTGCTGATATGATGGAGTTAAGAGATATGAATAGAGTGCTTGTAAAACTTGGAATAAAAAAACTTAACTCATCAAAAAGACCAGCATTTTTTGCGATAAAAAATTTATACTCAAAAGATAAATTTGAATTTGATGATATTAGTTTTTTAATAGCTCCGCTTATAAACTCAACTGGTAGAATGGATGATGCAAGTCTTTCATATAAGTTTTTAAGAGCAAAGAATTATAAAAATGCAAAATATTTTTTAGATAAAATCGTTGATTTAAACGAATCACGAAAAGATGAAGAAAAAACGCTTTATGAAAGTTCAAAAGCTCTTGTTAGTAAAGATGATGAAATAATTGTAGCTTGGGGAAAAAATTGGCATGAAGGTGTTATTGGTATAGTTGCATCAAGGCTTTGCAAACACTATAAAAAACCAGCGATTGTTTTTAGTGTAGATGAACACCGTGCAAAAGGAAGTGCAAGAAGTGTTAATAAATTCGATATTTTAAGGCTGATTGCATCTCAAAAAGAACTTTTAATAAGCTTTGGAGGGCATAAAGGCGCAGCTGGAATTGTCATAGAAAGTAAAAATTTACCTAAATTTAAAGAAGCAATCAACTCAAGTTGTTTTTTGCAAGATTTAGATGGAATTTCGCCTTATGCTGATGAAATTTTAGGTGAAATTGATATAAAAGAACTTGATTTAGAGCTTTTAGACATTTTGGAATTTTTTGAGCCTTATGGACAAAAAAACCCAAAACCAATTTTTGAAATAAAAAATGCGATAGTAAGTAATGTTAGAACGATTGGAAAAGAGAAAAATCATATAAAAATCACAATTGAAAAAAACAATATCTACAAAGAAGCACTTTATTTTAATTATGATTTTATGCCAAAAGAGGGAGATAGAGTGGATTTGATAGCCTCGGTTATAAAAAATTCTTTCAAAAATACTATAACACCTGAGTTTGTTATAAAAGAACTTTGTTTAGCCAAAAATTAATTTTGGCTAAACTTTAATTAATAACCTTGTTTTAAAGCATTTTTTATAGTGCTTAGTGCATCATCTGCTTCTTTTGGAGAAAGTGTTTTTGCAAATATGCTTTTTAGGATGGATTTTAACTCATTTTCATAAAAATCTTTTAATGAGTTTTGAGAGATTTCACCATCTTTTATATAATTTTTTATGTCGATAAACACAAAATGTCCGATTTCTATCTCATCATCAAGTGTTTTATCTGCTAAAATTTCATTTATTCTTTCACAAGTTTTTATGTAGTTATTTACATTTTCTATGCCTTCAAGAGCTGAAACTATAGCCTGATAGTTGCATTTTATATAATTTTTCTTAAATCTTTTTAAGAAACTTGGAGGAGTGTTTTTATAGCCTAAATTTGTATCAAGTGTAGCTATGATAAATAAATTTTCAGGTATTGCAAAATATGATTTTCCCTCTTCTTCAACTACGCTAAAATTACTAATATTATCAAATTTATCAATTATTCTAGAGTTTTTAGTTCTTATAAATGCAGGATTTTTGTCTGAATATCTATTTTCAAGAAGTTCCGCACTTTCACCGAATATAGAGGTTATATCACAACTATTTATATCATTTATAATCATATAGTAGTCGTTTTCTTTATCATTGATTGCTTTTTTACAAATTTCTTTAAACTCACCATTTGTAAATTCGCCATTTACAAAACCATCCATAAAATCTTCATATGTGTAGTTTTCGTGCATTGAGATAACACAATATCTATTTATAGGTATATTTTTTATGTTTAAAATTTCTCTTGCAGTTTTATTTTTTTCAACACCAAAAGAGCCAATAAATAGTGTATTTTTCGATACCGAGCTACTTCCATAGCTAAGAATAAATTTAAAAAATAGCTCATAATAAATACATTGTTTGTTAAATTCTGCCACATCTACAGGGTATGGCTTAAATTTAGAAGCAAATTCACTGCAAAGCTTTGTAAAATCATCTAAATTTTCAATTTTTTAGCAAATGTGCTTGATAGAATTTTAAGATTATTTTGATTGTAGATAAAAGAGTGTAAATTTTTATTTTCTATAAAAATAATAGATATAAACTCAGTTAAACTGTTTTGATCAAGTATATGAAACTCGCTTTTATCTTTAAAACCAGCATTTATTTTATTTTCTTCGCTAAAAGTAGTTACAACACTTTGAATAGAGTTCGATGAAAGAGAATTTTTAATAAGTTCTATTAACATCATTGGATGGTTGTGGAAAACTATATCAAAATACTTTTGTGCCAAATTTGGACTTAGATTTTCAAAAATTCTGTAGAGTTGATCATAGAAATTTATAATTTTTCTCTTAAATTCTATTTTAAGTTCTCTATCTTCGGTATATTTTTCATATTTTCTAGCGATATTTTCAATAAAAATATATAAAGAAACCCAGTTTGCACTTTCTCCTTTGATGACATCTTCAACTGCTGAGTTTTGATTATTTTCAAAGATCTCTTTGCAAGATGAAATTTTATCTTTTAGTGCAAAATTTATATAAAAATTTTCCATATTATTTTCAAAAAATCTATTTATAAAAAAATATCCCGCTTTTGGATACCTAGAACTTAAATTTAATATATCAATCTCATCATTTCCACAAAACTCAATGTATGAATTTTGTAAAAAGTCATTTTCGTTTTGACTAAAACTTAAAACATTTGCTTTAAGATTTTGAAGTAGATCAACTACTTTTGTAACTTCTTTTTTTAAATTTATAGGACTACTTTTTTCTAAAAAAAGATCCATTGCAACTTCTATTTGCATTGCTCAACTCCTTTTAAAAGTGGGACAAACTCACACTCATCAATTACTTCTTGGTTAAAATCTAATTCACTAATTTTTCTTATTTTTACTATTTTTTGGCAGTCATCTTTATAAAGTGGTGCAACTAAAATTCCTCCAACTTCAAGCTGATCTAAAAGTCTTTTATCTATCTCTTTTGCTGCGGCTGAGAGTAAAATTCTCTCATAAGGAGCATATTTTTTCCAACCAGCATTGCCATCATCATATCTTAAATGAACATTTGTAATATTTAGGCTTTCAAAGTTTTTTTTAGCTTCATTTACAAGTTTTTCAATTCTTTCAATTGTAAAAACTCGCCTTATAATTTTACTTAAAATCGCTGCTTGATATCCGCTTCCGCAACCAATTTCTAAGACTTTATCAGCCCCATCAAGCTCTAAGGCTAAACTCATCTTAGCAACTGTTAAAGGCGAGCTTATCCACTGACCGCCTAAAATAGGTTGTGGGTTTAGCTCATAGGCGTAAGCACTTATTGGCACAAATACACTTCTTGGCACCTTGCAAAATGCCTCATATAAAGCCGGTGTTAGATTTAGTGAATTTGCTATCTCATCAGCTAGTTTTTGGCATTTTAAAATTTCAAAATTTTCCATAATCTTACTTTAAAAATCATCAAAACTTAGACTGCCTTTGCTGTAATTTGTAACCTTACTTTCAAAGAAATTTGATTTTTGATCGTTAAATTTAGCAAAGTCATCAACCCATTTTATTGGGTGTTTTACATCATATTTTTTCTTTAAGCCAATAGCAGTTAATCGCTGGTCGACTAAATAATGAATATAATCAGTTATAATATCATCTGTAAATCCCATAATTTGGTTTTGAGTTATGTATTTTCCCCATTCTATTTCAAGCTCTCCAGCCTTTTCAAACATTTCATAGATTTTATTTATAATTTTTTCATTAAACAGATCAGGTCTTTCTTTCTTTACTGTATTTATCATGTTTTGAAAAAGTAAAAGGTGAGTTATTTCATCTCTTTGGATGAATCTTATCATCTGAGCAGAGCCTAACATTTTTCCAGCTCTTGCTAATGCGTAAATTGCAGTAAATCCGCTATAGAAATAAATTCCTTCTAAAATTTGATTTGCAACCATTGCTAAAACTAACTTTTCTTCTGTTACATCACCAGCAAGGTCTTCATAAACGCTTGAAATATAATCATTCTTTTTTTTCAAAACTGCGTCATGTTTTTCCATTTCATATATTAAATCTGTATTTTCACAGATTGCCTCAACCATTACAGCATAGCTTTTAGAGTGATTCGCTTCTTCATAAGCTTGACGAACTAAAATTGCATTTATTTCAGGAGCAGTGATATAAGGATTGATATTATCAGCTAAGTTGTTTGTTTGAAAGCTATCCATCGAAATAAGTTGGCTCCAAACTAAATCATACATTCTTTTTTCGGCCCCAGTTAAGTTAAAATTGTAGTCTCTTACATCATCGGTTGTATCAACTTCTTTAGGAAACCAAGTATTTGCTTCCATTAAATCCCAAAGTTTTAAAGCCCATTGATATTTAGCTTTTGTGAAATTTAAAATTCCGTGTGGATTTCCACCAAAAACTTTTCTATCACCAAGTGTTTCATTTGACTCTGGATTATATATTTTTTTCTTATCAATTATCATTTTATTTTGTCCCTTGAATTTGTAATATTTAAATGATTTTATCTAAATAAGGCTTTAAAGAAAATGAAAATAGTAAGCAATTAAAAATTTCTTAACTCTATTTTTAAATTGGATTTAATTTTTTTTGGATCAAAATTATTTGTTGGGTTTTGTAAAACTCCGAAATTCTCACCAGTTTCTAGAAAATTTTGCAAATAATAAACTCCCTTATAGCCAAATTTTTCTAGCATTTTGGCCATTTTTGAAATATCGTTTTCTGTAAAAATATCGGCGTGAATTGTAGTTCTTACTTCAAAAGGAAAATGTAAACTTATTAGATATTTTAAAGTTTTTATAAATTTTTCATATAAATTAGAATTTGTTACTAGGAAATAGTTTTCCTTTAATGCTTTAAAATCAAGTGCAATATAATCAATTAAATTTAGCTTTATAGCTTTTTTTAAATTTTCTAAATTCGAACCATTTGTGTCTATTTTAAGGCTGAAATTTCTTTTTTTAACCTCTTTTGCCAGATATAAAAAATCTTTATTTAATGTGCATTCCCCACCGCTAAAAACAACGGCTTCGAGCTTATTTATACGTTCATCTAAAAAGCGTAAAAATTCACTATTTTCTATAGCGCCACTGCTTTTTACAATTTCAGTGTTATAGCAGTAAATACAACGCATATTACACCCTGAAAACCAAACAATACATGCTAGTTTGTCTGGATAATCAAGCATTGTAAATGGCGTTATAGAATAAATTAGTCCCATCTTAGGCAGATTTTACTTTTTTGGGGTTTTCGCAAAATTTAACTCTTTCATTGTGTTCGCCAATTTTGCCAATATTAAAACTTTCCACCGGTCTGTGATAGCCCATAACCCTTGTATAAACAACACATTTTGTTCTTTTGTCTTTGTTTGCATTTAAAATTTCATCTCTACTCATTTTATTCTCCTTTTAATTTGTTTGTTTTAAAATTTCTTCATCACAATATGGGCAAAACTCATGCTCACCTGCTATATATCCGTGAATTTTACATACACTAAAAACAGGCGTGATTGTAATATATGGAAGTTTGTAATTTGTAACTATATTTTTAACTAGGTTTTTGCACGCCTCTTTTGAGCTAATTCGTTCTTTCATATACAGGTGAAACACTGTTCCGCCTGTATAGTTGCTTTGCAGTTCATCTTGTAAATCCAGTGCTTCAAATGGATCATCTCCAAAATTTGCAGGAAGTTGTGTTGAGTTTGTGTAGTAGTTATTTTCTTTAGTTCCTGCTTGGATTATATCCGAGTATCTTTTTATATCTTCTTTTGCGAAACGGTATGTCGTGCCCTCAGCTGGCGTTGCTTCAAGATTATATAAATTCCCAGTAGTTTGTTGAAAGGTTTTAATTTTTTCTCTTAAATGCTCTATTATTTCTAGTGAAAATTCCCTTCCAAATTTAGTTGTAATGTTTTCTTTATTGTTTGTGAAATTTCTTATCATCTCATTTGCACCGTTTATGCCGATAGTTGAGAAGTGATTTTTAAACCCAGGTAGATATCTTGCGGTGTATGGATAAAGTCCGCGATTATACATTTCTTGGATAAATTTTCTCTTTTTTTCAAGTGTGTTTTTTGCTAGTTCGCAAAGATAGTCAAGCCTTTGAAAAAGTGCTTTTTTGTCATTTTTATATAAATATCCAAGACGAGCCAAATTTATAGTCACAACACCGATACTTCCAGTCATTTCAGCACTTCCAAAAAGTCCACCACCTCTTTTTAAAAGTTCTCTTAAATCAAGTTGTAATCTACAACACATACTTCTTACATGACCTGGTTTATAGGCCTTTGGATTTTCAACTAGATTTCCATTTTCATCTTTTATATATTGGCTTCCTATGAAATTTTGAAAATAGCTTGAGCCTATTTTTGCTGTATTTTCAAATAATGCATCAGCCACCTCACTATCCCAGTTAAAATCTTCAGTTATATTTACAGTAGGAATTGGAAAAGTAAAAGGCTGTCCTAGGCGATCACCTTTTGTCATTACCTCATAAAATGCTTTATTTATGGCATCCATTTCAGGCTGAAAATCGCCATAAGTCATGTCGATTAGATGCTTTTTGCCTCGTTTGTTTGCCAGTTCTAAAAGCTCTTTATCATCTTCCAAGTCTCTAAAAAGATGCTTATCATCATGAGTTGGAATTTGGTCTTTTAAGTCACTTGGAGGAGTTAAATCGATGGTTATATTTGTAAAAGGGCTTTGACCCCAACGAGCAGGCACGTTTAGATTAAATATAAAATTTGTAATGGCTTTTTTCATCTCAGAATAACTTAGTTTATCTCTAAAAACATAAGGTGCTAAATATGTATCAAAACTTGAAAAAGCCTGTGCTCCAGCCCATTCGCTTTGTAATATACCTAAGAAATTTGCCATTTGATAAAGAGCTTCTCTAAAGTGCTTTGGAGGGCGGCTTTCAACTCTGCCTCTAACTCCGTTAAATCCTTCATTTAAAAGTGCTCTTAAGCTCCATCCAGCACAATATCCAGTTAAACAATCTAAATCATGAATGTGGTAATCACCATTTCTATGTGCTAAACCCTCTTCTTTGCTATAAACAGCATCTAGCCAATAGTTTGCGATAACTTTTCCTGCTGTGTTGTTTATAAGACCAGCGTTTGAATAACTTGTATTTGAGTTTGCACTTATTCGCCAATCAGTTCCATTGATATACTCATTTATTGTTTGTGTTGAGTTAATGTATGTCGTATCATCATTTAACCCTAGAATCTGTTCTCTTTGCATTTTATGAGTGTGGCGATAAAGCATAAAACTTTTTAACTCATCAAAATAGCCTGCCTTAAAAAGCGCTTTTTCAATAATATCTTGAATATCTTCAACAGCAACTACTTTTTTAAAAGTTATTTCATCCATAACTGCATCAAAAATACTTTTATCATAAGGCTTATTTTCACTTTTAAATGCTTTTTTTATAGCATCTTCAATTTTATATGGAAAAAACTCCTCTTTACTTCCATCTCTTTTTAGAATCTCTTTTTGTGCCAATTTTTATCCTGATTTTTTGAAATTTGATAAAATATTATAACTAAGCACTCTTAAAAACAGCATAAATTTTGCTGTTATTTTTGATATCAAATATCATAAATTAAGTTTATAAATTTGTTGTTTAAAAATAACTTTAAGTTCCATTTAAAGGCTATTTTAAGCCAATCATTATATAATAAATTAAACAACTTTTTAGGAAAAAATATGCGTAGAATTGATAGAAAACTAAGCGATGAAAGTGCTTATAAAATAGTAGATAACTGTGAGTATGCGACATTTTCTACAATAGATGAAAATGAAGTTTTTAGTATCCCTTTATCTGTTGTTAGAAGTGAAAATTTTATCTATATTCACGGAGCACCTGCTGGAAGTAAAAAAAGGCTTTTTGGGGACGGCAAAGAGGTTACAATAGTTTGTGTAAGTTATGTAAAAGTGCCAAATTTAAGCGATGAAGAACTTAATAAATTTATGCAAAATCCAAAAAGCTTAGGAAGTAATGTTTTTACAACAGAGTATAAAAGTGCAGTTTTAAAAACACTAGCTTATGAGGTTTTAGACAGCGATGAAAAGGTTAGGGCGTTAAGGTTGTTATGTGAAAAATACACTCCAAAATATATGAAAGCATTTGACTTGGCTGTAAGTGCAAGCCTAAAAAGAACAAACATCTATAAATTTGAAATAATTTCTATGAGTGCAAAAGCTAAAATTTTAAAGTAAATTTAAAAGTATGGGTAATATTTATTTTGATTTTTTAAAAATCTGATGAGAGTTTTTGATTTTATAAAAACTCTCAAAAGTAAATTTAACCTAAATTAAATATATAAAAAATTAATTTCCTATATATTTCGAGCCTATTTTATTTCCTTTTTCATCGTATGTTTCTGTATAAGGACCAATTTTAACAGTAACTGAGCTACTTGTAAACCCTAAAAGTCCATCTCCTTTTGGTGCAGTATCGATATATTTAGAAAATAATTCTCTGCTTCCGTCATAAACCCTTAAATAACGCCCTTGCTGAACAGCATGTGTTATAGCCATTTCAAACTCCTTTTAAAAATTTTTAAAGAGATTATATCAATATATATATATATATATATCCTTAAAGTAGTTTTTATTTTTTAAAAATTGATATATTTTAAATTTTAAGTAGTTTTTAGTAGGAAGTCTTAAAGTTTTGTTTCATTAAAACTTCCTAGTTTTTAAAGATATTTTATTGGCAACCCTCGCACTCTATGCTTCTATCCATCGCGGCTTTTTCAGCTTCTACGGTATCTGGGCTTTGCGAACGCAAATAATAAGTTGATTTTACACCAAGCTTCCAAGCAAGTGTGTAAATGCTGTTTAGCAACCCGCCAGAAGCTTTATCAAGACTTATAAAAATATTTAAACTCTGCCCTTGATCTATCCATTTTTGTCTAACGGCTGCCGCTTTTACAAGTAGAGTTTGATCTAAGTCATATGCTGAGGTATAAAAATTCCATGTATCAAGCGTTAGATTTGGAACTACAACTGGAATCATTCCACTAAGGTTGTGTTCAAACCATTTTTTCTTATAAACTGGTTCAATTGTTTGCGTTGTCCCAACTAAAATACTTATGCTTGAAGTTGGCGCTATTGCCATTAAATATCCGTTTCTCATACCGTCTTGTTGAACTTTTTGTCTTAAACTTTCCCAATCGCAAGAATTTTCATCAAAAAGTCCACCTCTTTTTACAAGTTTTTTAGCTTCCTCATTTGCATTATCAATTGGCATTATACCTTTGCTCCAATTTGAGCCTTCAAAATCAGCATATCTACCTTTTTCAACGGCTAAATTTGATGAACTTAATATGGCATTGTAGCTTATGTTTTCCATAATTTCATCTATTTTTTCAAAATGCTCGTAGCTTCCCCAAGGTATTTTTTTTGTTGCAAGCATCTGTGCTTCACCCATAACACCAAGTCCAATTGCTCTTGAGTGAATATTTGTATGCTTTACTTTTTCATGTGGATAGAAATTTAAATCAATCACATTATCAAGCATTCTAATGGCTATTGGAACAACTCTTTGAATATCTTCTTTGGTGTTTATTTTACTTAAGTTTATACTTGCAAGGTTGCAAACTGCAGTTTTTCCTTGAATATTTTCCTTTTCAACAATAAAGATATTTTTATTATTTATAGAATCAAGCGAAGTTATTTTTTTTGCTCGTTTTGTTACACCATTATCAACTGTTACAATATCATCTTCATCAAAAAACATAACGCTTTCATCTTCAAAAATGACTTTTATTTTATAGTAATCAGGCTCTGTATTTTGAAAAATTTCAGTACACAAATTCGAGCTTCTTATTATGCCTGAGTGAGAATTTGGGTTTCTTTTGTTCGCATTATCTTTAAAGGCTAAAAATGGCATTCCAGACTCAAAATATGAAGTTAAAATTTTTTTCCAAAGTTCTTTTGCAAGCATAATTGTTTTTGGAATGTTTGGATCATTTTCATATTTTTCATACTCTTTTTCAAATTCTTCACCATATAAATTTGTTAAATTTTGTGTGTCGGCCGGATCAAAAAGTGTCCATTTTTCATTATTTTCAACTCTTTTCATAAACAGATCATTTATCCATAGTGCTGGGAAAATTTCATGAGCTCTACGTCTTTCTTCGCCTGAGTTTTTGCGAAGATCTAAAAAGTCACTTACATCCATATGCCAAGGCTCAATATAAACAGCAATCGCTCCTTTTCTAGTCCCTAGCTGATCAACCGCAACAGCAATATCATTCGTTATTTTTAAAAATGGTATTATTCCGCCAGCTGCGTTTTTGTGTCCATCTATACTGCCACCCATAGCTCTTACTTTGCTCCAGTCCCAGCCAATCCCGCCACCAAATTTAGAAAGTAGGGCCATCTCTTTATAGCTATCAAAAATTCCCTCAATATTATCAGGTGTAGAGCCAATATAGCAAGATGAAAGTTGGTGGCGTGTTGTTCTTGCATTAGATAGGGTAGGGGTTGCTGGCATAATCTCAAATTTGGATATTAAATCATAAAATTTTTTAGCCCAACTTTGGCAGTCAAATTCATTTTGAGCTAAAAACATAGCTATTGCCATGAACATATGTTGTGGAAGCTCAATTGGATTTGCGTTTTTATCTTTTAATAAGTATCTATCATAAAGTGTTTTTATACCAAGATAAGTAAATTGTAAATCACGTTTCGAATCAATATAGTCATTTAAATCATCCAAATCATATTTTTCTTTTAAGCCAAGTAAAATTCGTCCAACCTCTTCGCCTCTTTCAAAATATTCACGTAAATGTGGATATCCAGTATATCCTGTAACTTTGTGATAAAGATCGTATAAAAATAGTCTCGCTGCTACAAAAGTCCAGTTTGGGCGGTCGATATCTATCTTATCAACAGCTGTTTTTATAAGGGTTTGTTGAATTTCTTCTGTTGTTATCATATCTCTAAATTGAATTTTTGCATCAACTTCAAGCTCGCTTAAATTTACATTTTCAAGCCCTTCAACAGACTCTTTTGTGTATTTTTTGATTTTGCTTATATCAAGTTCTTCAGTTCTTCCACTTCTTTTTATTACTTTCATTTACTCTATTTTACCTTTCATATTTTTACTGTAATTTAACAATTTAATTTTAAATATATTTTAAAAATATTATTTACTCACCAAAGACTCTTTTAAAAATTCTATCTACATTTTTTGTGTAATATGAGTAGTCAAAACACTGTTTTATCTCTTCATCGCTTAAATTTGCTTTTAAGTCATCATCTTTTAATAAGTTTTGTAAAAATAGACTATGATTGTTTTCATCAATTGCTTTTTTGCCATTTTGCAAGTCAGCCCAAACTTTCATTGCATTTCTTTGAACTATCTTATAAGCATCTTCTCTTGAAATTCCTTTTTTTGGAAGTTCAAGTAAAATTCTTTGTGAAAAGACAAGTCCGCCTGTTAAATTTAGGTTTTTCATCATATTTTCAGGATAAACAACTAAATTTTTAATTAAATTTGTAAGGCGGTTTAGCATAAAATCAGCTGTTATAAAGGCATCTGGAAGTATAAATCTCTCAACTGAACTATGGCTTATATCTCTTTCGTGCCACAAAGCGACATTTTCCATTGCAGGAATTGTATAGCTTCGTAAAACTCTGCAAAGCCCTGTTACATTTTCACTCAAAACAGGGTTTCTTTTATGAGGCATTGCAGAACTTCCTTTTTGCCCAGGACTAAAATATTCCTCGCACTCATAAACCTCTGTTCTTTGGTAGTGGCGAACGGCAACGGCTATTTTTTCACAACTTGAAGCTAGAATCGCAATAGCTGAAATAACTTGTGCGTAGCGATCTCTTTGTATTACTTGGTTGCTAGCTGGCGCTGGACTTAAGCCTAAATGCTCACAAACTAACTCCTCAAGCTCAAGTGGAGCGTGAGCAAAATTTCCCATAGCTCCACTTATTTTTCCAACACTAATTACTTTTTTAGCATGATTTAAAAGCTCTAAGCTTCTATTTATCTCATCATACCAAATCGCCAAAACAAGTCCAAAAGTTATTGGCTCGCCATGAATTCCATGACTTCTGCCAACCATTAGTGTATTTTTATGCTCAAATGCACGGGTTTTTATAGCTTCTTTTAAGCTTTTAACATCTTCTATGATTAGTTCTAAACTTTCTTTTATCTGAAGTGCAACAGCTGTATCTATGCAGTCACTTGAAGTCATGCCGTAGTGCAAAAATCTACTTTCTTTTCCTAAATTTTCGCTAACGCTTGTTAAAAATGCTATTACATCATGCTTTGTTACTTTTTCTATTTCATTTATTCTATCTATGTCGAATTTTGCATTTTCACAAATTTTTTTGCATGACTCATCATCTATAAACCCGAGTTTATTCCAGGCCTTTACAGCTGCTAACTCAACTTTTAACCAAGCATCGTATTTTGCTTTTATCGTCCATTTGTCGCTCATCTGTTTTCTAGCATATCTTTCTACCATCTTTTACCTTCTTTTAAACAAATTTTTTATAAAGTTATAATCTATCATTTTAGCAAAAAGAGGGTAAAAATTGCCTTATATTATGAAAAAAATAGCTTTTGTAAATGGTGAAAAAGCTTATCAAATTTTACTAAATTTAGGTTATAAGATGAGTCAAGCTCAAAAAATTATAGATAAAAAACGACTTTTTAACTTTGATGAAATTGTTACATCTAAAAATCAAATTTTAAATGGAGATGTTTTTTTAATTGATTATCAGTGTGAACCACAGGGTTTAGAGCCCATTTTTGAAGATGAAATTTTGGCAGCATTTGATAAACCAAGTGGAGTTTTAACTCATCCAAATGGAAGAAATTCAAACTACTCTATGAATGATGAAATTTGGTCAAAATTTGGGCGAGATGCGAGTGTGGCACATAGGCTCGATAAAGAAACAAGTGGAGTTTTACTAGTGGCTAAAAATAAAATTGTTGAAAAAGAATTGAAACTAAAATTTCAAAATTTAGAAATAAAAAAAACATATTTTGCTATGGTTAAAGGCATTATTGAAAAAAAATTTACAGTAGAAAATTTTTTAAATACTGATAAAACAGCCACGAGTTTGAAAAATAAAATGTATGTCCAAACTAGTGGAAAATTTGCAAAGACCGAGTTTGAAATAGTTAAAATTTATGAAAAAATAGGCTTTACACTTTTAAAATGTGTCCCAAAAACAGGGCGCCAACACCAGATACGAGTACAATTGTTTCACGTGAAACATCCAATAGTTGGAGATACGCTTTACGGAGTTAGCGATAAGTTTGCTAGTGATTTTTTAGATGAAAAAGTAAGCACTGAAAGCAGATTGAAAACCACTGGAGCCAAAAGACTTTTACTTCATTCACAAAGCTTAGAATTTAACTTTAATGGAAAAACTTATAATATCAAAAGTAATTTCGATGCAAAAAATGAATTTGAAAAACTAATAGGATCTTATTAAATTTTAAAATACTAAAATGAGAATAAATATTTGTTTTTTGTTAGAATGCTTTGTTAGAATGCTTTGTTAGAATGCTTTGTTAGAATGCTTTGTTAGAATGCTTTGTTAGAATGCTTTGTTAGAATGCTTTGTTAG
>QWCD01000033.1_pt1 | contig 53337 bp, 39 predicted proteins | sample 1972461 | NCBI WGS metagenome assembly QWCD01 (sample SAMN09866717, study PRJNA288562) | Human vaginal metagenome isolate term4_vaginal, whole genome shotgun... | isolation source: vagina | host: Homo sapiens | place: USA: California | reverse complement strand
TGAACGAGTTGGGAAAATTTTAGTAGCTAACGCTACAGTTAGACCTTTACGACGGCCTACTTCTAATGCGGCACGCATACCTGCGCCACCACTACCTACGATTAGGACATCAAACTGTTCCATAGTTACCTCCTCATCAGTACCTATTCCTTACAGAGTCACCTAACATGTTATTGCATATAGAGAATAACTGTTATACGCAATAATTATTATGACCTCATTATATACTTGCAATTATCAATTTGTCCAAGCTCTTTATAAGGCGATTTACACTTGAAATTATTGTATTGATAAGCATTTTCATATAAAAAATATGTTTTGAAAATGATATTGATAGTATATAGATAAATATAGACGTAAGAAGGATGCTGGACCTAGTTTTAGGAGAAAATATTGTAATTATGATAGTAAAGTAATTAGTGATAATTAGTATAATTTATGACTGTTATAAATATTTGTAATCTATTTTATATGTATGAATAGTAGATAGGCTATTACTGAATGTTTATAGATGTAAAAAAATAAATATGAAATAAAATTTCATTTACATCTGATTAACGTTTCGTGTAATTTTTTATATATCTTTAGGTAGGAGATGATTTTATAGATGGAGTTGTTGTAAAATTTTATTTATCACATTAATTTCTATAGGAATCCTATACATTTTATTTGTAAAAGATATATCTTATAGTATAATTAAAACTATATTAAATTTATATTTTTAGATGTAGTATAGATTATAAGTACACAAACTAGGTGTTTGATAATATACAGAAAGAGGCTTCAGTGAAAGATCTATTACGAATGGGGATCGATGTAGGTTCAACCACTGTTAAGGTTGTCTTACTTGATGGAGAAGATAATTACATATATAAAAAATATTGTCGTCATTATGCGAATATTCTAGATACAGTACATACCTTATTACAGGAAGCTGTAGTGGGATATGAAGAGCATCCTGTGCATGTGGTGATTACCGGCTCTGGCGGTATGGCTATGGCTCGACATTTAGACATTCCTTTTGTGCAGGAAGTTATTGCAGAAACAAAAGCGATTAAGCACTACTATCCTGAAACAGATGTGATCATCGAATTGGGCGGTGAAGATGCTAAAGTTACCTACTTGGGGCAGACGGCAGAACACCGTATGAATGGTAGTTGTGCTGGTGGTACGGGCGCGTTCATCGATCAAATGGCCACACTGTTGCAGACGGATGCGAGTGGTCTTAATGAATTGGCTGCTAAGGCGACTACGGTATATCCTATTGCAGCACGATGTGGCGTATTTGCTAAAACGGATGTACAGGCACTATTAAATCAAGGGGCATCTCATGAAAATATTGCTAAATCGGTATTTCAAGCGATTGTTAATCAAACAATTGCAGGATTAGCTTGTGGACATAAGATTGAAGGCCATGTGGCATTTCTAGGTGGTCCCCTTACTTTTTTGTCAGAACTGCGAAAATGTTTTTGTGATACCTTAGCTTTAGATGAAGATAGTCGCATTATTCCAGAGAATGGAGAACTGTTTATCGCTCTAGGGGCAGCGTTGATGAAAGATGAATGTCGTTCTTTAGTGCTAAGCGAGTTAGTGACACAAGTCGATGACTTACGGGATGTACCTATGGAAGTGACAGACCGATTGGATCCGCTATTTGCCAATGAGGAAGAAATTAAGGAGTTCCGTGAACGCCATGCTAAGGACGTGGCATTACGGGCTGATTTTTCTACTGCTACGGGCCCATTATACTTGGGGATAGATGCAGGGTCTACGACGATAAAAGCAGTCCTTATGGATGAAAATAAGGCGATTCTCTATTCTCATTATGGACCGAATGAAGGTAAGCCTCTTGAAAAAGCACGGACCATCATTGAATATATTTATACCCATATGCCAGCCGATGCGTATATTGCGCATACGGGCGTTACTGGCTACGGCGAAGCTTTTTTAAAACGAGCATTAGGCATTGATGTGGGCGAAGTAGAAACGATGGCACACTATCGAGCAGCTCGTGAATTTTGCCCTGATGTTACTTTCATATTGGATATCGGTGGACAAGATATGAAATGTTGTAAAGTAAAAGATGGGTATATTGAAGACATTACTCTCAACGAAGCGTGTAGTTCTGGGTGTGGCTCGTTCCTTGACACCTTTGCCAGTGGTTTGAGTATACCCATTGCGGACTTTGCTAAAATTGGGATGCTGGCACCGTTGCCTATCGATTTAGGATCGCGCTGTACTGTGTTTATGAACTCCAAGGTTAAGCAAGCGCAAAAGGAAGGGGCTAGTGTGCCAGATATTGCGGCAGGATTAGCCTATTCGGTCATTAAAAATACTTTATATAAGGTTATGAAAGTAAAGGACCCTAAAGAATTGGGACAACACATCGTTGTACAAGGGGGGACATTTTATAATGAATCGGTATTACGCGCGTTTGAAAAGTTATTAGGTGTAGAGGTTATACGACCAGATACGGCTGGACTTATGGGTGCTTATGGTATGGCACTATTAGCACAGGAACACGCTCAGGAAGAAGATAATCACACATCGCAATTAGTGAATGCAGAGCAATTACATACGTTACAAGTAGAAACAACTATGCGCCATTGTGGTCTATGTGCGAATAATTGTATGTTGACGATTAATGCTTTTAGTGATGGTCGTACCTATGTGATGGGGAATCGCTGTGATCGTGGCGCAGGAAAAATGATTCAAGAAAAGCATAAACCAGTGCCGAACTTGATTACCAGCAAGTTACGTCGTATCTTTGATTACTATCTAAAGAGAAATGTACCTTCTCATGAGGCAAAAGGTCGTATTGGGATTCCACGCGTATTGAATATGTACGAAGATTTTCCATTTTGGTGCACCTTCTTTACTCATCTTGGGTATGAAGTGGTATTGTCATCGGAAACGACAAAAGAACAGTATAATTCTGCCTTAGATACGATTCCATCAGATACGGCTTGCTATCCAGCTAAAGCCGTACATGGACATATTAAAGAATTGGTGGAACAAGGGGTGGATTATATTTTTTATCCATGTATCCAAGCGGGGCCACATGAATATAGTCGAGATAACAACTATCATTGTCCGATGGTCATTTCTTATCCAGAACTGATTCGTAACAATATGCAAGATGTATTGAAAGATACGCCTTTCTTGTCACCATTCTTACCATTAGCCGATAAAAAGCCATTAATTCCTCGTTTAGTGGAGGAATTATCTCCTGTACTACACGTGGACAAGCAGGCGATTAAAGAGGCTGTTGAACGGGCTTGGATCGAACAAGAAACGTGGAAAGAAGAGTACAGAGCACTTACTAAAAAAACGGTATCTCGTTTAATTGCAGAACGTACACCTGCCATTGTATTGGCAGGAAGACCGTATCATTTAGACGCGGGAATTAATCACGGTATACCAGAATTGATTAACTCGTTGGGAATTGCGGTGCTTACTGAGGACGGCGTGGCACCATTAGGCAGACCTATCGAACGGCTTCGCGTGGTCGATCAATGGACCTACCATAGTCGTTTATATCGGGCGGCGGAATTTGTCAGTCGCACCGACGGCTTTCAAATGGTGGAATTAAATTCATTTGGTTGTGGTCTAGATTCCATCGTAGCCGATCAAGTAAAGGATATTTTGGCAGCCCGCCATAAAATTCATACAGTACTAAAAATTGATGAAGGTACTAATTTGGGGGCCATTACAATTCGTATTCGCTCGCTTCAATCGGTGATGGCTCGTTCCTTGCGCCATGATTCTGGTGGCTGTGCAAGTCCATCTCCATCATCAGATGAACAATCTCTAGCCGTATCACCTTGTCAATGTTGTACAGGCTGTTGCGGTCACCATGAAGAGCCAGTATCATTAGATGAGTTGGAAACGCCATACACTTATGAACGGGTTGTATTTACAGAAGAAATGCGTAAAGAATATACGATTTTAGTACCACAAATGTCGCCGCTTCATTTCTCCATGATTGAACCGTTATTAGCACAAGAAGGCTATCGATGTGCTTTAATCCCAGCACCAACGAGAGAAGATATTGAAGTAGGATTGAAATATATTAATAATGATGCTTGCTATCCTGCGGTTATCGTAGTAGGTCAGTTGATGAGCGCTCTGCTTTCAGGCAAGTATGATGTTAATAAAACTGCGGTGATCATCTCGCAAACAGGTGGTGGTTGTCGAGCGACAAACTATATTGGATACCTTCGTAAAGCCTTAATTGATGCAGGGCTTTCACAAGTACCAATTCTTTCCTTAAATGCTAGTGGACTAGAAAAACAACCAGGTTTTTCATTGACTCGTAATTTTCTACATCGCTTGATGCAAGGTATGGTGTATGGTGATGCGATTATGCAATGTGTACTAGCCACTAGACCGTATGAACGAGATGCGGGCGCTACGAATGCGTTACGTGATTATTGGATTCAGCGATTAAAGAATAATCTATTGAAAGCGAACCTATTTACGTATAATAAATATATTAAAGAAATCATTCATGACTTTGACACATTGCCACGCAAGGATATTCCTCAAAAGCCACGAGTAGGCATCGTAGGGGAAATTTATGTTAAATTCCATCCTAGTGCCAACAATCATATTATTGATTTGATTGAGGCAGAGGGGGGAGAAGTTGTTACCTCTGGGCTTATGGACTTTTTCCTATATTGCTCTATGGATAGTGAATATCGAGCTAAGTATCTATCAGGTTCTTGGTTATCCGGCTTAGGTGGCGCGTTGGCACGTAATTTGATGGAATTGTATCGTCGCCCTTATAGTAATGCGGTAAAGAAAAGTAAGCATTTCGATGAGATTCAACCGATGAAAGAAGTGGCACGAGAAGCATCACACGTAATTGATTTAGGTAACCAATGCGGAGAAGGTTGGTTTTTAACAGGTGATATGATCGACTTGATTGAAAAAGGGGCAAAACAGATTGTATGTTTACAGCCATTTGGTTGTTTACCTAACCACGTTACGGGGAAAGGTATGGTTCGCACCTTATCGGAACGGTATCCGGATGTACGTATTGCAGCAATTGATTATGATCCAGGATCGAGTGCCGTTAACCAAGCGAATCGGTTAAAATTATTGTTAGCCACCATGTTTGAAGAGTAAGGAGCGTTCTTTTAGGAAACTTTAGAAAATATGCTCTCCTAGGTAATTGTTACGTGTGGCGTAGAAAGCATTTCTAATCGCCTATGCTGTATAAATGGCTATCATGGCTACACTAATGTGGAATTACAAGACGGAAATTGATAGTAAAAGGCTAGGAATCTAGCCTAATAAGGTAAGATAGTTTATATATGGTTCCCTATTAAACATAATAGCTAGTCGTCAATCCGATAATTGATGACTAGCTATTGTTGTATATTTTATATGGGGTATAATCTTTCATCGATAGTAAATGCTAAGTACTGAGCCCTTTTAACGTTGCACAGAGTGGTAATCCTTTGCATAAAGGTCATACAGGATAATACTATTTACGATAGAGGGTGTCATTTCTATAGTCAGATGCCTTGCTAGTTTTTAGGCGGATGATGTGCTAGTCTTTAGGTGGATGCATTGCTAGGTATAGTTAGGTGCATGATGAAAATGAGGCGACCCTTGAAAAGAAAATAATAGAGGAAAGTTGATGCACTTTGCTCAACTTTCCTCTATTTCGTTATGGTTGGTTAGCGTGTCGAGAATTGGTAAGACTGAAATATGGAATGGGCTACACTGTATGTGTTAGTCTATGTATTGATAGGAGTGACTGAATTTTTTCTCGATGACAACAATTGGAGAGTCTCTTTTTAGCGAACCAGTAACATCCATTCCAATAAAGTACATACAATATAGGCAATAATAAATTTAACTTTTTGCTTTCTATCGCGATCTTCATCGGCTAATTTTAATTGTTGTGCTAAAAAGCGTTTATCGCGAATTTGTAATAATAAATCTCTAATGCGCGCTTGGCTTGCTTTTCCTTCGGGACTAGTTCCATCGATGTTATCGGTAGTTAGAATGGATTGCTGCATGAAAATGCGACGATGCAATTTTCTCAACTGAATTTTAATATTGTTGTGAACTAACACACTTTGCCATTTTTTGCGAGAATCTAAATACATGTAAATATATCTAGGAATGTTCATAACGATGAAACTAATAAAGAAAATACCTAAGGAGATTAAAAAATAGGTGGAAAAGGTAAAGGAAAGCGTTTGCGTTGGTAAATAATGATGTAAAATGACAAAGGTAATCCATACACCAATAGGTAATAGCAAAGCGGCGGCAATGTCAATAGAACGCAACCAACTAGTTTTAATTGGAATATCTGGCACATTAAAGGTATTGACTGGATCGTGGAACGCGTAATAATCCATATGTAATACAGCTTGCTTTGTTTTTACATTGGTAAATAAAATAGGACCGACACTCGTTTCCTCGCGTGGTGGCATAGGAATAAAATGACGTATATCACTGTGTGCCGTTAAATCAAAACGAATTACACCATTTTTTTCAAAACGCAATGTAGAGCCTGCTTCACTTAAGCGGATAGGATTGAAGAAAACACCAATTAGATTAAATCCCCACGCCCCTAATAGATGGAAGAGGGTGTTTAAAATAAATCCGCCCATGTCACTGGCACTAATATCTAATTTGATTTCAAATGATGACGTATAGTCATCAAACCATACATCTTCGATAGAATAGACGATGTTAAATACATTTCCCATTTTTGTAATCACACTGAGCAAGACTGTATTGTTTGGTTCAAATTCGAAAGTAATTGCGTAAAATAGCCAGTGATTTCTTAGCTTAGATCGCAATATTCGATTTAATACATCTTCTTCAATAGTAATTACTTTATGGTCATATAACTCTACTGTATCATCCATGGCAGATTTTGTAGGATCAGTAGCACAGTCTTTCTGCTTTGTTGATGCTAACGTCGTGGTAATCGTCCATGGTAATAGTTTTGTTAGTATATTATTCATAGACCCTCCAAGGGTTAATATTTCTCATTAATACACAAATTATATCATAGATAGAGAGATTTTATAATCACTTTATACATAATCCATATATGATCGCTGTATTTAACATTCTTTTACTACTATAAATATATAGAGTAGGAGGTGGTAATATGGACTATCTATTACAAGCCACTGCTAATTATGGCTTTCCCATGGTGGTTGCCTTGTATTTATTACTACGGTTTGAAGGCAAAATTGATTTATTAGCAGCGACGATAGAAGAATTGATACAGGCTATTAAATGTAGTAAATAGATGATGGATATGAGTTACACTATAGAGCTATTTCTGTTTTTCACGTCCCGGAAAGTAAGGCGTTTATACTTTATGTAGCGACGTGGAGTGAGATGTTTTTATAAAGGGATAGAACTAGGTTTATCTTTCTGTTAGATTCCTTTTAGTTACATTGCATATACTAGTAGATGGTATATAGTTGACGTGGAGGAGTGTATTCTTGCTTTGGATGCATTCTGTTTACGATATCATGTCTATGATGAAGAATATTTTTTAGTATTACTATAGTATTTTTGAGAGTATTGTATAGAATCTATAAAATCAGTAAAGGACGGTGCCAAATGTAAAATTACATTTGGTATCGTCCTTTTTATAGTACATACACATATAGAAATCGATAGTATGTTACCGATATGCAATCATATAAGTGACAGATATCTTCTGTATGCATCATTTGTCGGTCTTTATAGGAAATATGTATGATACATATTGTGTTAGTCGATTAAGTGTTGCGCGTTAGCAATAAGGAATGTAAGTGACAGAATTCTTTTTGTACTATCATCTGTCGGCATGTATAGACAACATGCAAGAGGTAATACCGTGCTAGCCGATTATGTGTTGCGAGCTATCGATAGGAATGTAAGTGATAGACATCGAAGTAGCTGCGTTCGTATAAGTGATTTTGAAAAGGGTAGGGTACATTACGTTTCGTAGTCACCATGGATGAGGTTATTGGTGATTGTGAAGCAATGCATGTAGACGAGTTTTTATAGTTTGAAAGATTTCTTTTACGATAGACCATAGAGTCAGTAAAGAATGTAACCAGCTATTCGCTCTGTTATGGATATGCGTGACAATAGACGCCTTTTTTGTAGCATTTGACGAGACAGTTGTGGTTACCTTTTTTTGGCCCCTTTGCATTTGTTTGGATGATAATAATTCCTCGCGCAATGAAAGGCTTTCTAGGGATGAGCTACTAGGCATCGCAGGGTGCACGAGTGGTTTTGTATGAGTACGGATATGTTTATTTCTGCGTTTTGAAGGCGTAGAGGATGGCCATGTTTGTGGCATGCCATATTGATTAGGAAGAGTATTGTTGGGCAGGGTGAGCAACAATAGAACGACTATGATTAGCATGTCATATATGAGGGATATATTTTTTACTGGATTGGATACATAGGTATAGATAATAAAAAATGTCCATGGTATAGCAGGCCAAGAGGGCAGATTGATATCATGTAAGCGTCGAGCAAATAAGGTGATTAAAAATGGCGTAATGAGTACTAGACCAACTAACATGGCAATTCGTACGGCCCAATAGGTGGCTAATATAACGACGGCATCGATAATGAGTAATTGCGTCAATGTGCTTAATCCATTCAGTATTACAAATAGGATGATTGTTCCTAGTATAAATTGACTGCGATTTAGACGACCTTGCAGTGAAAAAATAGAAAGTTTCTTTTGTCGACCTGTGTGACCGATCCATAATCCTAATAGGCCAATCAGGGCAGTGATGACCATGGCATATAAAATATCTAATGATTCCATATATCTCTCCTCATACTATTATATGTTTAAATTATAACACAGACGCGGTTATTTCAAAAATTGATGACCTATAACTAGCGTATAGGCTAATAGGATGGAGGAATATTTACATTTGTGGTAATGGTGAATGAGTACATGTATGTACATGGAATAGGTTCGTTTATGAAAGTTCGTGGTTACATTGTTTTGGCGTGATGCATGATTTCCTATTCGCGGCAGAGCTTGGTATAGTAAAATAGAATGAGACGTGTATCATGCGATGAGTTTAATAGGTATGAGTGCGTGAGAATGATGTTTGGGAAAGTAGGATTAGACAAGTGGGCGCATCGTATATGTGAATGGCCATATCCGTGTATAGGCGCCTTCCCCTACTAGTATAATGATGATGAAAGAATGGAACTTTATGAAAAGCAGATATACTAAATCATGGCGGTTGCCTACACAACTACATAAGGGGATGACCATAGCCGTCGTTAGCGCTCATACGATGAGTAGCGCTGAACGATTACATATAACATTACTTTGGCAAGCCTTAGGGTATCAATTAATATGGGCCTCATCGTCAGTACAAACAAGTACGAGGGTGTCACAAGAAGTGGTGATGGAGGAGCTTAATCACTATATGACAAGTGCCGATTGTGATGCGGTGATGGTGTCACAGGATGATACGATAGGAAGTAAGGCATTAGCACGATTAGATTATGAACGTATTCGCTATTATCATAAACCCTGTATAGGGGCGAACCTTTGCACAATGTTTCATCGTGCCTTGCATCAAGAGAGCCGATTAATTACCTATCATGGTCTATCTTTGGCGGAGCAAGGTCGATGTACAGTAGAAGAGGCACATATGATTCGTGAAAGATTGGATCAACCGCATGTAGAACAAGTGTATGTATCGGATGCGGCTACATCTATGTGGCAATTGGTTGCCTTAGTAGAGGGAAAAAGTAAGGTAATCGAGCCTTTGCCAGAACCACCACGTGGCATGATTGGCACTGAATTGGGGATGGGACGATTACTGGGCGGATCCTTGTCCTCGTTGTGTGCATTGCAGGATACACCGTATAGACTAAGAGACGATGAGGCGACAGAAACGATACTTTGGGTGCATACAGAAAAGAGCGAAGTAAAACTGCTTTCACAGCGCATCAAAGAATTGCAAAAAACGGATGTATTGGGATGGGTGCAGGGCATAGCAGTTAGTGGTAGTATTGATTGCGATGATATAGGATTTGATTTATTACGGTGCATGGAAGAGTTTCGCCGTTCATCGAAAGGAGATCCATTTGTATGTTATTTGCCAACCAATCGTGAGGGGCGATGTATTCCGTTGCCATTGGGGGCGACAGTTAATTTTCGCTATATTTCAAATACCTTGCTATATGAACCGTATTGTAAGCGGCAATGATGTACAATTTTACTGTCTGGACTATCGAATGATAGGATTATATGTGTTATGAAAGGGGTTATTTATTATGCTAAAAAAAACACTATCTATATTGGTGGGCGTTTTGTTTTCGTTGCTCTGTGTTAGTTCTCTTATGCAACGGATGTGATAGACGTAGGAAAACGTATTAGCTCGGATCCAGAAAATATATACACCGTCTATATAGGCATGTCTAAGGATGAAGTTGATTTTAATTTTTCTGACGTGAAGGACTGGGAAAAAGAGTCTAGTCAACGATGGAATTCTTATTATTTAAAACGAGATATTACACCTAGTATATCCCAACATGTATGGATACAGTTTGATTCGACGAATCATGTTTCTAAGGTAGGTAATACATTTGTGCTTTCTACATTCACAAGTGATGGTACGCATAATCCTGAAGTACAGGCGGTATATAATGCTATGTATGATGTTTTACGCGCTAAGTATGGAGAGCCTCATGGAATACGTATGCCAGGCGTTCGTTGTAGGGGCGGGGCCGTCTGGTTTTCTAATCAACATGTGTATGAATTAACTAAGTATGTTTGGGACGAACATACACATGTAGGCCTACTAGTATTTCCTATACAAAACAGTGAATATGATAAGCAGAAATAACCATATCGTATAACAGCATATGACCACATTTATATAGAATTAACATCTGATAAAAGGACTGATAAAAGGCTCCTTATTTTTGACATACCTTTGAATTCACGGTACAATAATAAATAAATACAATTAGTGTAAAAGAAGGTTATGTAGCCGTTTTACCTATGATATGCACATTATAGATACAAAGGTGCCTATAATGTGCATTATTAATATATGATACGATTGTTAGTGATGGAGAATGTATGAGTGTATTAACGGTTTCTAATGTGACACATGGCTTTGGGGCGCGTCAGATTTTAGAGGACGCGTCGTTTCGATTGTTGAAAGGCGAGCATGTGGGCTTAATCGGTGCGAATGGTGAGGGCAAATCAACATTTTTAAATATTATTATAGGCAAGATTCCTCCCGATGAAGGCAAGATTGAATGGTCTAATCAAGTGACGGTCGGTTATTTAGATCAGCATAGTGTACTAGCACCGCATATGACGATTCGCGATGTGTTAAAAACGGCGTTTGATGATTTGTTTACGATAGAAGAACAAATGCAACGGGCCTATGATGAAATGAGCCATTGCGATGAAGATCGTATGAATACGTTGCTATCACAAGTTGGTGACTGGCAGGAACAATTGGAACAGCGTGGATTTTATGAAATTGATGCTACCATTGAGCGAACAGCACAAGGATTAGGGCTGATGGATATTGGCTTAGAGCGAGATGTGGGAGAACTAAGTGGTGGACAGCGTACGAAGGTATTGCTAACAAAATTGTTATTAGAAAAACCGACCATTTTATTATTAGATGAACCGACAAATTACTTGGATGTAGAACATATTTATTGGTTGCAGAACTATTTAGAAAATTATGAGAATGCCTTCATTTTAATTTCTCACGATATGGAATTTTTAAATCGCGTTGTCAATGTGATTTACCATGTGGAACAGGCTAAATTAACTCGCTATACGGGAAATTACGAACAATTTCAGGCGGCCTATGCAATGCAGAAAGAGCAAGCTCGTAAGGCCTATGAGCGACAACAACAAGAAATTAGTCGCATGGAAGATTTTATTCAACGAAATAAAGCGCGTGTGGCGACGAGAGGTATGGCTAATTCGAGGGCGAAACGATTAGAAAAGATAGAAATCTTAGAGAAACCTAAAGAATACAGTAAGCCTACGTTTCGATTTAAGGAAGGACGGACACCGAGCCGCTATATTGTAGAAGCCTTTGGATTAGAAATTGGCTATGATGTTCCCTTAACGCGCCCTGTGGACTTTCAGTTAGAGCGCAATAAAAAAATTGCCATTCGCGGCGTGAATGGTTTGGGAAAGACAACCTTGTTAAAAACTATATTAGGTATGATCAAACCGGTGAGCGGTGAACTTGTGAAAGGTGATTTTTTAGAAATTGGCTATTTTGCACAAGAAGATGTGCCGCGTAACGAAACCACGGCCCTCGATTATATTTGGGATGCCTATCCGTCTATGACGAATCAAGAAGTGCGTGCAGCCTTAGCGCGGTGCGGACTGACAAATGAACACATTACATCGCAAATGCGCGTTTTGTCGGGTGGTGAAAATGCTAAAGTACGCTTATGTCGACTTATGTTATCGCACTATAATGTATTAGTACTGGATGAACCGACAAACCATTTGGATATATATGCGAAAGAAGAATTGGCGCGGGCGCTGAAAGCTTTCAAAGGCACCATCGTAGTAGTTAGCCATGAGCCAGAATTTTATGAATCATGGGTGACCAATATATGGAATATTGAAGATTGGACGACGAAGATTGTGTAAGGAGACTTGTGCGGTGAATGAACAGGCAAAAGAGAACATGGCTTTGTTTTTAGAATCCTTTGGCATTGATTTAAAACAACAAGGCATGGAAAAAACACCGACTCGTGTGGCTATGTTGTATAGTCAGTTGTTCGAAGGGGTGGGAAAATCGACTCGCCATGCATGGGGTGAAGTGTTCCCTACGGAGTATGAGGGCCTTGTATCTGTTATGAATATCCCGTTTTATTCTATGTGTGAACATCATTTAATGCCTTTCTATGGCATGGTGGATATCATTTATCAACCGACGAATGGGAAAGTAGCAGGTCTTAGTAAGTTCGGTGATGTGATTAATATCTTGGCGAGACGCCCTCAATTACAAGAACGATTAACAAATCAAATAGCGGATGCGATTGAAAATGAATTAGGTGCTGCCGGTGTATTAGTTCGTGTTACGGGTACACATCTGTGTATGCTAATTCGTGGCGATATGCAGCAAGGTACACAAACGGTTACCTTAGAAGGTCGTGGTGTATTGGGCGTTGATGGAGCCCCACGAGAGGAAGCATTTGCAATTATGGGAGGTACAACGAGTCATGTTTAAAAAACGAAATTATACATGGAATGATGGCAAAACATTAACATTGCAAGATAAGACGTTGATTATGGGTATTTTAAATGGTACGCCTGATTCTTTTTCTGATGGGGGTAAGTATAATACCGTGGAAACCGCTGTGGCTCATACGGTGGATATGATTGCTCAAGGCGCCGATGTTATTGATTTGGGCGTAGAATCTACCAGACCAGGTCATACGCAATTAACGGTTAAGGAAGAATTAGAACGGTTGGAAATGTTGCTACCTCCAGTTTTAGAAGCCTCCACTGTGCCTGTATCCGTTGATACATATCGCGCAGAAACGGCAGAATTTGCCTTGTCGAAAGGAGCTCACATATTAAATGATATATGGGGATTACAATATGATTCCGATATAGCAGCTGTAGCGGCGGCTTATAAAGTGCCTGTTATTATTATGCACAATGCTGTATCCAATGAGTATGATGACATCATTGAAGATATGAAAGCCTTTTTCTTTTCGAGCATCGATAAAGCGTTAAAGGCAGGGATAGGGGTGCAAAATATTTGGTTAGATCCAGGCATCGGATTTGCGAAAGATTATAATCAAAATATTGAGGTATTGCAACGATTGGGTGAATTAACGGCCTATGAATATCCTGTATTATTAGCGCCTAGTCGGAAGCGGTTTATTGGCACTATCCTAGACGATATCCCTGCGAATCAACGCGATGAAGGTACCGTAGCATGTTGTATTACTGGAATTCTTCAAGGTGTCGATATGGTACGGGTTCATAATGTAGAAATGCATAAACGAGCATTGGCGGTGGCTGATGTATTGCTTAGGGGTGAACTATGAACACCATCGTATTAAAGAATATGGCATTTTATGGATATCATGGTAATTTGAAAACGGAACAATTACAGGGACAACGATTTTTTGTGGATCTAGAAATACAAGTGGATGTATCAAAAGCGGGACGTACGGATTGTTTAGAGGATTCGATTAATTATGTAGATATCTATGAAGTGGTAAAGCAGGTGATGACGGGTACACCCTACCATTTATTAGAACGGGTGGGGGCTGTCATTGCGGATAGGGTGTGTGAAACCTTTGGCGTAGATAGTATTCGGGTGGCTATACGTAAACCGTCTGTACCTATTGCAGGACTATTAGATTATGTAGAAGTTGTAACGACGAGAGGTAAGTACGAGTAATGTATACCTATTATATTAGTTATGGCTCTAATATGGGGGATCGGAAACAATATATTGATACAGCCTTAGGAGCCTTAGAAGCTGATACGGATGTATGCCATTTTAGAAATTCTTCCTGTACAGAAACAAAACCGTGGGGAAATGTTGATCAAGATAAATTTCTTAATGGTGTATGTTCCTTTAAAAGTGAGCGGAACCCTCGAGACATACTCATTAAATTACAAGCCTTAGAAAAGTCTGCTAAGAGAGAACATACACAGCATTGGGGGCCGCGCACCTTAGATTTAGATATTATTTTAGTCATTGACAAAAACGACCAGCTTGTATCTATTTGTGATGACGATTTAATCGTGCCACATCCCTATTTTTGGGAACGCACGTTTGTATTAATGCCCCTAGAAGAATTATGGCCTGCATTTTTTTATCACGGCCAATCGATTTCTTCTCGCATTGAAGAATTAGTGATGGAGAGTATCCCCTTTTATAAAGACCCCTTTAAAGATATTGGACGCAAGATGAACTTGTTAGTGCGGACAGGACGTATTTTAATGGAAAAAGGGGCTAGTACGGATAAGATTGTAGAAGATATCATTCGTGCTGCAGTGTTTATGGGGATTCCCAAAAATTTTGTGCATGTAAATGTGACGTATAATACGGTCATGGTATCCGTTGTATCGGAAACTAAATCGTACACTAACTTTTTAAAAGCTTTTTCCTATAGTACAGATATGACCATTGTTACCGATGTAACACGATTGACATGGCGTGCATTGGAAAAGAATTATTCCTTAGATGAATATGAATCTATGTTAGAGGCTATTGCACGGCGAAAACCCATGTATCCTTCACCACTGGTAGCCGTCTTAGTGAGTTTGGCCTGTGCGTCTTTAACGATTTTGTTCGGTGGCAGTGAGTGGGCGGCGTGTGTTACGTGGGTATGCACTTTTGTAGGCTATGTTGTGTTTGTACTATTTAGAAAATGGCGTGTGAATGGATTTATCAATATCGCAGCTGGTGCGTTTGCCTCTAACTCAATTGCCCTATTGTATTATGTAGTGACGGGGGAACCGGAAGGCATGACCTATGGCATGATTAGTTCTTCATTGTTTTTGATGCCGGGGGTCTTACTCATTAATGCAGTGGACGACATGTTAAATAACTACTTTATGGCTGGCTTAGGACGCTCTATGCACACATTATTGAGTGTAGGTTTTATGACGTCTGGCATTATGATGGCCATTCATGTCAACCCTAAAGTAGCCATGAGTAGTCTTAGTATTTTGCCAACGGATGTGAACATTACACAAATCATGGCAGCCGCTTTGGTGGGTACTGGATTTTCTACTATGTTTAATGCACCGTTGCGTACATTGCCATTTATAGCACTAGGAGGTGCAGTGGCGGTGGGCACGAGAAATGTGTTATTAGCTTATGGAGATTTATCCGTCGTAGTGGCTACCCTCATGGCGGCCTTGGTGATTGGCGTATTGATGATGCGCGTGGCTCATATGGTGAACACTACTGCAGGTACATTGGCGATTCCTTCTATCGTTACCATGTTCCCTGGCGTATTATTATATCGTTTTGCCTACTCTCTCATGCAATCGAGTCATTTAGACGTAACTACGTTCTGGATTTCTTTGCAATCAGGCATAACGGGAATCATGATTGTATTCTGTATGACTGTAGGCGTAGCAACACCGTCATTAGTGGCTAAAAAATTACTTTCCAGGCAAAAGAAGAAACGACTGGCAGCCTTAGTAGCGCGTCGTATGGAAACGTAATTTTCTATTCTTGACGAATAGCACATTAGTGCTATACAATCGAGTTATTTCAGAGCCCATGAGATAGGATTATTAACACATATGGTCAATGTTAATGATGTTGTGTAGTAGATACGAATACATATGTGACATAAGACGTATCAATGGGAGCATGAAATATATTTTAATTTTTAGTTGTAACAGTTTGAAAGGAAGCGAATATGGACACTGTTATTATGTATTGGGTAGTAGTACTTTTTGTAATTCGATTATTATTTTTACGCGTGTCGAAGATGAATGAAAAACGTATAGTGGCCAATGGTGGTGTAGAATATGGCAAAGGTGTTAGCAAGGCTATGGCCATCGTACATTGTCTTATTTATCTATGTGCTCTCATGGAAAGCTTGTGGACACACACGAAAATTGATAGCGTATCTATCGTTGGTATGCTCCTCACGGTTTTTTCTATGATAATACTGTATTGGATTACTCGATTGTTGCGAGATATATGGACTGTTAAATTGATGGTCGCCAAGGATCACACCTATAATAATCATTGGCTTTTTAGATATATTAAGCATCCTAATTATTTTTTAAACATCATTCCTGAATTGATTGGTATCTGCTTGTTGTGCCATGCGTGGTATACGCTCATGGTGGCTATCCCCGTATATGGCTGGATTATGTATCAACGTATTCGAGAAGAAAATCAGATACTTAGAAATATAATTGTACCTAACAGTCTATAAATTGTGGGCCTATGGGCATGTATCTTTGTGAAAGATAGGCACCAAGTTTGTATATACTAAATCCCCCCATACATATTAATAGTATGGGGGGATTTATATATTCACAGATACGCGTGCTAGTTAGCAGTCGACTTATGCAATCCTCGATGAACGGGACTAGAAGTACATTGTTCTATGAATAGAAAGGGGGGGTTATTCTACAGCTTCGGCTTTTTCCATATAATTTCTAATAATATCACAGGACTTGTTAAATAATGTTTGTTCCTTGTCGGTCATAGGGACTTCGATAATTTCTTCTACACCGTCTTTTCCTAGAATAATAGGCGTAGATGCATACACATTATGTTGACCATAGTGGCCGTTGAGTGCTACGGAACAAGGTAAAATTTTCTTTTCATCATGTAAAATACAACGGACTAATTCAACGGTAGAGGTAGCAATACCAAATTCTGTTGACCCTTTACCATTTAATACGACATAACCTTGATAGGTAACTGCTTTTGTCATTTCCTCTTCGTCAAAGCTAGGGAAACGATGAGGCATGTCTTTTTGCAATTCATATAGAGTTTTGCCACCAATCATGATATGAGAATAAGGCACCATAGCACTGTAACCATGTTCACCCATCGCATAGGCTTGAAGAGAGCGACGGGAGATGTTAAATTTTTCAGATAACAACATTTGTAAACGGGCTGAGTCGAGGGCAGTCCCGGAAGAAATAATTTTGTGCGCTGGATAGTCCAAGTGCTTTTGCAAATAAGCTGCTATTACATCGGCAGGATTGGAAATGCTGATGATAATGCCATTAAAGCCAGACTTTTTAATGCGGGGAATAATATCCTTACAAATTCTAATCGTATCAGCTAACATATCTAGGCGGTCTTGATCTCTTACAGACTGAAGACCAGAGGCATTGATGATGATGTCGCAATCACCTAAGGATTCAATGTCTGTAGCATAGGCACTTACATGATGCGGCAAATAGCTTACAGAGTCTTTGAGATCTTCTACTTGGGAAATCGCTTTTTCTTGATTGACATCTGCTATATATAACTGATCAACTTCTCCTTGTGTGGCTAAGGATAAGGCTACGTGAGAGCCTACGTGACCTGCACCAATGATACCAATTTTTCGTAATTTTATAGACATAATAATTCCTCCTCTTTTTGCTGTCTGTAGTATAGTATAGCACATTACAAAGCGCTATAGGTATGTATCTAGCGTAATGCCCCATATATGAAATCTTCGTTGACGATAGGTAGAATCAATAGCCAGTTGTGTATGGCGAGTAACACGGTATTGCCCTTGTGGATGTGAATAGAGGATTACTTGATGTAGATTAGAAAAACTATGTTGATGTTGAACTATACCATGCGATGCTAGGCGGATGATGATAGTATGTAACTCATTGTTAGGTTGTAAGCGATGCCTGTAGGATGACATGAGTAATAGATTCATTCGAATTTTATGCCAGGTGTGTTATAATAGCACAAAAGAGGAAAATAAGTAGGAGCTAGGGCGAATGGAACAGAAACGAAGAGAGCGGGCTAAACGCGTGTCACGGAGACAACAAAATATATATACTCTATGGATCGTTATTATCATTACAATTGTTTTTTCTATTGTCATTGGTATGCAAATTTTGGATTTAGTGCAATTGCATAATGAAAAAGTGCGGCTAGAAAAACAAATAGAAGAATTACAAACAAAAAATGATGCTTTAGAGGCGGAGAAAAATAAATTATCGGACCCTAAGAACGTAGAAGGAGTAGCTCGTGATGAGCTAGGTTTGGTAAAACCAGGGGAAGTTCCCTATGTTAAATAGTTGTGATTGATTGTGCGTATAGGCGTATCTAGTGGAATATACATAAATAGCCACTGCTATAGAGTTTTCGTTGTGACAACTCTATAGCGGTGGCTATTTGTGTTTGTATAGTAAGTTTGCTAACACTTGTTTCATATACGATTGAGATGAAGTTATACCTACTAGTATTGTTTCATCTGAAATGGCGATGTGTCTTCGGTAGACATAGGCAACGATTGCCGATCTACATCGGGCACCTGCTTTGGATTGGCATTGAATGTTTCTGGCATTTCAAACAGTCCTGTTGGACGTGTAGGTGCTTTTGGTGGTGCATTATTCACAGATACGTCGGGGTGAACCCATTCGAGTTGCTTCACACGCCAATCTAGATTTGTAAAGAGTCGATTGTGTTGGTATAATTCGTCTTCAATGGTATCAAGTCGTGCACTATCGCGATTTGAACGACCTTCTAGATTGTCTATCCGTGAATGAAATCCTAACATATTACTGGAATCATACATTTGGTAGATTTGATTTGATAAATCGGCAATTAGAAATTGTTGATATATAATAACGCCAGTTAGAATGAGTAAGGCGAAGGTAAACCAATACGTTTTACGATACACATATCGTTTCAGTAAGGTCCATAACGGGGTGGAACGCATAAATCATTAATCCTCAGGCACATGTTCAGGTAATAAAGGAAGTTTCGAATTGACAAAATCTAACCATAAGCGGGATGCATGGGACAAATAATGTCCTTTTTTCCAAATAACGTATAAGGTATGTGTGATTTCCGGCTTTAATGGATGGACCACTACATTAGCACCGACATCTGTATTTTCATCTTTGTTAGGACATAGGCGACTTGGCAATAAGGCAATGGCTAAATTAGCGCCTACGGTTTGCAACATTAAATCGCGTTGACTAGTTTCAAATACAATATGTGGCTGGAATCCAGCATGCTTACAGGATTTTACAATTTCGTCATGCAAGTTGAAATCATCTTTGTGAAGGACAAAGGATTCTTCCGATAATTGGTCTAAGGACACTTCCTTTGCATTAGCAAGCGGATTGTTCTTAGGTAAAATCACAGCTAATGGGTCGCTAGTGAGATAAAATGATTCAAATTCTTTAGGATTCGGTTTTGTACAGATAATCCCAATATCGATTAATCCTTCTTGTACACTGATTTCAATTTTTTTAGAACCGTGTTCATATAGCTCTAATTCAATTTGAGGATATACTTTTTTAAACTCTCCTAGTAGCTGTGCAAAAATAGGTGCATCAGTAATAGGAGGAATACCAATACGAATAGAACCTTGTTCTAATCTAAACTCATTTTCAAAATCAGTTTTTAAATGTTCGAACATAAATACCACACGTTTCGCATGGGTTAAAAAGATTGTGCCCCCATCTGTTAACTCCACAGATTTTGCATTACGCATAAATAAAACAACACCTAATTCATCTTCCAATGCTTTTATAGTACGACTAATGGCTGATTGTGAGATGTGGAGATTACGGGCTGCCTTACTAAAGCTTTTTTGGTCAGCTACTTCTACAAAATACTTTAAATGATGAAAATCCATAAGACCCTCCCTAACAAAACAGTTGAAAAAAGTGATAGCAATAAAATATAATTTTGAGATTGATTATTACTTATAGTAATTGTACTATGAAAAAATGTAAAGAGTCAATCTCATAATTGGCAAAATGATAGAGTTCATAGGTATTGCAAGGTTTATTACTGCCATGTATAATTAGCAATAGAGAGCTATATCAACTTATTACTTTTAGGATTAGATATATCATCTAAATCGTGTAGCAATAATATATTATTACATTATTTAGCGATATTAGCAATATTTAGTAAAAGAAATTAAGGGATTTCTTTTGTAATCGATACATTTCTAGTGAAAAATACATGAAAATGTATGCATATATTGTGAGATGTGAGATCTAATTCTTGAAGGGAATATTAGATTGAACAAGTGTACTATTTTTTACTTATGCTTAAGGAGGCTATTTACACATGGGTCGTAAATTTAAAACTATGGACGGCAACCAAGCGGCTGCTCATGTTTCTTACGGTTTTACAGAAGTGGCAGCGATTTATCCAATCACACCATCTTCTCCAATGCCAGAACACGTTGATGAATGGGCGGCATCTGGTCGTAAGAACATTTTTGGTAACACTGTTAAGGTAGTAGAAATGCAATCTGAAGCTGGTGCTGCAGCAGCATTCCACGGTTCTTTACAATCTGGTGCGCTAAGTACTACATTTACATCTTCTCAAGGGTTATTATTAATGTTGCCTAACTTATACAAAGTAGCTGGTGAATTATTACCTGGTGTATTCCAAGTAGCTGCTCGTGCATTAGCTGCACATGCATTAGCTATTTTCGGCGACCATCAAGATGTTATGGCTGCACGTGCCGCTGGCTGTGCTATGCTTGCTGAATCCTCTGTACAAGAAGTTATGGACTTGAGTGCTGTTGCTCATTTAACAGCTATTAAAACACGTGTTCCTTTCATTAACTTCTTCGATGGATTTAGAACATCTCATGAAATCCAAAAAATTGAAGTATGGGATTATGAAGATTTAAAACCATTGGTTGATATGGAAGCGGTAAAAGAATTTAGACAACGTTCTTTAAACCCTGATACTCCTGTAACTCGTGGTACAGCAGAAAATCCTGACGTGTATTTCCAACATCGTGAAGCAGCTAATAAATTCTATTTGAATGTGCCTGATGTTGTAGAAAACTATATGCAAGAAATCAATAAACTAACTGGTAAAAATTACCAATTGTTTAACTACTATGGTGCAGAAGATGCAACTGATGTAGTTATTACAATGGGCTCTAGTGCACAAGTTGTAGAATCTACTGTTGAATATTTAAATAAAATGGGTCGTAAAACTGGTTTCGTTACAGTTCATTTGTTCCGCCCATTTGCTATCGATCGTTTTATCAATGCCTTACCAAAAACAGTAAAACGTATTGCTGTTCTTGACCGTACAAAAGAACCAGGCTCCTTTGGTGAACCTTTATTCTTAGACGTACAAGCAGCTGTTGTATCTGCTGGGTTAAATGTAAAAGTAATCGCTGGTCGCTATGGCTTAAGCTCTAAAGACGTTATTCCTGCAGATATCGTAGCAGTATTTGATAACTTGGCTAAAGAAGATGGCAAAAAACATTTCACATTAGGTATTACTGATGATGTAACATTCTTGTCATTAGATCGTGCTGAAAATGTTGATATTAGTGTAGACGGCTTAACAGAATGTAAGTTCTGGGGCTTTGGTTCTGATGGTACTGTAGGCGCTAATAAATCTGCTATTAAAATCATCGGCGACCACACTGATATGTATGCACAAGCATACTTTGACTATGACTCCAAAAAATCTGGTGGCGTAACTATGTCCCACTTGCGTTTTGGTAAAAACCCAATTAATCAACCTTACTTGGTAACTGAACCACAATTCGTTGCATGTCATCGTCAATCCTATGTACATGAATACGACTTAATTCGTGGTATCCGTAAAGGTGGTACATTCTTATTGAACTGTACATGGAGCCCTGAAGAATTAGAAGAAAAATTACCAGCAAAATTACGTCGTCAAATCGCAGAAAAAGAATTGAATTTCTACATTATCAATGCAGCTAAAATCGCTTCTGAAATCGGTTTAGGCGGACGTATTAACATGGTATGTCAAGCAGCATTCTTTAAATTGACTGAAATCATCCCTGTTGATGATGCTATCAAATATTTGAAAGACGCTGTTGTTACTTCCTATGGTAAAAAAGGTCAAAACATTGTTGATATGAACAATGCTGCTATTGATCAAGGCGTTGGTGCTCTTGTAAAAGTTGAAGTTCCAGCTTCTTGGAAAAATGCCACAGCAGACACTGAAGAAGGTAAAAAACTTCGTCAAACAGGTTGCGCTGGTTGTGCAGACCGTGAAAAATTTGTTACTAATATTTGCCAACCAATTAATGCACAAGCTGGTTACGACCTTCCAGTATCAACATTTGTAGGTTATGAAGACGGTACATTACCAAATGGTACTGCAGCGTATGAAAAACGTGGTCCAGCACTATTTGTTCCACACTGGATTAAAGAAAATTGTATCCAATGTAACCAATGTGCCTTTGTATGTCCACATGCTACTATTCGTCCAGTATTAGCTACTGAAACAGAAGTTGCTAATGGTCCAGAAGGCTTTGAAGCAATTCCTGCATTAGGTTCTAAAGATGGTTTACAATTCCGTATTGCTGTATCTCCATTGGATTGCTTGGGTTGCGGTAACTGTGCTGATATCTGTCCAGCTCCAAAAGGAAAAGCACTTGTTATGACATCCATTGATGAAGAATTACATTTAGCAGATGCTTGGGACTATTCAGTTTCTATTCCTAAGAAGAAAAACTTCATGAATACAGCAACAGTAAAAGGTTCTCAATTTGAAACACCTTTACTTGAATTCTCTGGCGCTTGCTCCGGTTGTGGTGAAACACCATATGCTCGTTTATTAACACAATTATTTGGTGATCGCATGCAAATTGCCAATGCTACTGGCTGTTCCTCCATTTGGGGCGCATCCATGCCTGCATCTTCCTATACTGTTAACCAAAAAGGACAAGGTCCTGCATGGGGTAACTCCTTATTCGAAGACAATGCTGAATATGGCTATGGTATGTATATTGGCGTAAAACAAATCCGTGAAGACTTAGCTAGAAAAGCTGGTGTTATGGTTGAATCCGCTACTGGCGAATTAAAAGAAGCATTACAAGGCTGGTTGGATCAAGTTAATGTAGGTGCTGGTTCTCGTGACCGTGCAGCTCGTTTGGTAGCCGCTTTAGAAGCTGCTGATAAAACTCCAGAAGTTCAAGAATTCTTGGATAAAAAACACTACTTAGTAAAACGTTCTCACTGGATCTTCGGTGGCGACGGTTGGGCATATGATATCGGATTTGGTGGCTTAGACCATGTATTAGCATCTGGCGAAGACATTAATGTATTCGTATTCGATACAGAAGTATACTCTAATACAGGCGGACAATCTTCTAAATCCACTAACATCGCAGCAGTAGCTCAATTCGCAGCAGCTGGTAAACGTACTAAGAAAAAAGACTTAGGTATGATGGCTATGTCCTATGGTTATGTATACGTAGCACAAGTTGCTATGGGTGCTGATAAAAACCAATTGATGAAAGCAATCACTGAAGCGGAAGCATATCCAGGACCATCCTTGATTATCGCATATGCACCATGTATTAACCATGGTATCAAAGCTGGTATGGGTAAAGCACAAGAAGAACAACGCCGTGCTGTAGCAGCAGGTTATTGGGATCTATATCGTTTCAATCCTGTATTGAAAGAAAAAGGTATGAATCCATTCAGCTTAGATTCTAAGGAACCAAAAGAAAGCTTCCAAGACTTCTTGATGGGTGAAGTACGTTATGCATCCTTGAAGAAAGCAGCACCAGAAGTAGCAGAAGAATTATTTGCTAAAACTGAACGTGATGCTAAAGAACGTCGCTTAAGCTATGTTCGTTTACAAGAAGGTTTTGAAAACATTAAATAATCTTACCGATTAGGTAACTCAGAGGTTATGAGTATATAATCTTTGAAATACAATAATGCGGACTGTAGATATATCTACAGTCCGCATTATTGTTATTATTATTATAGCGTGGGAATACATCTTTCATTGTAAGTGTTATTTAAGAATAGGGTTATAGGACAAAAAGTGTTGCTGTTAATGCCGATAGAACTAGTTAAATACTAGCTCTATCGGCATTTTATCTTTTTAGTGAACTTTAAAGGGGGGGGACAAAACGTGTTGCAAAAAAGCTGAAAGTGCTTGCATCTATTTGCCTAAATAGGGCTTTATCTTTCTATGAATATATTTTTTAGAAGGAATATTTTTACGAAAAATATTAGATACCCTAATTGTGGCTTTAGTTGTAGAAAACATGGTAGGTCTAATGCAGGTTCTCAAAGATGGATATAGAGGCAGTGTAGATGTTCATTTACGAATATAATTACAAAAGATGAAGTCGAATTACAAATGTTTTTAAAATGGTTGTTCGGTAAGAATACTCAGAATGAAATACCGGACAAGGCCGTAGTTTTCGTAGAAAAACAGCAAGGTTTTGGGACCTATGGCCGTTGTCCCCCTAAAATCGAAGTATTGAGTACATGTGACTTACACCCATTTTCTTGCATACATAACTACGCATTGTTCATGACAGAGGCAATCTGTCGTTGCAGGCTACTATACTGGATAGTAGTAGGGTTTCGCCATCTATTTATATCGCCACAAGTGGATCACAGTATGAGTGAATTAGAAACAGTAATATAGTGTATGTTATCTGTACATGATTTATAAAGTTAATATATAAAGTGCTTATAAGTATAAAAAAAATTCATTTGTAATGAGAATCATGGTTATAATACACTAAATTATAAATATATATTATGCATTTTAAATGAGCGAGGAAATACGATTAAACTATATATTAGCTGAATGGTTAATTAAAATTATAATATATATGAAAAATTTTTATGGTATTAAATAAACATATGAACATACATGAAAATGAATATCATTATTGACAATCAAGAAAATAAAGTATAATCTATCCTTATAGTATAGATTATGAACAAGGAGCAGAATCATGCATTTGTCATATAAAAGAATAAGTAAAAATTTTTTAGTGTATCTTCTATCACTTTTTGTGTTATCGGTCGTTGTATTTTGGGCTGTATCGTACTCACCAGGGGATCCATTGCAAGCCTATTATGGTGAACGCTTGGATCATATGACAGAAGCTCAAATGATTGCAGCAAGACATCAATTGGGATTAGACGGATCATTAGTAACACAGTATGTAGAATGGATGAATCGATTATTTCATGGCGATATGGGATTTTCTTTAAAATATAGAACGCCTGTCAGTGCTGTGTTAGGTAGCTTTTTTATTAATACGGTTGTATTAGGTGTCATTTCGTATGTGCTCACATTTACTTTGGCCATTCTGTTGGCGGTTATTTGTGTGTACTATGAAGACCGCTGGATTGATAAATTGATTTCTCAAGTAGGTACGTTGGTATTTTATTTGCCTACATTCTGGGTCGCTTTATTACTCATCCTTGTGTTTAATGTTAACTTAGGATGGCTGCCTGGTAGTGGTGCTTATGAGCCTGGTAATGCGAATGATTGGGTTGATCGACTACGACATATAGTGTTGCCGGTCATTGTTATGCTAATCGCTCATGTGTGGTACTATGCGTATATGATACGCAATAAACTATTAGACGAAACCAGAAAAGATTATGTATTGTTAGCTAAAATGAAAGGCCTTAGCTCTTTTTCTATTTTAGTAAAACATTGTCTTAGAAATATAGCACCTACCATTTTTAGCGTTATGGCAATCGGTACGAATCATATCATTGGTGGGTCCTATGTCGTAGAAGCCGTTTTTGCATATCCTGGCTTAGGCAACTTAGCCGTGGAAAGTGCGAAGCTGCATGATTACAACTTATTAATGATTATTGTATTAATTACTGGTGCTGTGGTTATTGGCTCTAGCTATATAGCACAAGGCATTAGTGAACAAGTAGATTATCGGATGAAGGATCGAGAGGAGGTTGGACAATGAGTACACCTCAGGATGATTTATTCACCATTGTAGGTAGTGGACATCGCCCAAAACCGACTGTAACACTGGTTCCCGCCTGGCGTAGAGCTTTCAATAAAATTCCAAAAATTTCCAGTTTTTTGTTACTGTTGATTATTTTAGGTTGTATTTTTGCTCCTTTACTGGCAAATCATAATCCTACAGAATTTTATTCATCGAATTTAAATCAACCGCCTGATGGAGAATTTTATTTTGGTACAGATAGCATGGGGCGTGATATTTACTCTGTATTATGGTATGGTGGCAGAATATCCATTATCATCGGTTTGTTAGCTGCTGCTGTATCAACTATTATCGGCATTGTATATGGTTGTATCAGTGGTTTAGCACCTGGTAAATTTGATGCATTCTTTATGCGATTAGCGGAAATCTTGTGCAGTATTCCATGCTTACTGTTACAACTATTATTGTTGGGAATGGTAAATGGTACAGGGGTTATCTCTTTATCAATTATTATTGGCGTTACTAATTGGATGAATTTGTCTAGGTTTGTTAGAACTGAAGTACGACAAATTCGCAATAGTGATTATGTACTATCTGCGACTATGATGGGGGCAAGATTTTTCCATGTCTTATGGTATCATTTGCTACCTAACTTTTTATCCCCTATTTTATTTGTGATTGTTTCTTCCATAGGTGTTTCTATGACGATGGAAGCTACATTGAGTTTCTTAGGATTAGGCTTACCTACAGAAATAGTGTCACTCGGTACTATGTTATCGTTAGCATCGAGAGCATTGTTGACAAATTCTTGGTGGGTCATTTTAGTACCTGGTGTATTTCTAGTGGTTACACTAGTTTGTATTACCAACATTGGGCATCGTTTGCGCCGCGAAATTAATCGTGGAAGCAGTTATTTATAGATTTTTTGATGCATGTATTTATAGTAAGTATAGGAGGTTGTCATGAAGAGATTAAAACACTTTTTAGTCTATGCTATGGCGGTTGTGATGGCGTTAGCCTGTTTGGTAGCTGTCACTGGTTGTGGAACAGAAAAAAGTGGTAGTGCAGAAAAAACACTAACATTTGCTAGTTCCGATTACAAAACATTGAATGCGATTTTAAATACGCATGATGAATTACCATCATTAATTTTCTCAGGACTTATGAAACATGATGGAAAAGGTAATGCAGTATGTGATTTAGCATCGAAATATGAATTTGATGAAGCTACATTAACATACACATTCCATTTACGTGATAATGTAACTTGGCATGATGGAAAACCATTCACTGCGAAAGATGTAAAATTCACATTGGATCAATTACGCAATAATAAAGATCTAGAATCTGAAACAACAGATAGTTATAAAGATATTAAAGATGTAGTTGTAGTAGATGATCATACAGTTAAAATTGTATTGAGCAAACCAAATGCAGCTATGTTAGACAACTTGGCAATTGGTATCTTACCAGAACATTTATTAGCGGGTAAAGATATTATGAATGATGGATTTAACCAAAATCCTGTAGGTACTGGCCGTTATAAATTTGTAAGCTGGGATAAAGGTCAATCCATTGTATTAACAAGAAACGATGCTTATTATGGTAAAAAACCTAATATCGAAAAAATTGTTTGCAAAATTATTCCAAATGAAAACGCTAAAGCAGCTCAGTTAAAATCTGGCGGCATTGATTTCGCTTTATTAAATGCTAAAGATGCAAAAGCATTCCGCGATAATAAAGACTTTACCGTATTTGATTTCAAAACAGCCGACTTCCGTGCTATCGGTGTTAGCTATAAAAACCCATTCTGGCAAAATCCAGATCATAAAGCATTATTGCCAGTGTTAGGGTACGCAATTGATAAACAAGCGATTGTAGACAGCGTACTTGAAGGTGAAGGTACACCTGCTTATAGTCCATTACAAATGAATAAAGAATATAACTTAGAATCTGTAGATAAACGCGAATATAATCCTGAATTATTCAAACAAAAAATGGCAGAATTAGGATGGACTCTTGGTTCTGATGGCATCTATGAAAAGAATGGCGAAAAATTATCCTTCTCTGTAGAAGCTCGTGATTTCGAAGTTGAACGTGTTGATATGGCTAAATTAGTATCTGCTCAATTCAAAAAATTGGGTGTAGATATGAAAGTTGACATTGTACCTAAATTTAAATGGAAAGAATTGCAATCCTTAGTAATTGGTCAAGCAGCTCCATTTGATCCAGACCAAGGTACATACGACTTCTTCGTAACAAAAGCAAGTGCTAACTACACTGCTTATAGCAACCCTGCTGTTGATGCAGCATTAGCTAAAGCTCGTGGCACATATGATGTTAATGTACGTAAAGAAGCTTACAATGAATTCCAAAAAGCTTGGAACGAAGATCCAGCTTTCATCATGTTAGCATACTTACATGGTAACTATGTAGGAACCAATAAGATTACTGGTCCAACAACAGATACAATACTTGGTCACCATGCAGCAGGTGTGTTCTGGAATATTGAAGACTGGGATATTAAATAATAGTATATAAATATGTGTGATTTATAACATGTAGCGAGTGGCGGATATCAGCAATCGAGCTAGTCTTAAAATAGCTCATGTTGGTATCCGCACTCTATTATGGATATATGTGATAAGTGGCATAGATAGAGTGGAGTTAATCAATGGAAACGGTGTTAGATATACAATCATTATCGCTGACATTTCATACTGAACAAGGCGAAGTGCATGCTGTAAGAGATGTATCATTATCCTTACAGGCAGGTGAAATTATGGCGCTAGTTGGCGAATCAGGCTGTGGTAAATCCACATTGTGTCGATCGGTAGTTAAGTTATTGCCAGAATATGCGTCGATTACTAAAGGGGCTATTTATGTAAAAGGAAAGGATGTGGTACCATTTACTGATGCGCAAATGCGTGATATTAGAATGGTTGATGTGGGCATGGTATTCCAAAATCCTTTGAGTACATTAAATCCCGTTTTATCTGTAGGAAAGCAGATGAGAGAAGCGTTAGAACGCATGTATCCTACTGAGTCGGAAGAAGAACTTAATAAGAGAGCAGCAGATTTATTGGAATTAGTAGGTATTAGTAATGGGCAGGAACGGTTGCCTATGATGCCAAGTACTTTTTCTGGAGGACAACAACAGCGAATTACCTTAGCGATTGCATTAGCAACGAAACCATCTATTCTATTGGCTGATGAACCGACTACGGCACTTGATGTAACCGTACAATTACATTTATTAGATTTGTTAAAAAAATTAGCGAAAACAGAAAAGTTGGCTATTCTTTTAGTAACGCATGACCTAGGTGTGGCTGCACGTATTGCTGATCGCATTGGCATTATGTATGCAGGGCGCATTATAGAAACTGGTACAGTAGAAGATATTTTCTATCGCCCAGAACATCCATATACATGGGGATTACTAGGGGCTTTACCATCGGTGGATCATAAACAAAATCGACTTGTGTCTATACCAGGCATGCCACCAGATTTATCGTTGCCTATAGTAGGGGATGCGTTTGCTGATAGAAATGAGTATGCCTTGGGGATTGATTATAAAGAAGAACCGCCTATGTTCTCAGTTTCTGATACACATAAAGCGGCAACTTGGTTGTTAGATGAACGAGCACCAAAGATAGAAAAACCTTCTTATATCCCTACACTAGGAGAAACTGCAAAAACATCTGATGACCATACCGACACTGGTGTATCTGATGAGAAGAAAGCGGAAGTTACATGGGACTGCAGTTGCGATGATCCGACGAAAGGACCTTTGTTAGAAGTAGAACATATAACAAAAACATATCATTTGCTATCAGGTCGACAGGTCCAAGCTGTAGATGATGTTTCTTTTTTCGTTGAAAAAGATGAAATAGTAGGCATTATTGGCGAATCGGGTTGTGGTAAATCTACGCTAGCTCGTATGATTGCTGGTGTATTGCCATGGACGAGTGGCGATGTGTATTTTAATCACCATTCAGTATCGCCGAATGAACGAAGCCAAGAGTTGCGTCAAGATATCCATTTGATTTTCCAAGATTCCGACGGGGCATTAAATCCGCGGATGACCGTTGAAGAATGTTTGCGGGAAGGACTTTCATTAAGCAATCGCGATACCAATGAACACGATAGATTGTTAGATGAATTGTTGGCGGATGTAGGTTTAGAAGCGCGTCATAAAGATATGTATCCTGGCGAATTGTCAGGAGGTCAACGACAACGTGTGGCGATTGCACGGGCTTTAGCATGTGAGCCTAAATTGTTAATTGCCGATGAGCCAATTGCATCCTTAGATGTTTCTATTCAAGCACAAATTATTAATTTGTTGTTAGATTTACAGAAAAAACGCCATTTTTCCATGTTGTTCATCGCGCATGATTTATCTATCGTTCGCTATATTAGTGATCGCGTGATTGTTATGTATAATGGTCACATTGTGGAAAGTGGAACGGCAGATGAAGTATTTGACCATCCTGAACATGAATATACGAAAACTCTATTATCCTCTATTTTGACACCCTATTCAAATGATATACAGGCGGCTGTGTAATTGTATCGTTATACAAGCATAAGAAAAGGCTGTAATACAATGTATGTGTACATTGTGTTACAGCCTTTTTAGTTATACGCGTTACTATGATTTAAGGAGTCATAGTATTGACCATATCGTTACTATGACATAGCTATTTTATATGAAAACGACCAAGGCTTGTCGTCCTGTGAAGAGGGAAAGCCTTGGTCGTTTATTTATGTTTTACTGATGAATTTGTAGCGTTCAAAGTCGTATAGGGAAGGCGCTTTTCAGTGATGCCATGGACTAAGAAGATAGATATTGTGGCATCGTAGTAGCACTTTTATTGGCAGTATGGATAGAATTTAAAATGTTTAACAGTAGTGATGGCTATTCAGCAACGTAGATGTATGTAGAGCATGATAGTACATTCATATACGTTGCTCAGTTTAAACAGATAGGCTCTAGTAAAAGTTACAGTATTACTAGTATGACGAGTTTTCTTTAGACTATGGATGAGAATAGTAGGCTTAAGGTATGTGATGATAGCAGTGCTTTGATTAGAGTATTGTGATGCATTGTGATTTGTATAAAGATTTGTCCTTCTTGGAACACGTGGACGATTGCTGCGTGATGCAGCGCGATTGGTATCAAAAATGTGATTATAGTATATGCATTTCTTGGGCTTTGTCAAAATCATCAGTAATGGCTGTAGATGGTGGTGTGTCTAAAAGGCTGACGATATAAATTGCGATGGATGAGAAAATAAAACCAGGAACGATTTCATAGAGTCCAAATAATTCGAACTGTTTCCAAATCAATACGGTTACGCCACCTACGATGATGCCAGCAATACAACCTAGACGAGTCATGCGACGCCAAAATAATGAAATTAGAATACTAGGGCCAAAGGCGGCACCAAAACCTGCCCACGCATAGGCAACCATGGTTAAAATATAGCTATTAGGATTTAAGGCAAGGTATAAGGCGATAAGAGCGATGAGCAATACGCTAATACGACTTACTAGTAGTAACTCTCTTTCAGAGGCAGATTTATGAATTAAATTGCGATATAAATCGTGAGAGATAGCAGACGATGTAACCAAGAGTTGTGCCGAGGATGTACTCATGATAGCTGCTAAGACGGCAGATAAAATTAACCCACCTACGAAAGGAGAAAATAAATTTCTCGTCATTACGAGAAATACCGTTTCCGATTGGGCGCCACTAAGGGCGTGTGGTAAATAGACATGACCGACTAAACCGACTAGCACGGCTGCAGTGAGTGAAATAATTACCCAAGTCATAGCAATGTGGGTTGCTTTTTTTAATTCTTTAGCATCGGAAATGGCCATAAATCGTACTAGAATATGAGGTTGTCCAAAATAGCCTAATCCCCAGGCCAAAGATGAAAGAATGGCGATACAGAGGGGAAGCGTATCAGTGTGAGGACCTAGTATACTAAGACCTTCGGGAAATTCGGTGGCAATGAGGTGGGCTGTATCAACGGGACCACCCATAGCGATAGTTGCAGTGATAGGCACTAACAGAATGGCAAAGAACATCATCATACCTTGGATAAAGTCGGTGCATGATACGGCTAGAAATCCACCTAAGAATGTATAGAATACAACGACACCTGCAGTGATAAGTAGTGACGAGGTATAATCCAAGCCAAAAATAGTGGTAAATAATTTGCCCCCCGCTACAAATCCAGAGGAAGTATAGATTAAGAAAAATATTAAAATGAATAAAGCTGACACGATGGGAAGTATATTCGACGTATCATGAAATCGATTTTTAAAATAATCAGGCATGGTTAGACTGTTGTTAGCAGCTTCTGTATGATTGCGCAATCGCTTTGATACAAAGGTCCAGTTAAGCCATGTGCCTCCGGCTAGACCTAAGGCAATCCAGATACCGGATAATCCTGTAGCATAGGCAAAGCCTGGTAAGCCCATGAGCATCCATCCACTCATGTCGGACGCTTCTGCACTCATAGAGGTAATCCAGGGACCTAGTTGGCGACCACCAAGAATATAATCGCCCAACCCTTGGGAGCGCCGATAATAGAACACGCCAATCCCCATCATTAGGCCTAAATAGATGGCAAAGGCTATAATCACTAATATATTGTTATCCATAAAATATAGAACCCTCCTTATACAACGTATTCTTATATTTTACCATAAATGGAATCAATACTAATACTGAATTATGAAAAATAATATTCCCTGCCGCAATTATTTTGTTTTATGATACAATATAGTTATTGTAGGACATAGGTGCATTCCTACGTTTGATACGGTTTGCCATCATCCTTGTGGATGGATAGATTAGATAGAAAGGTTGGTCATGCATGCGACAAGAGGCGATACAAATATTGAAAACCTACTTTGGCTACCCTTCCTTTCGAGCGGCACAAGAAGCACCAGTTACGTCATTGTTAGAAGGCCAAGATTGCCTGGCCATTATGCCCACCGGTGCAGGTAAGTCTATTTGCTTTCAAGTACCAGCAATGGTTAAAGAAGGATTAACACTCGTTTTTTCGCCACTTATATCACTGATGCAAGATCAGGTAGATGGCTTGCGGGAACAGCAAGTGCCAGCAGCATTTATTAATAGCACTTTAACACGGGAAGCGTTTAATCGCTGTATGTATGATATACGCAGAGGTCATACTAAGCTTGTGTACTTGGCGCCAGAGCGTTTAGGATCGGATACCTTCTGTCAGATTTTGCGTACCTTACCGATTTCTCAAGTGATTGTGGATGAAGCACACTGTGTATCGCAGTGGGGACATGACTTTCGTCCCGCTTATCGAGCGATTGGTGCTTTTTTAAAGACCTTGCCACAAAGGCCTGTGGTGGGGGCTTTCACAGCGACGGCCACAAAAGAAGTAGAAATGGATATTAAGACCTCTTTGGGACTAGAAACAGCGAATGTGTATGTCACTGGTTTTGATCGACCTAATTTATCTTTTCACGTGGTGCATACGAATCAGCGGATGAACTATATTCTTGACTATGTGACATGCCATGACCGAGAATCGGGTATCATTTATTGTTCTACCCGCAAGGATGTGGAACAGGTGTATGAAAGTCTGGTAAAGCAAGGCATATCTGTAGGGTATTATCATGGTGGCCTATCGGATGAAGTGCGCAAGGAGCAACAGGATAAGTATGCGTATGAAAAAATTCAAGTCATGGTGGCGACGAATGCATTTGGCATGGGCATTGATAAAAGTAACGTGCGATATGTGTTACATTACCAAATGCCGCGCAATATGGAAAGTTATTATCAAGAGGCTGGTCGTGCAGGACGAGATGGAGCACCAGCAGAATGCGTGTTGCTGTATAGTGGCCGCGATGTAATGATTCATCGGTATTTGATTGATCAGTCAATTCAAGATACACAGAGACAGCATATTGAGTTGAAGCGCTTGCAAGCTATGATTGATTATTGTTTTTCTAGTACTTGTTTGCGGAAATACATGTTGCAATACTTTGGGGAACAAGTGGTTTGGAATCGCTGTGATAATTGCAGTAGTTGTAGGTCTAAGCATAGTACGAAAAATTTAACCACTGAGGCGAAAGCAATCTTTCATGCCATCGTGGCTACGGAAGAACGCTTTGGAGCGACGATGATTGCGAATATTGTATGCGGTGTTAGAAACGATCGCATTAGGCGTGCAGGATTTGATCGATTGCCCGCTTTTGGCACGTTACGAACCATGGATAGCAAAGATGTTATGGCGCTGATTAGACAGTTTATAGCATCAGGGTATATTCGTAGTTCTGTAGGGAAATATCCTATTTTAAGTGTAACGGCGGCGGCAGAAGACGTGCTATGTGGTCATAGAGAAGTTGAAGAAGTACAACAACAAGTTACGGCACCGTTGCAGGATAAAAGAGGTAGAATGAGCAGCATTTACTACGGACAGAAAAAGCGATCCAGTGCGGGACTATTTGAACACCTTCGTAGATTTCGGCAACAGTTGGCACAACAGGCAGGTATACCACCGTATTTAATTTTTCCCGATACGGTACTCATTGATGTAACTGCTAAAAAGCCGACTACCTTAGCAGAATTCTTTGCCATTAAAGGTGTAGGAGAGGCTAAATTAAAAAAATATGGTACCCTATTTTTGCAAGCGATTAGTGAATATACGAATAAACAATCGTAGAGTCAGTGCGTGTGAGTAGTAAGTTGGATTTTTCTCGAGGTATAGGCTAATCATAGCAAACTATATGAACATAGAGATGACAAGTAGTAGTGATTGAGTGAGATCAGTTCATTGCCCAAGGAAAGCTTGCTCTATACGATAGTAATGGAATAGAAAAGGAGATATCCTTTTGTTATAATAAATATCTAACAAATTAAATAAGACTTTTTATGGGGGATCCATATAATAGGTTTGTCGCTTGTATGCTGACTAGAGCGTTACGTAGTGCAAGGTTTGTAGTTACTAGAAAGGAGCATAGGTGATCCATGTAGGATTACCTAACACATGACCATGAGTATAGCAGATCAACAATATTTAGATATAATAGACCGTATTTTGACCAATGGGGTGCATGGTGATAATCGTACGGGAATCGGGGCGTATAAATTACCCCATCAAATTATGCAATTCGATTTGAGTCAGGAATTTCCTATTTTAACGACTAAATTTGTTGCTTTTAAAACAGCGGTGAAAGAATTGTTATGGATTTGGCAAAAACAGAGTAATGACGTACGCCTCTTACAAAATATGGGCGTTAAAGTTTGGAATGAATGGATGCGAGAAGACGGAACGATTGGTAAGGCCTATGGTTATCAAATTGCTAAATACAAACAATTAGACCATCTATTAGACATGATACAACATGATCCTACCAGTCGACGTATGATTGTCACATTATGGAATATTGATGATTTATCTGATATGGCTTTGCAACCTTGTGCATATGAAACATTGTGGGATGTGGGAGCAGGAAAATTAAACTGTATGCTCATACAACGTAGTGGTGATATGGGACTTGGTGTTCCGTTTAATACAGCACAATATGCGGCATTGGTACACATGATTGCTCAAGTTACTGGGTTACAGCCAGGCTTATTTACGCATGTTATTAATAACGCTCATATTTATGATAATCATGTGGACGTATTAGAAGAACAATTAAAGCGGCGTGATAAAGCATTGCCAGCGCCTTCTATTTGGGTAAATCCAGACATTCATAATTTTTATGATTTTACGGCTGACGATATTCGTTTAGAAGGGTATGAACATTTAGGTAAGCTATCGATGGAGGTTGCTGTATAGATGATTAATATAATTGTAGCTATGGCTAAGCATCATGTCATTGGCAAGGATAATGCACTGATTTGGCATTTGCCCAATGATTTACAGTTTTTTAAAAAAATGACTACTAATCATGTTATTATTATGGGCCGTAATACATTTGAAAGCTTGCCTTTTCTATTACCGCATCGTGAACATTGGGTGCTTACGAAACAAAATGGGCTCATCGTTGACCATGAGAAGGTCCGTATCTTTCACTCTGTAGAAGACGTGATAGAAGCGGCACGTAAACTAGACACAGATGTGTACATCATTGGAGGCGCTATGATTTATCAGGCGTGTATGCCTTATGCGGATCGACTCTATATAACAGAAATCGATCATGAATTTGAAGGAGATGCCTATTTTCCAGCTATTGATACGGACATTTTTGAAAAAGTGTCGACTACGGAAGGTATCGTTGATGAAAAAAATATCTATCCCCATACATTTGTCACCTATGAAAGAAAGGCTCGTTAATTATGTGTGAAACCATGTTTACTATCATTGCAAAAGAGTTGCAAGTGACAAAAAAACAAGTAGAAGCCGCCATAGAATTAATGGATGCTGGCAATACAGTACCTTTTATTGCTCGGTATCGAAAAGAGGTAACGGGAGAATTAACAGATGAACAGTTACGCATCATTGAAACGCGTAGTACCTATTTGCGAAATGTAGAAACCAGACGCCGTGAAATTATTAATTCGATTACCGAACAAGGTAAGATGACCGATGCGTTGTTGGCGCTTATAGAAAAAGCGGTGAAATTACAAGAATTGGAAGATTTATATTTGCCGTATAAGCAAAAGAAACGAACACGGGCATCCATAGCGCGCGAACGAGGGTTAGAGCCATTGGCGGCGTTGATGTTAGATGATTCGGTGACAACGGGTGACCCATTGATATTGGCGAAAGAGTACCTATCCGAAGCGGTGTTGACTGAAGAAGAAGCCTTGCAAGGAGCTAGCGACATTGTGGCGGAAACTATCAGTGATAGAGCTGATTTTCGTGCGTATTTACGTAAACGGATGTGGCAGGAAGGTCATATTGTATCAACGTTGACGAAAGATGAAACGAACCAAGAACGATTTTTGCAATATGCAGACTATACGGAACCGATTCATCATATACCGTCACATCGCATTTTAGCCATGAATCGGGGCGAAAAATTAGGCGCTTTAAAAATTACTATCACTGTGCCAGACGATATATATATTACGTATATGATTGAACAAGTGACGAAGAATGAACAATCGATTTTCTTTCCTTATAAGCGACTTGCCGTTGAAGATGCGTACAAACGGTTGGTATTTCCTGCATTAGAACGAGAAATTCGTCACGACTTGACCATGAATGCCGATGAGCAAGCGATTAAAGTGTTTGCCGTTAATTTGAAAAATTTATTGTTGCAACCACCATTGTCGGGGCATGTCATCATGGGGCTTGATCCTGGCTATCGGACAGGTTGTAAAATGGCAATTATTGATACACAAGGAAATGTGCTCGATTATGGAGCATACTATGTAACCCATTCTGAACGGCAACGGATGGAGGCACAAAAGAAATTAGCTCACTTAATAAAAAAATATCAAGTCACTCTAGTATCGATTGGTAATGGAACGGCCTCTTATGAGACAGAACAGTTTGTTTCTACTATGATTGAAGAAGAACAGTTAGACTGCCATTATATCATTACGAATGAAGCGGGCGCGTCTGTGTACTCTGCTTCAAAATTAGCACAACAAGAAATGCCTGATTTAGACGTGACTATACGCGGCGCTGTATCATTGGCACGGCGCGTGCAAGACCCTTTGGCAGAATCGGTTAAAATTGATCCTAAGTCGATTGGGGTAGGACAATATCAGCATGATGTGAATCAAAAACAACTTTCTCATACATTAGATCAAGTGGTAGAAACAGTAGTTAATCATGTGGGGGTAGAACTAAATACCGCTTCGCCAGCGATTTTGCAACATGTAGCAGGTATTAGTGGAACGGTAGCTAATAATATTGTTGCCTATCGCCAAGAACATGGTACATTTACCAGTCGTAAAGAATTATTAAAGGTGGCACGATTAGGGCCTGCAGCATTTACACAATGTGCAGGATTTTTACGCATACAATCAGCGCCGAATGCACTGGATGCTACATCGGTACATCCAGAGTCGTATGCCCTAGCAGAGCGGATAGTAGACGAATTGGGATTTACTGTAGAGGATTTGCACGATAAAGAAGCGTTACAAAACCTACAAATTCGTCTGCCTTTAGTTGATGTGGAACAGATGGCTCACAGATTAAATGCTGGCGTGCCTACGGTGCGCGATATCTTAGAAGCATTGGCAAAACCAGGCCGTGATCCACGTGAAGATTTGCCTGCGCCATTAACGAGAAAACATGTGATGAGTTTAGAGGAAGTACAAGTAGGAACGATTGTGACAGGGACAGTTCATAATGTCGTTGATTTTGGTGCATTCATTGACTTTGGTATTAAAATAAATGGACTCTTACATCGCAGTGAATTTTGTAAACGCCAACAACATCCATCAGATGTATTGGCTGTAGGGGATATTGTGGAAGCGGTTATTATATCGGTAGATGTAAAACGCAATCGCATAGGATTGTCGATGCGTGAATTAGAAGCGGCCAAGAAAAAAGCATAGATGGCTTTAGTGGGCCTACTATTTTGATAGACGGATAGCAGCATATATACTAGTTCTAACAAGAATGTGCAAAAAATATGTATGGTCATAGGGAAATTTATAGTTTTATGATATAATGTATAAACGTGCTTTATTTTGGCACTAGAGGAGGAAATAACTATTATATGTTAGAAAAATTTAAAGAATTACAAATTAGTGAGCCTATGTTACGAGCTCTCAATGATATGGGATTTGAAGAACCTACACCGATTCAGGAGGAAGCAATTCCAGTTGCCATGAGTGGTGCCGATATGATTGGTCAAGCACAAACGGGTACTGGTAAAACGGCTGCCTTTGGGTTACCCATTTTACATAGAGTGGATGAAACAGCGCGAGAAGTGCAGGCATTAATTTTATCCCCTACTCGTGAATTAGCTATTCAAGTGGCAGAAGAGCTCAATAAAATGGCGCAGTATACGCAAATACAAGCGTTGCCAATTTATGGAGGGCAAGATATTAATCGTCAATTTAGAGGATTAAAAAAACGTCCTCAAATTATTGTAGCTACGCCGGGCCGCTTGATGGATCACATGGATCGGGGATCGATTAAATTTGATCACGTGAAAGCAGTCGTATTAGATGAAGCGGATGAAATGCTTAACATGGGCTTTGTGGATGATATCAATAAAATTTTAGGATCTGTTCCTAAAGACCATCAAACCTTATTGTTCTCTGCCACTATGCCGAAAGCCATTCAAACATTAGCAGAAACCTATTTGACGGAACCAACGCTCGTTAAAATGAAATCCACGCAAGTAACGATGGATTTAATTGAACAGTATTATATCGAAGTGCAGGATCGCCAAAAATTTGACGTCCTATGTCGCCTTTTTGATATGCAAGCACCTGATTTAGCCATTGTATTTACACGTACAAAACGTCGCGTTGATGAAGTCACCGAAGGACTCAAAAAACGTGGCTACATGGCAGAAGGAATTCATGGCGATTTGTCGCAACAAAAACGAGATACCGTCATTCGTCAATTCCGAGAAGGAACCATTGATATTTTGATTGCCACCGATGTAGCCGCTCGTGGCCTTGATATTAGTGGGGTTACGCATGTATATAACTATGATTTGCCACAAGACCCTGAAAGTTATGTGCATCGTGTAGGTCGTACCGGTCGTGCTGGCAAAGCTGGTATTGCTAGTACCTTTGTGATTCCTCGTGAAATGGAACATTTGCGTGCTATTGAACGCTTAACAAAACGCAAAATTGCTCGTCGCCGTGCGCCTTCACTAGGCGAAGTATTAGAAGGACAGCAGAAATTAGCGATTCAAAGCTTGATTTCTCTAGCCGATGAAAATGAAGTGTTGGCACCATTCAGAGCAAGTGCAGAAGAACTGTTAAATGATATTGATTCTGTAAGTTTAGTAGCGGCGGCCATCAAACTACTTACAAAAGAACCAGATCAAACACCAGTGTCGATTACAGAAGAAGCTCCACTCCGTGTGCGTAGAAGTCGTCGCCGTGATGGTGGCCCTAGAGATCGTCGACGCGATAGCCGTTCTCGTGATCGTCGCCGTGATAGCGGGGATCGTCGTGAACGCCGCCATGGAGATCGCCGTAATCATGATAGAAATCGCAGTGGAGAACGACGTGATTATAGAGACCGTGACAATCGTGACCGCCAAGGAGAACGTAAACAGAGTACATTTAAACCATACTTTAAAAATTAACACATCAGTGTGAATGCTTAGCTAGATTGGTGATGAACCATGATGAATGCACATGATTCGATGCCTGCCGTAATGTATTAATTGTGGTGGTCGAGTGATGTGCATTTCTTATTGTCATACTAGTAGTATAGGGAGTTTACTCATGATCAATCGTTGACATGGAATGACTAATTTTTATTTGTATTGCATGATGAATACGTCAGTGATATAATAAATAATAATTATTGATTGATAATGTTAGGTTCCTAAGAAGAGAAATGTATGTATTCCAAGTGGAAGAAAGGATGTATTATGGATATTGCTCAAGTTTTACGAGGAAAGGGTTTTAAAGTAACGCCGCAGCGGATAGCCATTTATCAAACATTAATAGAGAGTAAAAACCACCCTACCGCTGAAATGATTTACCAAAGTTTGCGCGTTGCCCATCCTACTATGAGTTTGGCTACGGTCTATAAAACTATGGAAATTTTTGAAAAAATTGGACTTGTTAAAGTATTAGATGTAGGCGATGATTGCAGTCATTATGATTGGGATACGGATAACCATCCTCATATTCGCTGCACTGTATGCAATAAGGTAGAAGACTTAGAGGGTATTAATATGCATGAAGTGTCAGAGATGGTAGAAACAACGAGTGAATATACGGTAACGGGACAACAAATATCATTTGAAGGTGTTTGCCCTATGTGCCTTAAGAAGAGTAGCCACTAAATGGAGTGTACTTTTTAGTAACTTTGGTTGCTCTCTTCTATGATAATTAATAGACAGATTGATAAGCGTTTTATGGAGGTATGGCGCCATCCATAAGACGCTTATTTATTCTTTTACAGGCTATAGCGATAGGGTGTTTTTTACACTAACCATGTTGTTACAGTGATTTGTCGCAAATATATGGTACAACCATATATACCAAGGTAGAATTTTGGTACAATAGAATCAGAAATGTTCCTAGCGCTATGAGTTTTATAGTAGTAAGGTATAGTGTCACATCACATCGTACTATACATACTAGGAGCGATAAGAAAGAGTACATCATACAGTACATCGTATTTAGTAGGATACAAATAAAAGGAGTCAATATGTTTACAATCGGTTGTCACTTATCAATTAGCAAAGGGTATTTGCATATGGCCCAAGAGGCTACATCCATCGGGGCTAATACATTTCAATATTTTACACGTAACCCTCGTGGTGGCAAGGCGCGCGCTTTCGACGAAGCAGATATGAAAGCGTTGGTGGCGTATATGAAAGAACACGACTTTGGGAAAATACTCGGTCATGCTCCGTACACGATGAATGCCTGTGCCAAGGATGAAGGATTGCGTAATTTTGCATTAACCTCTATGCGAGAAGATTTAGAACGGTTAGAATACGTGCCACATCAGCTATATAACTTTCATCCAGGCAGTCATGTTAAACAAGGCGTAGATATCGGCATTGATTATATTGTAGATATGTTAAATAATGTATTATTTCCAGGTATGAAGACAACGGTTCTATTAGAAGTGATGGCGGGAAAAGGAACGGAAATTGGATCGACCTTTGAAGAAATTGCCCGCATTATTGATGGGGTCGCTTTGAAAGACTATATTGGCGTATGCGTTGATACATGTCATATTCATGAAGGTGGATATGATGTGATTGATAATTTTGATGGAGTTTTGGATCAGTTTGATAGATTGATAGGCTTGGAGCGATTGCAAGCCATACATCTGAATGATTCTAAGAATCCAAGAGGGGCTCATAAGGATCGGCATGAAAAAATTGGAGAAGGACATATTGGATTAGAGGCGATTAGCCACATCATTACCCATCCTAGATTACAAGGCGTTCCATTCTATTTGGAAACACCGAATGAATTGAGCGGTTATGCAGCAGAGATTGCTTTGTTACGCCGTATCTATGAAGACGTATATGGAAAGTAATTGATAGGTATACATAGTATGTAAGGCTCATGGTAGAGCATTTAAAATCTAGTAGTAGATAGGATGAAAACATAGGAAGGAAAAGAAGTGTTACTATGCGCATATTACACACAGCCGATTGGCATTTAGGACGCATTTTTTATGCCCATCATTTAACGGATGACCAGGCCTATGTATTAGAGCATCAATTCTTTCAGATTATAAAAGAAGAAAAGATTGATGTGGTAATCATTGCAGGCGATGTGTTTGATCGCTCGGTACCTCCCGTAGAAGCGGTACAACTGTGGGATTTAGTCATCACTAAATTAGCCGTTGAATATGGGGTACCTACTATTGTGATTGCAGGCAACCATGATGGGGTAGAGCGTTTGGAAGTGGGGCGTCATGTACTAGCATCTATGGGATTACACATTGTAGGATCACCAGAAGAGAACGGAAAACCTATCGTTATATCTGATGCGTGGGGAGATATATCTTTTTGCCCTATGCCCTATGTGGAACCGGCTGTAATACGCGATGTGTTGAGTAGAGAAAACAGTGCAGCGTGCACTATGGACTATAACGAGTTATATGCATTGTGGATTCAAAACTATTTGCAAGCGATTCCCGCATCACAAAGACGCGTGGCGATTGCCCATGCCTTTGTCACAGGTGGTGTTCTTGGTGGTTCTGAAAGAACGTTAGCGGTGGGTGGCACAGAAAATATTAACAATCACCTTTTTGACGCCTACCAGTATACGGCACTAGGCCATTTGCACGGACCGCAGACCGTTGGTAGTCATCGTATCCGTTATAGCGGGTCTTTATTAAAATATTCCTTTGATGAATATCAACAAGAGAAAAGTTTTTCTATTATTGATATGGATGAGCATGGGGAAGTTACTGTATCACTCATTCCCATTGAACCTAAACATGATGTGGTCGTGGTAGAAGGTTATTTAGATGCAATTTTACAAGATAGAACGCTACATGCGCAGCATGAGAATGATTATGTGTTGGTGCAATTACTGAATGAAGCCCCTGTTATTGATGGCATGGCACGGCTTCGTAACGTGTTGCCTCATGTGATGGCGATGGAATTAACGGGGCGTATGGTAAAAGATGAGGCCGTTGACACTGATACTATCTATGGAAAACTTGATGAACGACAACTATTTGCACAATTTGCAGAAACCGTTTGGAAAGAGCCGCTAACTAGAGAACAAGAAACCTATATAAATCAAATATGGGACTTGATTGTTAAGGAGGAACGTTCATGAAACCGATACGACTGGTCATACAAGCCTTTGGGCCGTATAAAGATAGAGTTGAACTAGATTTTTCCTCCTTAGAGGACCATACTTTATTTTTAATAACTGGACCAACGGGGGCAGGAAAAACTTCAATTTTAGATGCTATGGTATATGCCTTGTATGGGCAAACGAGTGGCTCTCTACGTGACGGCGCCGACATGCGAAGCGATTTTTCAGATATAGATACGGCCACGTATGTATCGTTTACTTTTTCTATAGGGCAGACGAAGTATAAAATAGATCGAAGCCCCAAACAAATGGTAAAAAGGAAACGCGGCCCTGGACTGAAAGAACAAAGTGCCAGTGCTAGTTTATATAGGTGGAAAGAAAATGAACATGACTGGCATATGATTACCTCTAGTAGTCAAGTCTTAAAAGAACAGGTGCAAGAAATTATCGGATTTCGGGCAGACCAGTTTTTACAAGTTGTTCTATTACCACAAGGCGAATTTCGTAAATTGCTAGTAGCGTCTACGACTGAACGAGAAGAGTTGCTTCACAATTTATTTAAAACGGAAATTTACACCCGATTACAACATGTGTTGAAAGAACGATTTGATGCGGCCTATGAAGAGGCTAGTGAATTGGTACATGAAGAAGAACGGCTCTTACAACAAGAAGGTGTGGGAACGCTTGGTGAGTTAGAAATACATGTTACGGATTATAAACATCGTGAAACAAGTTTGTTAGAAACGTTGAAGCAAGCCGATGCATTATTACAAAAGGCAACTTGTAACCGCACTAGTTGGATGGAGTATACAAAAATTCAAAAAGAGTTAGAAGGCTATGAAGAAATGCATCAGAAATTGATGCGTGAAGAGAACACGATAGAGGCTCTTAAAAATAAATTACGTGTACTGACGCAATTAAAACCGATTATAGAGGTGATGGAACGCACTTTAGAAGAGGAAAAACAATGCGAGGCGTGGAAAGAACGAAAGCGACAATTATTTGATGAAAAAGAAAAATTGAAGGTTATAGAAAAAGACGTGTTGACCCGTGAACAGGCTTGGCAAGAACAGCAATCGGCATGTCAAAAGGCAACGTTACGGTTGGGGCAATTACAAGATAAAGATAGTGGCGTAGCACATCTAAAACGATTAGAAACACTTGTAGAAGAGAAAGAAAAAGAACGAATTGCAGTAGAAAAAAAGCTTTCAAAGGAAAAAGAATTACAAGTGGCTGTGACAGAAACCATGGAGAAAGAACGAGCTGCATTAGATAAGGTGGATGCGTGGTTATTGGCACATAGAGATGATGCTAAGTTGTGGGAACAAGAAAAACAGCGACATCATAGGCTTAAGGAATTGATACAGTGGAAAAAAGAGAAAGAAAAAGTAATAGCGGAATATGATACTGTAACGCATGAGTTATCCGCCATGGAAGAAACACTGCTACAAACAAAGCATGAAGCAGCACTTTTACAGCAAGCATTTCAATTGGCGCAAGCCTACCAATTATCGACGACACTAGTGGAAGGTGAGCCTTGTATGGTGTGTGGTGCAGTCCATCATCCACGATTGGCAGTGAAACCAGAGGCAACACCTACAAAAGTAGAAGTGGATAAGGCATATACAGATGTACAAACGTTGCAAGCACGCATATGTAGAGAACGGGCGAAATGTGAGGCCCTAGGGCGACGACAACAAGATGTTGAGAGGCAGATAGAATCTTGCTTAGAGGATTTAGACATATCTTCTGTTGCTATAGCAGATGAAGCCTTGCGCAGTTGTGAAGCGATGCTAGATACGCTAGCTAGGAGTAATGAAGAATGGAAAGTGCAAGAAGCACAACGCGACTTGTATAGGACAGAGCGGGAGGCACATGGGCAAGAGAAAGACGCGTATCAAGTGGCAATACATCAATGCTTGTTAGACATAGAACGACTAGCCACACAAGTGACTACTATGCAAAAAGAGTTGGAAGAACGGTATCAGCAATTAGGGTTGACTGGTGATGACGCTTATGAAACTATTGTGGATGAATTGAAACGAACAATCGACGCTCATGAACGAGAAGGTGTAGCTATTAGGAAAGAACAAGAGCGTATTATTTCATCTATGACTAAAAATGATACGGAGCAAGCAACGATTGATGAACAAGTCAGGGCTATATCAGAAACCATAGAAGACCATAAGAAAACCTATTTAGAAGCGTTAAAACATCTTGGTATTTCTGAAGAAGCGATTGCTCTTTATAGGTCGGAAATGGAGTTGGTATCATCGTGGCAAGAGACAATTCAGACCTATGAAAAAAGTGCTCATGAGAATCAAGCATTAATCCATAGTGCTAAGGAGCGTTTACATCAAATAGAACTTCCAGAAACAATGATAGGCGATGATGTATATAAGGCATTACAAGAAGAACGAGATGCGGCCTATGGAGCTATTACTACGCATCGCATTGAGTGCGAACGGTTAGAAAAAGTGGTTCATGAACTACAGACCTTACAAGCGTCACATCATCTTCAAACAGAACAATTAGCATTTATTACACGATTACATGAACTGGCCAATGGCGGCATGTCTGGTTTGCGTGGCGTCACCTTTGAACGCTATGTGTTAGGAGCCATTTTAGATGAAGTGATGTATGCGGCCAATGAACGTCTTCGTAACGTCAGTCGTGGTCGCTATGAGTTACAACGTGACACGTCTACAGGTGGTCGTGGCGGTCGAGGACTTGATTTAGTCGTTCTCGATACATATACAGGCATGCCACGTCCTGCTAATACGCTATCGGGCGGTGAAATGTTTTTGGCCTCCTTATCCTTGGCCTTGGGCTTAGCTGATGTGATTCAAAGTTACGCAGGAGGCATACATATGGATACTATGTTTATTGATGAAGGATTTGGGACGCTTGATGCGGAAACGTTGGAAATTGCTTTGGATACATTAGTTTCTTTGCAAGCCAGTGGCCGTTTGATCGGCGTCATTTCTCATGTGGCAGAATTGAAAGAACGTATTCCTGCCCATTTGGTCATTACTCGATTAGCACAAGGCAGTACGGCTCGATTCCGAGTTAGTTAGTAATACAGGCAGTTGTTATAGGAACAGCGACCCTAGTTCATCGTATTGATTCAGAAGTATAAATGTGATACGATACTATCACTAATCATTGAAAAGAGAGGAACTAGCATGAAGATTTCTTTTGCACATAATAATATTAATGTAAAAAATTTAGAATCCAGTGTAGACTTTTATAAAAAGGCACTACACTTAGAAGAAGTGCGACGCCTTGAAGCACAAGATGGATCGTTTATATTGGTGTATTTAAAAAGTCCTTATACGGCCCATGAGTTGGAATTAACTTGGCTCAGGGATCGCACCACACCCTATAATTTAGGAGACAATGAGTTTCATTTGGCGTTCACCGTAGACGATTTTGACGAGTTGCATGCCCTACATGAAACGATGGGCATCATCGTCTATGAAAATAAAGAGATGGGGATTTACTTTATAGCGGATCCCGATGGATATTGGACTGAGATTTTACCGGGAGATAGATACTAATGGCAGAACATATGCTTACTCGCCTAGAATGGATGGTGGGAACAGAGGGCATTGATCGATTGCGTCGAGCCTCAGTAGCATTATTTGGCTGTGGTGGCGTAGGGGGATTTGCCTTAGAAGCCTTGGTGCGATCGGGAATAGGACGCGTTGTGGTGATTGATGGCGATGCAGTAACGGCGAGTAATGTGAATCGACAAATTATAGCCACTTCACAAACCATTGGCCGAAGAAAAACTGATTTGGCGAAAGAACGAGCTTTAGCGATTAATCCAGATGTAATTATTGAAGTTCATGATATAATATATACAGCACATGAATATCCTGATTTTATTGAAACCTTACAGGTCGATTATGTGATCGATGCCATTGATATGGTTTCGTCTAAGATTCATATCGTAGAAACGTGTCAACGATTGGGTATTCCTGTTATCTCTTGCATGGGAGGAGGCAATCGGCTTCATCCAGAACAACTAGAAATAACAGATATTAGTAAAACCTATATGTGTCCATTGGCTAAGGTGATGCGTAAAGAATTAAGAAAACGAGGCATCACAAAGCAAACAGTTTTATTTTCCACAGAACCACCGATTAAGCCTGTATACCGTGAAGAGGGGACAAAAAGTCCAGCGTCGTGTGCGTTTGTACCATCGGTGGCAGGGCTAATGCTAGCAGGATATGTGGTTCGAGAATTTTTGGAGGTACTAGACCATGAAAAAAGCAATTATTCATATGGCTAAGGGTGATATTACTATTGAATTATTTGATAAGGAAGCACCAAATACAGTAGCCAATTTTACAAAATTAATCAAAGAAGGGTTTTATGATGGACTAACATTTCATCGTGTCATTCCTGGATTCGTTGCACAAGGCGGTTGCCCTAATGGCAATGGCACAGGGGGACCAGGCTATACAATTGATGATGAATTAATTGGCAATCCTCATAAACATGAACGAGGTGCACTATCTATGGCTCATAGAGGTCCTAATACAGGTGGTAGCCAGTTCTTTATCGTGTATGAACCACAACCACATCTAGATGGAGTACATACTGTTTTTGGCAAGGTAGTCGATGGAATGGATATTGTCGATGCTATTCGCCAAGGCGAACATATGGAACATGTAGAAGTAGTAGAAGACTGATTGTCGTAGAAAGGCGTGTGTACACATGCCTCTCTGTATAGGAAAGGCCATACATGATAGATATAACATTACAACACTTGGCATGGTTAGAAATCGTAGATGACGATAGAATTTCCTATGGTTATAATCAAGAATGGTTTAATGATGAATGGCGACGACTAGCGGGCTGCGGACCAACAGTGGCGACTATGATGGTGAGTTATATGGCGCTGAAAGAAGGACGGTTGCCGATAGAAACAGCGTCTAATAAAATGCAGGCCTTAGGGCGCATGAATGAAGTTTGGGACTATGTTACACCTCGGTTTGGAGGAGGCTTATATAAAGCGAGCTGGCTAGCAAGTGGCGTAAAGCGGTATATGGAGGAACATCAGTTACCAAATCAGACCGAGATGATAAGTATATCGCCATTTCTTTCCCGACGCCCTAGTGTTGACGTAATACAAGAGTTTATCAGTCATGCTTTAGTGAGTGACGTGCCGGTAGCATTTTTGAATCGCCATAAAGGACGGGAATCATCGCTATGGACATGGCATTGGGTGTTACTAGTAGGTATATGCGAAGTGGACGGCGATATACGATGCCACATTCTTGATGAAGGCGAACAACGTGAATTTTCTTTGTCGAATTGGTTGCAAGATACTTTATTAGGTGGCGGCTTTGTATATGCGTATTGATTATGAAAGTAAGGAGAAACGTATGTCTGAATGGATTACAGAGGAACAAACACCTCATTTACGGTTAAGTGCAGAAATTGATAAAGTATTATATTCTGGTAACTCTGAATTTCAAAAAATTGAAGTAGTACATTCGAAAGAGTATGGAAATATGCTGGCTTTGGATGGCGTATTTCAAACATCGGAACGAGAAGAATATTTTTATCATGAAATCATTGCCCATGTGCCACTATTTTTACACGCTAATCCTAAACGGGTATTGATTATTGGCGGCGGAGATGGCGGTGTAGCCAAAGAATGTGTGCGTCATAGCTGCGTTGAAGAAGTAACGATGGTAGAGATTGATGGTAAGGTCGTTGAATTGGCAAAACAATATTTACCTACTATATCCCGTGCTATGAAAGAACAACATCCTAAATTGACAGTGACTATTGGTGATGGCATCGCATTTATGGCGAAAGCAGAAAACTATTATGATGTCATTATTGTTGATTGCTCGGATCCGATTGGGCCAGGCAAAGGATTATTTACAGAAGAATTTTATGCTAATACAATGAAAGCATTAAAAGAGGATGGCCTATTTGTGCAACAAACAGAATCTCCATTTTTACATCAATCTTTAGTGGCAGATGTGTTCTCGTATGTGGGCAGACATTTCCCAATTACGCGGTTATTCATGTCGTATATTCCTATTTATCCATCAGGTATGCATTGCTTTACGATGGGATCTAAAACCTATGATCCATTAGTATGGAAACCGAATCGCCCATTAGACATGGACATGCAGTATTACAACTACGACATTCAAAAGGCCGTATTTGCTCTGCCTAATTTCGTAAAAAAATATTTGAAAATATAGTAAAAAATAGTGTTGACAGTTAGGTTGAATCAGAGTATAATTTTTATTGTTGCTAAACATTGAGCTTAGCAATAAACCTACTAGGTGGTGGGTATGGTGAAGCGGTTAACACGGCGGATTGTGGCTCCGTTACGCGTGGGTTCGATCCCCACTACTCACCCCAATACCTAACGTGTAGGCAATCATTGTAGGGGTGTCGCCAAGTGGTAAGGCAACGGACTTTGACTCCGTTATGCGCTGGTTCGATCCCAGCCACCCCTGCCACATACGGTTCACTAGCTCAGTTGGCAGAGCACCTGACTTTTAATCAGGGTGTCCCGAGTTCGAATCTCGGGTGAGCCACCAAATATAAGCGATGGAAGTAATTCCATCGCTTTTTTCGTATATCTAGATTGTGGCGGTTTTAATCTGCAACTTACACATCATCTTGTATGGCGTGATTTGTATAGTATGATGCTCCTTTTAATAATTCATGGGATTAAATTTGCAACATGTTTTGTCCTATAACCCAGGGATTAGATGTATAGCGCGTTTGGTCTTATACCACTCTTAGGGGACAGAAGATGATGAATTTTTCTATTATAGATATAAGAGATTTTTAATTTTACCTAAAAATATGCTATGATGGGTACAGGGTTTCATTGCAAATCTTTTCAATGATATAAAAGTTAATTGAATAACGGTTAACTTTACAATTTGATAGAGGAGTATAGTTATGAATTCTGAAATTGCATTTTGCGCATCAATTGTTATATTTATACTGACCTATGCACTCATTGTTTGGGATAAATACCCACGAATGATTGTGTCATTAGGCGGCGCAATTATTATGATTGGTTGCGGATTTATCTCCCAATCTACGGCTATTAAAGAAGCAATCGACTTTAATACACTGGGATTACTAGTGGGCATGATGTTGATTATTGCGATTACTAGTAAGTCTGGTTTATTTCAGGCAGGTGCCTTGTGGGCAGCTCACGTTACAAAAGGAAGTCCTTCTAAGCTTTTGTTTTTGCTGTCAGTTATTACTGCAGTAGGGTCAGCTTTATTTGATTGCGTAACAGCGGTGTTATTGATTGCTCCTGTTACGTTGACTTTGGCAGACCGATTAAAAGTGAATGCGTTTCCATTTTTAATGACTGAAATTTTGGTATCCAATATTGGAGGTACCGCGTTGCTTGTGGGCAATCCTCCTAATGTTATGATAGGTAGTGCTACAGGACTTACGTTTAACGACTTTTTCTTTGCCTTAGCGCCCATTTGTACAGTAATCGTCTTGGTGGTTATTCCTATTCTTATTTTCTTGTATAGAAAAGATCTACAACCACATCCAGAAACTAAGGCAGCTATCATGAAAATATCCTATAAAGATGCTATTGAAGATGGGGTATTGCTAAAAAAATCTTTATTTGTCTTAGCCCTTACCATCGGTGGCTTTGTATTACACCATGTGTTAGGATTAGAAACTGCAACCATTGCTATGGGCGGCGCCGTTTTACTCATGGTAATTGCTGATATTAAGCCTCGTGAAGTACTGCATTTGGTAGAGTGGCCGACAATCTTCTTCTTCCTAGGATTATTTGTCGTAGTTGGCGGTTTGGAACAAACTGGGGTTATGGCCTATTTAGCTGAACAAGTAATTGCTGTTACTGGTGGTGATTTAGAACAGACCGTTTTCTTAGTATTGTGGCTCTCGGCGATTGCGTCAGCGTTTGTTGATAATATTCCTTTCGTGGCAACTATGATTCCTATGTTACAGGAAATGGGGCATATGACAGGTATGCCGATGGAATCTGTTTGGTGGGCGTTGGCCATGGGGGCTTGCTTTGGCGGTAACGGCACTATGATTGGGGCGACACCAAATTTGGTAGTGGCTAATATTGGTTCCTTGCATGGATTGCGATTTACCTTTATTGAATATATAAAATTAGGCTTTCCACTAATGATTCTTAGCGTATTGATGGCGCATATTTATTTATACTTAGTGTATTTTGCTTTCTAATGCGGAAGATATCATATTAGAATGATTGAAAGTTGATGACATGATAGAATCTAACGATTGTATCATGTCATTTTTTATACCTTACGACTATGCATAGTAGTGGATGCGCTCATAAGGTATCTGCTGTAAAAGTTATGGATAGTCTAAATGATACGCTAAGAATGTAGCAACATGGATCTATAACGATATAGAAAAATGGGTTCTACCATGTAGATGTGATGTTATAGGCGTGTAATAAGATGATAGTATAAAATGTAGAAAATGATGGTAAGTAATGTGTTATTTTAGTGGCGTTGCCGATACTATAACGTGTCATACTAGAAAGTAATGAGCATAGCAATGGATATAATTGCTATATTGCGTGGGCGTTGAAACAGTTCTCCTAGCCTTAAATGAAGCTGGCGTTACTGCTATATTGTGTGGGCGTTGAAACGGTAGAATTTGTAAATCTTTTCACTTCACTATTTGTTTTCTATCGTGTGAATGTTGCGATAAGTTAGCTGCCTATGCCTATTTCATATCTGCGTAGGTGTTAAAGTAAAGTGTTACTGACATCGATAGTAAATAGCAGTATCACCATACATGTACATCGATGTTAATGAGCACTATCTTTTGCATGATGGAGAAGAACTGGTAGTAATAATCGACTACTTTACTACATGCATGAGATGAGTATAGAAAAGATTTTTGGCAATAGAGAATTATATACAGGTGAGAAAAGTAGTTTAAATATGGTGCGTTACGATGTAAGAGAGAAATTGTATAGAACATAAGAAATATTAATAAAACGAAGAAAGAAAAAATATGTAGCAATCCTATATAGTGTAAGGGTAAATACACATTGTACATGCGTATACTGGTAGGTATTCACTAGAAATAATGATGTTCGAATTATATTGCTCTGTACAGGACATATAATTATATTTTGAAACTTCTGGAAATCGGCTAATATAGTATGATGAAATCTTCCAATATACTATATATAGATGTAGGAAAAAAAGAATGAAAAAGGGACAGAAAAAATGGCAAATTTTTGTTGACATAGAGGTAGTGAAACTGTATAATTTAAAAAGTCTTTAGAGGAAATATTTTAAAGACGGTAGCAAGTAATTGAAACGTTAGATTTGTTATTTTTGAATAAAAAATCATTGACAAACAACTAACAATCGATTATAATAAACAAAGTCATCAGAAGATGATGGTTATACAGATTTTTGAAAACTGAACAATATAAGGTAAACATTACTTAGTAATGTACATATGCCAGAGTGCGGGTTTCGTAAGAAACCAACCAAAAAATTCAA
>QWCD01000088.1_pt1 | contig 53405 bp, 40 predicted proteins | sample 1972461 | NCBI WGS metagenome assembly QWCD01 (sample SAMN09866717, study PRJNA288562) | Human vaginal metagenome isolate term4_vaginal, whole genome shotgun... | isolation source: vagina | host: Homo sapiens | place: USA: California | reverse complement strand
ATATTTAAATTCGTAGTAGCCATATACGATACCTCCCTTTACCTCCCTTTTCTTTTATCATACTCAAATATTAGTTTATATTCAGCACGTTGTCATTACAATACATACAATACATACAATTTAGGTAAGCTAAAGTCATTCAATAATCTTTCATTTATACAATTGAATAAATTAGACTATCTTATCGATTAAGCACGTATTATGCTGTAAAATTGATTGTTTCAAAAAAGAGAGCCCTAACAAAATCTTCAAACCAAAAAAGCATATAGGAGGAATGCACCATAGCTCAACTAAATATTACATTAAACTAATATCACTACTCAATCCTAAGTCCCCAAAATAAAAGCTCACTCATCGCTATCAGCACTTTTACGATAGCCCTCGCTAAGCCTTGCTACACAAAGGCAAATTTACACCCGGCTAATCAGCCTTTGACATCAATACAACAGTCTCGACGTGGCTCGAAATGCCCTGATTGATAACAACATAATCGTGATATTCCGAGATAGCCTATTTGTCTACGGAAACATATCAACTCATTTCTGTAGTAGAATTATTTTCTCATATGTAGTTATCTATATCGCAGACTAGACCTCGACTGTATATGGTAACTGGTCTACTTTTTCTTTATGCTTGAACTGAAATCCGGTGTCAGCATCAATGTTGATGCATAACTCCATAGATGCACGAAACACTCCTGACCATGATGGCCGGGAGGTTTCTTTTGTAAAAAATGCTATATTTCTCCCTGATTTCCAACTCCTTATTGACGTTATATATATATGTACATATAATTGATGTATCTTTTTATGGAGGTGTTGTAATGAGCAATGTAATCGTCACAACAGGTGACTTAAAACAGGATTATGAAATTCTTGGTCCTGTGTACTTTCAGGTGTCTAACAAAGGACTATTCGGAAGTGCGTTAAGCAATTTAAAGAAAAAATACGTTAGTGAAATCAAACACATGAAAAATAAAGGAACAATGTCAGCGGATAGAGCCGACTGGGGATTCCTATATGGTGAATGGTCTGTTGGTCAGTCAGATTTTGAAAGTGCCTTTTTTATTGCAACAGAGGAATTAAAGAAAAGAGCCGAAATGGTTGGGGCTGATGCTATTATTGCTATGAGGCAAGATATAGATATGGATACAAATGGATTTGCATATTTCTATCTTCAGATGTATGGGACAGCCGTAAAATTAAAATAATTAGTATATTGAAACTCTCCTGACCATGATGGCTGGGAGGGTTCTTTTGCTTTATTCTGCTTCTGTTTCTGGCAAATAATAAATTTTTCCATCCCTAGCAATAAGCTGCACATTCTCTGAATACAGCTCTGATTTGTCAATTGATGTTTCCATATAAGAAAGCCGCTTTCTGGCACTTATTTATCTTTTCTTGACATCAATACAACGGTCTCCACATGCGAAGTTTGCGGGAAGAGATCCACGGGCTGAACGTCTCCCATTTCATATCCTGCTTCCACAAATTTGGCACAATCTCTCGCCAATGTTGCAGGATTACAGCTCACATAGATAATTTTTTGAGGACCTACTTCCAACACTTGCTCTTTAAATTCATCACTTAATCCTTTCCTTGGAGGATCAACGACCAATACATCCGCTTGAATGCCCTGACTCACCCATTGCTTCATCACTTGACCGGCATCTCCCGCCTCAAAATGCGTATGGGTTAAGCCGTTCCTCTCCGCGTTCTCCTTCGCCATGCGGATGGCATCTTCTACAATTTCGACCCCATAAACAGCCTTAGCTTGTCGAGCGAGCGCTAAAGAAATGGTTCCAATGCCGCAGTAAGCATCGATGACGGTTTCTTTTCCTGTTAGTTCTGCCCGCTTTAAAGCTTCTTGATAAAGGCGTTCCGCTTGTGGGGTATTCACTTGAAAGAAGCTTCGACTAGATATTGAAAAAGTCAATCCCAGCATTTGATCTTCATAGACATCTTGCCCATAGAATACTCTTTGTTTGTCTCCTAGAATCACATTGGTTTTCTTTTCGTTTTGATTTAAAATAATGCTCTTGACTTGAGGAACGGCCGCTGTTAAGTCTTCGACAATTTTCTTTTCCTGAGGCAATTGTGTCCCATTAACCACCAAAATAATCATCAGTTGACCGGTATAATAACCCTGACGTACAACAACATAACGCAATAAGCCTTGGTGGTTGGTCTCCTTATAAGAAGAGATCGGATAATGATTTAAAACATCCATTACTTTCTGTAAACAATCATCAATCTCTTGACTTTGAATATGATAATTCTGAATAGGGAGAATGACATGAGAACGTTGCCGATAAAAACCTGTATAAAGCGCCCCTTCATCTCCAGCAATAGGGACCTGGGCTTTATTCCGGTACGCCCACGGATTCTCCATCCCTATCGTTTCTAAAACTTCTCTTCCTTGATCCAAACCAAACTTATGCAAGGCATTAATGACTTGCTGCCGCTTAAAAGTCAGTTGAGCAGGATAAGCAAGATGTTGCAGCGGCATCGTTCCTGTCCGCAAACCGTCCTCATCGCGTAAAGGAACTCGGCATGGCGCATCATTGTAGCGCTTCTCCACTTTTGCAAAGCCGTAACGCTTTAAGGTCTTTAATACCTTCACTCGACATTTTTCAGAAGGAAGAGCATTGGCAATAAATAAAGAATAATGATCTACTTTCGCAACACCTAATCCTTCATAGGTCAAATCTTCAATCTCTACTTCATAGCTTTTATTTTTTTCTACTGGAATTTTTTGATCAACGCTGTCCTTTCGTGTCATTCATTCTTCTCCTTATCTTTGCTTACTTCTTACAAAAAAGTCTCTGCTTTTAAGTATCCTCTTTTCTAAAAACAGAGCGACTCGTTTCTAATCTTGAGTCACGTGAACAAGTTTTCTCTCAAAAGGATCTTTCGAAAAGCCTTGCTCCAAAATACATTTTGCCCATTCTTTTGCTCCAAATAAAGAGTGATCTCGGTAATTTCCGCAAGAATCTCTTCGAACGCCTTGGACGTCTTCAAAGTTACTCTTTAGGATCTTTCTGAGGACCTTCGTATAGGCAATTGCCACTGTTTCAGGACTAACTTCTCCCCATATAATTAAGTAAAAACCTGTCCGACACCCCATCGGAGAAATATCGATCACCCCTTCTAGATAATCCCGAATATAGGCAGCTGACATATGTTCAATCGTATGTAAGGCAGCTGTTGGAATCGTTACTTGATTCGGCATGGTTAAACGAATATCCAATTTTGTAATTTTATCTCCATTTTTGCCTTCTTCTCTCCCAGCCACACGCACATAGGGGGGCTTTACTAAATCGTGGTTCAACTCAAAGCTTTCAACTTTAGTCATTTTTTTCACTCTCCTTCAATGCTTTCAGTGCTATCATATCATATTCTTCACTTGGATAAAAAAACTATTTATGCCACAAAAAAAGCACCTATCCCATTCTCAGATAGGTGCTTCAATGAGCCACTTTCTTAACGTTTGTCTAATTCTTGTTTCAATAATTGATTCAAGACTTGTGGGTTGGCTTTACCCTTCGTTTGTTTCATTAATTGGCCAACCAAGAAGCCCATTGCTTTCTTCTTACCTGCTTGGTAATCTTCCAAGGACTGTGGATTAGCATCAATGATGGCATTGATCATTGGCACTAATTGGCTAGGATCAGAAATTTGAACTAATCCTTCTGCTTCCACAAATTCTTTCGCACTGCCGCCATTATCAGCTAAGTGTTTGAAGACTCGTTTAGCAATCTTAGAAGAAATTGTTCCATCTGCAATTAATTGAATCATTTCTGCTAAATTTTCAGGCGTTAAGCCCAATTGATCTAACGTTTTTTCGTTATCGTTCATATAAGCAGAAACTTCACCCATTAACCAGTTAGAAGCTTGTTTAGGATCTGCTCCTAAACGAACACATTCGTCAAAGAAATCAGACATGACTAAAGTTTGAGTTAGGACCATAGCGTCATAAGCTGGTAAATCAAATTCTTCCACATAACGTTTCCGACGTTCTGCTGGCATTTCTGGAATATCTTTGCGGATGGTTTCAAGCCATTCTTCACTCACTGTAAATTCAGGCATATCTGGTTCTGGGAAGTAACGATAGTCTGCTTCGCCTTCCTTCACACGCATCAATACCGTTCGTTGATTGTCTTTGTCCCAACGAAGTGAAGATTGGACCACACGATCCCCACGGTTCAACACTTGCGCTTGACGTTTTTGTTCATAAGCTAATCCACGGCGAACATTAGAGAAAGAATTGAGGTTCTTGATTTCGGTTTTGGTTCCGAATTTTTCTTGACCATATGGGCGTAAAGAAATATTCGCATCACACCGCATAGAACCTTCTTCCATCTTCACATCGGACACATCAATAAACATCATAGTTTCACGAATTTTTTCTAGGTAAGCATAAGCTTCTTCTGGAGAGCGCATATCTGCTTCAGAAACGATTTCAACTAATGGGGTCCCTTGACGGTTGAGGTCCACATGAGATTCTCCATTTTCGTGAATGGACTTCCCAGCATCTTCTTCCAAGTGAATACGTTCGATACGGATTCGTTTGGTTTCCCCATTTTCTAATTCAATATCAACGTAACCATGTTCCCCTAAAGGACGATCTAATTGAGTAATTTGATAAGCTTTTGGGTTATCTGGATAGAAATAGTTCTTCCGGTCAAAGGCTTGGACAGGATTGACTTGACAATGTAATGCCATAGCTGCACGCAAGCCAAATTCAATCGCATGCTTATTCACAACAGGTAAAACCCCTGGATAGCCCCAGTCAATCACATTCGTTTGTGTATTTGGTTCTGCCCCAAAACTTGTTGGCGTTGGGGAGAAAACTTTTGATCTTGTTTTTAATTCAACGTGGATTTCTAATCCAATCACTGATTCATAATTCATCGTGTATCCTCCCTCTATTCTGGATGTTTGGTATGGTAGTCAGTAGCTTGTTCATAAGCATAGGCTGCTTGATATAAAGTTGATTCATCGAAGTAATTACCGATTAACTGTAACCCGATTGGTAAGTTTTCATCATCAAACCCACAAGGAACTGAAATACTTGGTAAACCTGCTAAGTTCACTGGAACAGTTAATAAGTCTGCCATATACATTTCGATTGGATCGGCACTCTTTTCACCAAAAGCAAACGCTGTAGAGGTAGTAACAGGCCCTGCGACAATGTCATAGTTAACAAATAATTCTTCAAATTGACGACGAATTAAGGTACGAACACGTCCAGCTTTTTTGTAATAAGCGTCAAAATAGCCTGAAGAAAGTGAGAAGGTCCCAAGCATAATCCGCATCTTCACTTCATTCCCAAAGCCTTCTGAACGACTACGTACATAAAGATCTTCCAAATCTTCAAATTCTTTGGCACGGTATCCGTAACGAACCCCATCAAAACGTTGCAAGTTAGAAGAAGCTTCAGAAGAAGCAATAATGTAATAAACAGGAATCCCATATTTTAAGAGTGGGAAGTGAACACGGTCCACACTAGCTCCTAATTCTTCTAATTGTTTAATCGCTGCTTCCACTTTTTCTTTGACAACTGGGGCTACCCCTTCATCCATAAATTCTTCAGGAACAGCGATACGCAAACCTTTGACACCATTTTTTAATTTTGCGGTGAAGTCAGGGACTTCAATATCTGCCGTCGTGGAATCCCGTTCATCAAGCCCAGAAATTGCTTGTAATAGGATAGCGTTATCTTCTACGGTCCGTGTCATTGGTCCAATCTGATCAAGAGAAGATCCAAAGGCAATAAGCCCCCAACGCGATACACGTCCATAGGTAGGTTTCATCCCCACAATTCCGTTATAAGATGCAGGTTGACGAATAGAGCCACCGGTATCACTCCCTAAAGAAGCCACCACTTCTCCTCCAGCAACAGCTGCTGCAGAACCACCAGAAGATCCACCAGGAACACGTTCTAAGTTCCAAGGATTCCGACTTGGTCCAAAATAAGAGGTTTCTGTTGAAGACCCCATAGCGAATTCATCAAGGTTCAACTTACCGATCATAATCGCACCAGCAGCTTCCAATTTTTCCATGACCGCTGATTGATAGACTGGGATAAAGCCCTCTAAGATATGGGAAGAAGCTGTAGTTTCTACGCCTTCTGTAATAATATTGTCCTTAATCCCTACTGGAATTCCTTGCAAAGGACGATCCGTAGAATACCCTTTTTGATCAGATTTTTCAGCAGCCTTTAAGGCGCCTTCTTCATCTAAAGTCAAAAAAGCATGATAATCTGTATCTAAATCTTTAATTCGTTGAATCGTTTGTTTTACCAAGTCAACCGCGGTAATCTCTCCGTTAACGAGTTGTTGATTCAAGCTAACAATTGTTTCATCAAAACGCCCCATGCGAATTAATCCCCACTTTCATCAAAACTATCCGGTACCACAATCATCCCCTCTTGATGACTTGGTACGTTCTTCATTATTAAATCACGATCGATTCCCTGAGAAGGGATATCTTCACGCATCACATTTTGTAATTTAATTCCATGTGTCATAACCGGCACATCTTCCGTTTCTACTTCTGATAGTTGGTCAACCATATCAAGAATTTCAGTAAAACGTTGATTCATTGGGCCGACTTGTTCTTCAGAAAAAGATAACTTTGCTAATTGCGCAACATGTTTAAATTCTTTTTCACTGATAGACATAATTGCCTCCTTTTAAATTCTTTCCTACCAATAGAAATTGGATTACTTTACTAGTTTAACATAACTTGAAGCGCCTTTTCACTCTGATGTGAAATTTTCTCACCTTCTTCAAAAATTACCATTTCTCTAATATACGACATATTGGAATTGTCCTTGGCCGGCTCCTCTACTAATCGTCGCCGCTAAATGACCAGCACTTTTGACTTTGATACTCATTTGAAGATCTTTCGGATAGATCGCCTCCAAACTCGCAATCGTATGTTGAACTAGCGCAATATTTTCTGTATATCCCGCAAAAGGGACGTTAATCGTAAAGTCTATCCCAATTAACCGCTTATTATCATACAAGCCCACACCTACTAAACCACTTAATTGTGGGAAAAAGGACTCAATCTCACTCCTAAATCGAGTAAAGGAAGCATTATCCTCTTCTTTGGGTGGAGTATCTACCCCATAGACGATAGATTGACGATTATAGTCTACCCAATTGCCAAGTGAGTTACCGGCATTCGCAACCGACTCTGCCATAAAATTTCCCCCTGCCCTACTGTCACTCTTTCGATTATAAAAGAGCGCAATTTGAACCGGTACTTTTTTGTATTCTTCTTGCTGGCGAATGCGCTTCACTACTTCCTCAGCTAAGTTTTTCCCTGATTGGAGGGCATCTTCTCTTGAAATCGCTACTTTTTCTTCTTTTCCATCTGAACGGAAGGTATCCTCACAATTCATCGCTAGGGCAATCGTAATGGCTTTTAACTGATACTGATCGTTATCCTTTTGCAACAAATTATATTCCAAAATACTATTCAGTGGACGTGGCTTAAATTGGTTGCGTTCCTTAGCGTTACTTGCTTCTGGATTCAACCCTTCTGGATTTTCCTCACTTTTCGGCTTCAACCATTTAGAAAGGGTATCTTCGGACAAAAGCGTCCCTTCCCTTAAAGTGTATTGTTCACTCGAGTAAGTGTTTTTCATCAGTTCATACAGTCCACGTTCTAAATTTTCAATATTGGCCTGAGTGGTTCGACTGGCTAACATACCACGACTTTCACTCAATGGATATTTTCCATCTGATAAAGCAGCCGGATAATAAGAAGCAGATAAGGTACTTTTATTGGTTTTCATTTTGCTATTACTCTCATTTGTCGTCTGTGACTGCCCCGCTACACTTTTCGAGAGAGAAGCTGATTGACAAGCGCTTAATAAACATAACATCGAGAGTGCAAGTCCTGTGATCACTTGTTTTCTTTTTTTCACCGTTATACTCCTTCATTCCTTAATTTGCTACTAATTGTACCACGAATTTAAGAAGGAAGAGACCCTTCTAAGTACTGAATCGTCTCGGATTCATTAAGAATAGGGATACCAAGATGCTGGGCCTTGGTTAATTTGCTACCTGCTTCTTTCCCACTTACCACAACATCTGTGTGTGCTGAAACCGATCCCGTCACTTTTCCTCCTTGGCTTTCGATGCGTTGCTTAGCCTCTTGACGCGTGTAGTGTTCCAATTTCCCAGTTAACACTACCGTTTTCCCTTGGAAATAAGAAGCCACCGCCGCAATTTCCTCAGAAGAGGCTCCTAAGTAAGTCATATTCAAGCCGTCTTGTTTGAACTCTTGTAAAAGATGTTGAACCGAAGGATTGGCGAAATAAGTCACCAAGCTATCTGCAATAATCTCACCAATTCCCTCTATTTGGGCCAAAGTTTCCTTATCAGCAGCTTGAATGTCTGACATTTCACCCAAATATCTGGCAACATCCCTCGCAGCTTTACTTCCTACATGCCGAATCCCTAATCCAAACAACAAGCGTTCCAACGAATTCTTCTTGCTGGCTTCAATGGCTTCTACCACCTTATGAGCCTTCTTTTCTTGGATCTTATTTAAAGACATCAATTGATCCTCTTCTAAATGGTAGAGGTCACTTGGCGTGGTCACCAAACCTTGGTCATACAATTGTTCCATCAATTTTGGCCCAACCCCTGAAATATTCATAGCTTGCCTAGACACAAAATGATTCAATCGCTCTTTGGCTTGTGCCGGACAAGAAGGATTTATACACCGTAAAGCGACCTCTTCTTCCAAATGGACCAAAAGACTCTGACAAGTCGGGCAATGGATAGGTTTAGTATAAGGCTTAGAGTCTTTCGTTCGATAATCCGGTAAAACTTTAACCACTTCAGGAATAATATCGCCCGCTTTATGGATCATCACTTGATCATTGAGGCGAATATCTTTGGCTTCAATCAGATCCATATTATGTAAAGAGGCACGTTGAACCATAGATCCCGCTAATAAAACAGGTTCCATGACTGCTGTCGGAGTCACAACACCTGTTCTTCCCACTGTCCATTCAATTTCTTTCAATGTCGTTTGAACTTGTTCAGCTGGAAATTTATAAGCGATGGCCCATTTAGGCACTTTTACCGTATAACCTAGGGTTTCTTGATCATTAAATCGATTAACTTTCACAACAATGCCATCGATATCGTAATCAAGTTGGTGGCGTTTGTTTTGGATTTCTTCAATAAATTGCCAAATTTCTTCCTTCGTTTGGCATAAACGATAGAGAGGATTTACCCTAAAGCCCCACTTGGGATATTGAGTAAGCAAATCTAACTGACTTTTAATCCCTAACTCTTCTCCTAACACGCCTGTATAAAGAAAAACATTTAACTTCCTTTTCGCTGCTACCTTAGGATCTAGTTGCCGAATACTTCCTGCAGCTGAATTTCTTGGGTTAGCAAAGGTAGCCAAGCCTTTTTCTTCTCTTTCTTGATTTAACCGCACAAAGGCCTCTTTAGGCATATAAATTTCTCCGCGCACTTCAAGCGAAAGCGGCTCTTGTAAGTGCAAGGGAACAGAAGGAATAGTTTTAACGTTATGGGTAATGTCTTCTCCCATATGGCCGTCTCCCCGAGTAGCCGCCCGAACTAAACGTCCCCTTTCATATTGAAGAGAGACCGACAAGCCGTCAATCTTGAGTTCACACACATAGGCGCACTGCTCGTCTAATTGATCTTCGACATTATCTAGCCAGTCTTCCAATTCTTTACGACTAAATACGTCTCCTAAAGAAAGCATCGGTCGATCAAAAACGACTTTCTCTAATTGAGTATCCAAGACATCTCCTACACGTTGAGTTGGAGAATCTGATTGAACTTCTTCAGGATAAGCGGCCTCTAGCTGTTCTAATTGGCGATATTTTTGGTCATATTCTGCATCGGTCACACTCGGTTGATCCCACACATAATATTCTTTCGCATACTGATTTAACTCTCGGACGAGCTCTTTCATTTTTTTTAGATCTTCTGCTGAATTGGTCAAAATTCTTCCCCTCTTCTACTTCCAGATTGGAGCATAAGCAGCTAATAAACGTTTAATGCCTTGCCCCTTAAAGGCAATATCTAATTCTTGATTATTTCCTTCTCCGTTTACCTTGACGACTGTCCCTTCTCCAAACTTCTTATGCTGAATCTTATCTCCAACAGCAAAGACTAATCTTTCATCCTTACCTGCTTTGGATGTAGAGGAAACTTTTTGTTGAAAGATAGACCGCTTAGGCTCTTTGCCCTTTCGTTTATGGTTAAGATAGTCTTGTGTCGTTTTAGCTTGTCGATCTTTGAAAGCATACTCTCTTTTTCCAAAGGAATAGCTGACCACTTTCTTTGGAATCATGGCATTGGGATGATCGAGCAGATCACTTGAAATCTCTGACAGGAAGCGTGAGGCAGGATTCATTTGTGTCCGCCCATAAAGCACCCGTGTAAAACTATTACTCAAGTACAATTTTTTCCCCGCCCGCGTAATCCCCACATAAGCTAATCGACGTTCTTCTTCTAAATCATCTGGATTTTCTGAAGCACGAGAGAGGGGGAACAAGCCTTCTTCCATCCCAATAATAAAGACCACGGGGAATTCCAATCCTTTGGCTGAATGAAGGGTCATTAAGGTCACTTCTCCCAAGTCATCTGTAAGATCTTCTTGCATATCCAAATCCGAAACCAAAGCTAAGTCGGTAATAAAAGCAAGCAATACATCTTGATCTACAGATACAGAAGAGGAGGGGAGTGAGACTTTTTGTAATTCTTCCGAAGTAAACAAGGAATCTTCCTCTTGATGAGCGATTAAAGAGACCGGCTCGACTACTAATGGCGCACGACCTTCTTCATCTAAAAGAATATTTCCAATCATCCCTTCATCCTCTTTGAAGCGCTGATCGAACTCTCGCGTGACGGAAAGAAATTCCTCAATATTTTCAATACGTGTTTCTGATTCTAAAGTATGTTGCTTTTTAAGATCGTCTAAATAGCCACTCTTATCTAAGACTTCTTTCGTTAATTCTGTAATAGAGAGGTCTGCCCTTTTCTGATTGATAGCTTGCATAAATTCTGCAAATTCTCTCAATGAGCGAGCCGCTTTTCCACTAAAAGGCAGAGGTTCTTTTAGACTTGAGGCTTGAAACAGACTCACCCCCCTTTCAGCGGCATATTGACTTAATTTATTAAGAGAGGTGGCCCCAATCCCTCGCTTAGGGACGTTAATAATCCGATTAAAACTGAGGTCATCTAATGGATTGGTCAATAAGCGGAGATAGGCTAAGATATCTTTGATTTCTTTACGGTCATAGAATTTCAACCCGCCTACCATCCGATAAGGAATATTCGCTTTCACTAAATTTTCTTCCATGACACGCGATTGAGCATTGGTACGATAAAGAATCGCCATATCGCTGTATCTCTGATGGTTTACCTTAACTTCTGACTGAATCTTTTCAAGGACAAAGTGACTCTCATCTTGTTCATTCTGTGCACGATAATAAGTGATCTTATCACCTAGGGGGTTATCCGTCCACAAAGTTTTATCTTGCCGATTGCTATTGTTCACAATTACCTCATTAGCAGCTTGTAGAATACGTTTCGTCGACCGATAATTTTGTTCCAAACGAATCACAGTGGCTTTGGGATAATCCTTTTCAAAGGATAAAATATTTTCCATGTTCGCTCCCCGCCAACCATAAATACTTTGATCGGCATCCCCAACCACACATACATTTTCAAAGTATCCGCTTAAAGCTTTGACCAATCGATATTGTGCTTCATTGGTATCTTGATACTCATCGACATGAATATATCGAAATTTCTCTTGATAATACCGCAAAATTTCAGGTTGCTCTTCAAATAAACGTACAGTATAGAGAATCAGATCATCAAAATCTAAAGATTGAGCTTCCATCAAACCCTTTTGGTAAGCTTCATATACTTGGCCTACCATTTCTTCTATATATCCTGTTCTTTCCTCTTGGTAGTCCTTAACAGAAAGGAGGTTATTTTTAGCATCAGAAATCTGAGAAAGAAACATCTTAGGTTTGAATTGCGTACTGTCGATATTTAAATCTTTCAAAATTCGCTTAATTAAATTTAATTGTTCTGCTGGATCCGCAATGGTAAAAGACCGTATTAATCCAATAGCTTCCGCTTCTCTTCTTAGAATGCGCACACACATGGCATGGAAGGTAGATACCCACATGCCTTCAGCCATATCTCCCACGAGCTGATCTACCCGTTCTTTCATTTCTTTTGCAGCTTTATTCGTAAAAGTGATTGCCAAGATATTCCACGGATTAACTTCTTTCTCTGCCAAAATATACGCCATTCGGTGAGTAATAACCCGTGTTTTTCCACTGCCGGCACCTGCCATAATTAATAAAGGACCTTCCGTATGCTGGACGGCCTCTTTCTGCTGAGCATTCAATCCCTTTAATAAATTTTCGCTAGCCAACATGGCAAACCTCCGTTCTTTTAGTACCATACTAGTCTATCACGTCTTTTTTATCGGTTCAAACCTTACTATGTGCTTTAGGACTTCCACTTTATTCCTCATTTAAAAAATAAAAAACTTCCTCTTTTTTAAGACGTTTCTTGCTTAAAAACACTCCGCAAAAAGCATTCATTCCTGTTTTTTCGAATCGCCCGTTTGGATCTTAAAAATAACCTGATAGAGATTCTATTCTTTATGTTTCTTTTTTGACAAAAGGTGGTACGATAGAACAAGTAAAGATGCAAATTCCAAAAAAGGAGTGAGGAACGTGAGCATCAAGAAATTGGAGACTAACATCACCCAATCTACCATACCAGAGGAAATTGAAGTCTTAAAAAGCTTACTTGATGAAACTACCCATAAAATGGTGGGGGATCAAATTTTCAAAAAAATTCAAACCCTCGTCACCCTATCTCAAGAAGCGAACTACACCCAACTTGAAAAAGAGGTCACTCAATTATCCAATGACGAAATGGTGTTCGTCTCTCGTTATTTTTCCATTTTGCCACTTTTAATTAATATTTCAGAAGACGTTAACTTTGCTTATGAAATTAATTACCAAAATAATAAAAGTGAAGACTATCTAGGCAAGCTTTCTCTAAGTATTGATAAAGCTTCTCAAAGTAAAAAAGCTCAAGAAATTCTTGAACACATTAACGTGGTCCCTGTCTTAACAGCGCATCCCACACAAGTTCAACGCAAAACAATTCTAGAGCTAACCAGTCATATCCATAAACTGTTAAGAAAATACCACGATGTCAAAGCTGGTGTTGTTAACCGTGAAAAATGGATTACTGATTTGCACCGTTACATTGAAATCATTATGCAAACCGATATTATTCGTGAGAAAAAATTAAAAGTTAAAAACGAAATCGAAAACGTAATGGTTTATTACAACAACTCTTTGATCCCTGCTATTACGAAACTAACGTCAGAATATAAACGTTTAGCAACAGAAAAGGGACTCTCCTTAACCAATCCCAAACCTATTACGATGGGAATGTGGATCGGGGGAGACCGGGACGGGAACCCTTACGTGACAGCAGAAACCTTACGCTTATCAGCTTCTGTTCAAAGCGAACTCATTCTGAACTACTATATCGAAAAACTATCCAAACTTTATCGGACTTTTTCTCTCTCTACTAACTTGAGTAAAATCAGTCCAGAAGTAGAAAAATTAGCAGAGTTATCCTCCGATACTTCTGTCTTCCGTGAAAATGAACCTTATCGAAAAGCCTTTAATTACATTCAATCTAAACTTATTCAAACCTTAATTGAATTAAAAACAGGCTCGTCACTTTCTCAACGAATTTTAGAAAACAGCCAAATTCTCAATGCGAATACTTTTGCTAGTTCTAAAAATGCAAGCGTCATTTCGAAGTATCTTCACACGAAATTTTCAAAAGTTTCTACGACTCTCCAAGTAGAAAAACCAAGCTATAAAACTGCTCAAGAATTCAAAAACGACCTTTTAACTATTAAGCAGTCCTTGCTCGACAATGGTGATTCTGCTCTATTAACAGGCGATTTTAGTGAATTACTCCAAGCAATAGATGTCTTCGGATTCTTCTTGGCAACAATTGATATGCGTCAAGATTCCAGCGTCAATGAAGCCTGTGTCGCTGAATTATTAAAATCAGCCAATATCGTAGAGAATTATAGTGAGTTACCTGAAAGAGAAAAAATTAAAGTTCTTCTTAAAGAATTAACGGAAGATCCTCGTACCCTCTCTTCCACACATGCTGAAAAATCTGAACTCCTTAAAAAGGAATTGGCTATTTTCCAAACAGCCCGCTATCTCAAAGATAAATTGGGCGATGAAGTCATTAAACAACATATCATTTCTCACACAGAAAGTGTTTCTGATATGTTCGAATTGGCCATTATGCTTAAGGAAGTCGGCTTACTCGACAATCAAACGGCTCGTATTCAAATTGTTCCTCTCTTTGAAACGATTAAAGACCTTGAAAACTCAACCGCAATTTTAGCAGAATACCTCGATTACGATATCGTTAAGAAATGGGTAAGTGCTAATAAGGACTACCAAGAAGTCATGCTCGGTTACTCAGATAGTAACAAAGACGGTGGCTATCTCTCCTCTGTATGGTCTCTTTATAAAGCTCAAAATCAATTAACGGCTATTGGAGCAGACCGAGGAATAAAGGTCACCTTTATTCACGGTCGTGGGGGTACTGTTGGACGTGGGGGTGGTCCATCATATGAAGCAATCACCTCTCAACCTTTCGGCTCCATCAAAGACCGCATCCGCTTAACCGAACAAGGCGAAATTATTGAAAATAAATATGGGAACCGAGATGTTGCCTACTACAATTTGGAAATGTTAGTTTCAGCTACCATCAACCGTATTGTTCCACATAAGGCTACAGATTCCGATGAAATCAAAGCCTTTGATGAAATCATGGAAGATGTGGTTACTTATTCAAACAAAGTGTACTGCGATTTAGTCTTTAATAATCCTTACTTCTATGACTATTTCTTTGAAGCTAGTCCGATTAAAGAAGTTTCCAGTTTAAATATTGGGTCTCGACCTGCTGCTCGCAAAACCATTACAGAAATTACTGGACTTCGTGCCATTCCTTGGGTATTTTCTTGGTCCCAAAGTCGGATCATGTTCCCAGGATGGTATGGTGTTGGTTCTGCCTTCAAACACTTCATCGAAGAAAAAGACGGGAACTTAGAAAAACTCCAAAAGATGTATGCCAAATGGCCATTCTTCCACTCTCTTCTCTCCAACGTGGATATGGTTCTCTCTAAATCTAACATGAATATCGCTGCTCAATATGCTAAATTAGCCAAAACACAAGAAGTTCGTGATATTTTTACCATCATTCAAAAAGAATGGCAAGCAACAAAAGAAGTCATCCTAGCTATTGAAAAACATGATGATTTCCTAGAAGAGATTCCTTCTCTTCACGCCAGCTTAGAATATCGACTTCCTTACTTCGATGTTTTAAATTATATTCAAATTGAATTAATCAAACGTCTACGTCATGATGAATTAGACGAAGGATATGAAAAACTGATTCATACCACGATTAATGGGATTGCAACAGGGCTTCGCAACTCTGGTTGATGCTTATATAAACTTCAAAAATTCAATAAAAAGACCTCCGATAGTCCTTCAACCGTTCAGGTTGAAAGGCCTCGGAGGTCTTTTTTATGATGTAAAACTTTTTATTTCAACTCTTGTAATTCTTCCACCGCTTGACGATGTTCTTCTTTAATCGCTTGTAACGTTTCTGGTTGAGTTAACAAATCTAACCCCGTCAAAGCTAAAAGAGTTGCAGCAATTCGGATTGAATCCAATCCTTTTTCACTTTTAGCTGCTTCTACAAAGGCTTCAGAATGCCCCGGTACCTCCTCATCTGAAATGGATAAGAAAGGTTGAATGGTTGGAACAGCATAAGATACATTCCCCACATCAGAAGAGCCGTGTGCTTTTTCATCAGGTTCTTCGACTTCATTCCCTCTTATTCCTACTTCCTCACAATGACTAAAGAATAAGTCATCAAAAGATGAGGTAAGAACCATATCATCCACTTTATTCTGGAAGAGTCCAAATTTGAGCTCTGCTCCAAACGAATGCGCTGCCCCTTCAGCCACACGTTTCACTTTTTCACGCACTTCATCTAAATTCTTGCGATTATCTGCCCGAACATAGAATCGCCCTCTTGCATAATCAGGAATGACGTTAGCCGCTTTTCCGCCATCTAAAATCACCCCATGAATACTGATATTGTCGTGACAATGTAACCTTAAGGCATTGATCCCATTAAAAGTCTCAATTAAAGGAGAGAGAGCACTAATCCCATCTTCCGGTGCTGCCGTAGCGTGAGAAGATTTCCCAAAGAACTCAATATCGACCGGATCATTAGCAAGTAACCGACTAGATTTCCCGGTTGTTGCACTTGGATGAACACAAAGCGCCGCATCTACATCCTCAAAATATCCCTTTTTAACAAAACTTTCTTTTGCTGAGCCATTCTCTCCGCCTTCTTCCCCAGGAGTCCCATAGACTCTAATTTCGCCACCGACTTGATCCACTACTTGCTTTAAAGCAGCAGCTGCCAAGCAAGAATAATTGCCGAGGAGATTGTGACCACAACCATGTCCAACCCCTTCCAAAGCATCATATTCTGCTAAAAAGGCAAGAACTGGTCCGGGCTTCTTTCCCTGATAACGGGCATCAAATCCTGTAGGGTGTCCAGCCACATCTTTCTTTACTTGAAAACCTTCTTTTTCCAATTGATCAGCCAAAATGCCTTGAGCATAGTATTCATGGTTACTGGTTTCTGGATGAGCATGAATTAATAAAGCATTTTTTTGATAAATAGGAAGTTGCTGTTCTATATATTTCTTAATAATAGTATCATTTGTCATGGCCTTTCATCCTTTCCTCGCATTGATGGGCTTATTTTCTTCCGAATTGTTCCCAAGCAGCAATACTTGCCCCTTTAGAAGTTTCTTCAATGACTTTCTTGGTAGACTCTTGTTGGTAGGCAGTGACAATTTTAGCAAAAATAGGATTATCTTTATCTTCTTTCTTAGCAACAATAATATTCACATAAGGTTTGGAACGTTCGTCTACTGGTTCTAAAAAGAGAGCATCTGATGTTGGATTTAAACCAGAATCTACCGCATAGCCACTGTTAATCACTGCAATATCGGTATCTTCTAAGGAACGGGCTGTTTGAGAAGCATTCATTTCTTTAATTTTTAATGGCTTATGATAAGCAGTAATGTCATTTATAGTAGGGGTAATTCCTGCTTTATCATCGACTTCAATAAAACCTGCAGATTCTAATAGAATCAAAGCACGACCACCGTTCGTCACATCATTAGGGATAGCAACTGTTGCGTTATCTGGAATATCTTTAATATCTTTATATTTATTAGAATAGATTCCTAAAGGGGCCACAACGGTATTCCCAATAGAGACAAGATCTGTTTTAAATTGATCATTATATTTATCCAAGAAAACTTGGTGTTGGAAAGCATTTAAATCAATTTCCCCTTGTGCTAAAGCTTGGTTGGGTTGGTTATAATCTGTAAATTTGACATACTCTAATTGAATCCCTTCTTTATCTAAAGAATCCTTAAGACTATCAAATACTCGTGTATCATCTCCTACGACACCCAGTTTAACTTTATGGGTATCCGTTTTAGATTGCCCGCATCCCGCTAAAGCCACCAAACCTAAAATACTTACTACTACCTTTTTCCATGTCTTCATATTTTTTCCTCCTTAAATTCCTATCCATTTTTGATAAAAAAAGGCCCTCTACTGCTTACACAGTAAAGGACGACGAATCGTGTTACCACCTTTTATTCGGAGTTCAAAACTCCCTCACTCCAACAGCAAAAGTTTGCGATTGGTGCTCAGGTTATCGGTTGAGCTCACCGAGATAGTCTACTTATCGACTCGTCTTTCCTCAAAGGCCATCTTCAATGCTGGTTTTCTTGGCCCTTTTCACCCTAACAGGCCTCTCTACAAAGAATCCACACATTTACTTTCCTCATCAATGGACAAGTTATCTTTAAATGTTGAAACTAGTTTATCATCCTCTCTACTCTTAGACAAGCCTTCTCCTGATACCAAGTATTCATCATAACCTATCGAAAAAATTGATCACACCTTTTTATATAATATCCAAGTAAAATTGATTTCCCACATCCAATCCTAACTGTGTAAACTTCAGTCGCCCATCTTGAAGCTGAAGGAGTCCCGTTTTAAGGTGTTTTTGAACGGCATAGTCGTACTTCTTGAGAAAATCAATTCCAAATTTTCTATTTACTTCTTCAATCGACACCCCTTCAATCAAGCGCATATTTAGAATGATATACTCTTGTTCTTTTTCTTCTAGACTCAATTCCATGACAGAATCTGCAGCTATCGGGAGCTGTCCAGCATCAATAGCTTGAAAATAAGCAATAAAATTATCAACATTATCGAATCGCTTCAATCTAATATTCGAAGAAGCCCCTAAACCTAGACCAAGATAATCTTTTTGTGTCCAATATTTTTTATTGTGCTTCCCCTCATAGTGTGGCAAAGCAAAAGAAGAAATCTCATACTGATGATAGCCGGCTTTTTGAAGTTCCTTTTGAAGCAAATGATACATCTTTCGATCGGTTTCATCATCCACCATAGTGATTTTTCCAGATTCTCGCCACTTATAAAAATTTGTATGAGGTTTATACATCAAAGAGTAACAAGAAAGATGTTTAGGTTTTAAGGCAATGACGTTAGCAATATCCTTTTCCCAAACATCCATACTTTGATAAGGATTAGAGAACATCAAATCCAAGCTAAAATTGTGACATCCCATCTCTTTCATCAAAGCCACTTTTTCAAAAACAGTTTGCTTATTATGCAACCGTCCCATCATTTTTAAAACTTGATCATCAAAAGACTGAACTCCCATGGAGAAGCGATTAATTCCAGATTTTAAATAAGCCTCTAAGTGTTCCCTAGTCACAGATTCTGGATTCATTTCAATCGTAATTTCTGCATCTTCTGCCACTGTAAAGCAGCGCTTCACACTATCCATGAGCTCTGTCATTTGTTGGGCACTCAAATAAGAAGGGGTACCTCCCCCAAAATAAACCGTATCCACTAAACGCTTTTCGTCCTGATGGAGTGCTATTTCTCTTTTAAGATAATCGACATAACGTTGACGTAATTTGTCCTGATTATCAAAGGTTAAGAAAGCACAATAATTACATCGCTTTTCACAAAAAGGGATATGCAGATATAAACCGAGTGTTTGCACGTGTTATCCCCTCACTTTTCCGCTAACATTCTAGCATACTTTGTCTTCTTTCTGATATAAGAAAACACCGCAAATTGCCTTATAACAATTCACGGTGTCCACTTTTCATTAACCCCCAAGATAAGCCTTTTGAACTTCTGGAGAGGCCAATAATTCTTCTCCTGTCCCAGAAACAGTAATTCGTCCCAATTCTAAAACATGCGCCCGATCAGAAATTTCAAGAGCCGCCTTGGCATTTTGTTCAATTAATAAAACCGTTGTTCCTAGTTTTTTATTAATCGTTTGAATCATTTCAAAAATTTGTTGAATATAAATAGGTGCCAGTCCCATAGAAGGTTCATCCAACAACAAAAGTTTTGGTCGAGCCATTAAAGCTCGTGCCATCGCTAACATTTGCTGTTCTCCACCCGATAAAGTGGCTGCATCTTGCGACAGCCTTTCTTTTAAAATGGGAAAAAATTCAAAATATTTTCCCATATCTTCTGCGATTTGATCGCGATCTTTACGCGTATAAGCTCCCATTAATAAATTCTCTTTCACCGTCATCCCACTAAAAACATGGCGCCCTTCTGGAACTTGAGAAATTCCGAGTTTTACAATTTGGGCAGAAGTCATGGTCTGAAGAGAATGCGAATCATATAATAATTCTCCTTGAGTAGGCCGAATTAAACCAGAAATCGTTTTTAAAATCGTAGACTTTCCAGCGCCATTCGCCCCAATTAAAGACACAATTTCTCCTTCATGAACAGTAAATGAAATCCCCTTAATCGCCTGAATCATGCCATAAGAAACCTTCATATCTTTAATTTCTAACATACTAAACACCTCCCAAATAGGCTTGAATAACCTTTGGATTTTGTTGAACCTCTTTTGGAGTTCCTTCAGCTATAACCTTTCCGTACTCTAATACATAGATCCGTTCGCAAATATCCATAACTAAAGACATATCATGTTCAATTAAAACCACACTAATTTGAAACTCTTTTTGAATCATTCGGATTAATTTTTTTAAATCTGAGGTTTCATTAGGGTTCATTCCTGCAGCTGGTTCATCTAAAAAGAGAACCTTGGGATGAGTGGCTAAAGCCCGCACAATTTCCAAACAACGTTGTTGACCATACGGCAAATTCTTAGCTTTTTCATTTTTGTAGTCTTCTAAAGAAAAGAGAGCCAATAACTTCACAGCTTCTTCTTCTAACGCCCGTTGGTTACGATAGAACTGAGGTGTCCGTAATAGAGAATGAACGATTCCTACTCCTTGTTTAGAGTGCATGGCCATTAACACATTATCTAAAACCGTTCGATTAGCAAAGAGGCGAATATTTTGAAAGGTTCTAGCAATGCCTAAATCTGAAATTTTATAAGGTTTCATTCCTGAAATTTCGGTAGTCCCACCATCAGAAGCTAATAAAATTTTCCCACTTGTTGGCGTATATACCCCCGTAATCAAGTTAAACAAAGTCGTCTTCCCTGCACCATTAGGTCCAATTAATCCCACTAATTCCTTTGAATTCACATGAAGAGAAACATCCGATACAGCGGTCAATCCTCCGAAAGTTTTGGAGACTTTATCCAGTGTTAAAATTGACATGCTATTCTCCCTCCCCTTCTTTAACTTTTTCTTTTGAAAATATTTTAGGTTGATTAAAAAATTGCCCGAATCGTACTTCAAACTCTCCCATTAATCCCGAAGGCTTAAAGATCATAATCAATACCAAAGCTAAGGCGTAAATAATCGTTCGTAATTGCCCAAACGGTGCCAAAAAAGTATTTAAAAGCCCCAATAGAATAGAAGCTACAAAGCTTCCTGAAATAGAACCGATACCTCCAAAGACCACGATCACTAAAATATCGATGGATTTTTGGAAGGTGAACTGTGTAGGATTAATTACCCCAAAATAACAAGCATATAGAGTCCCTGCAATACTTGCAGTCACTGCTCCTAAAACAAAAGCAATCGTTTTGTAGCGGGTTGTATGAATGCCTACTGATTCTGCAGCAATTTCATCTTCCCGAATAGCAATCGTCGCACGTCCCGGACTGGAATAAATATAATTAACCACCAAGAGAGTCGTTAAAACCACAAAAACATACATCGTAATCCAGGTCACACTTCTTGGAATTCCAGAAATTCCAGCCGCTCCATTTGTTATATCGAGGTTCATAATCGTAATTCGAATAATTTCTGATACCCCAAGAGTGGCAATCGCCAGGTAATCTCCACGCAACCGTAAAGTCGGAAGTCCAACAATCAAAGCGATCACAGCCGTTAAAAGAATCCCCACTAATAAACCTGCCCAAAATCCCATAGGGTCAGTAACTTTTTGAGTCACAATTGCTGCTGAATAAGCTCCAATCGCCATAAATCCTGCATGCCCTAGAGAGAATTGACCAGCATAACCGACCACTAAATTTAATCCTACAGATAAAATAATATTAATAGCGATATTCATCATAATGTTTTGTGTATAGGCCGTTACCAAACCCGCTAAATAAGTGATCATCACGCCTATAAAAACAGCAACAATTACGCCTATCCAAGAAAGTGTCGGTTTCGTAAAAAAGGCCTTGCTCCAAGAATTTTCACTTTTAAACATTCATTTCACCTACACTTTCTCTACTTGATTCTTGCCCAACAAGCCGGTGGGTTTGACTAATAAAATAACAATTAAAATGGCGTATACCACGGCATCTTTCCAAGTAGATAATCCGATCATTGCCACAAAAGTTTCAACTAACCCAATAATAAGGCCCCCACACATCGCCCCAGGGATAGATCCAATTCCACCAACCACTGCGGCCACAAAGGCCTTCGTCCCGATATTCACCCCCATTAAGGGAGACAATGAATTATAATAAATACCGACTAACACACCAGCTGCTCCAGCTAAAGCAGAACCAATTAAAAAGGTAAAAGAAATAATCGTATTCGCATTAATCCCCATTAATTGAGCTGCTTGATCATCTACTGACACCGCTCGCATCGCTTGCCCTAATTTCGTTTTTTGAACAATCACTTGCAGAGCTATCATTAAAACAATAGTGACCACTAAAATTAATAATTGTTGAGAGTTAATAGAAAAAGATCCAAAATTAAGCGAAAGAGCAGGTAAATCAGCTGGAAAAGCTCTGACTTCTGGCCCTTTTAAAGCAATCATTACATTTTGAAGAAGCATAGATACCCCAATAGCCGTAATCAAAGCAGCAATCCGTGTAGACCCGCGCAAAGGTTTATAAGCAATCCGCTCAATAATCACTCCTAACAGGGCTGTAAAAATCATAGAAATAATCAGTGCAGAAAAAACACCTACCCCTGCGGTCGTTACTAAGGAAAAGCCCACAAAGGCCCCTACCATATAAATATCTCCATGAGCAAAGTTAATTAGCCCTATGATTCCATATACCATGGTATAACCCAAAGCCATTAAAGCATAAATGGATCCTAAAGCAACGCCGTTCACTAGCTGCTGTATTAAATTACTCAACGCTCTCACTCCTTCAAATGATTACTTTTACAATCATGAATATAACCATAATCGTCTTATGTCCTCTTGTCAATGTCCTTCAACATTTTTAAATATCTTGCAATAAATAATAGATAAAAGAAGTAAATAAAACTCCTTAAATCAATTACTTTGCTCCCTCTTATTATTTAGGGTCAATGGCTGTTGACTCCACGACTTTGCCTCCTTTTACTTCTTGAATAAACACTGTTTTCGATGGGTTATGCCATTCATCCATAGAAAAAGTTCCAGTTACTCCTTTAAAATCTTTTGTTTGAGCCAAAGCTTCTCTAATCGCGTCTTTTTCTGTCGAACCTGCTCGCTTCATCGCATCCATCGCTAAGTGAGCTGCATCATAGGCTAAAGCAGCAAACATATCAGGAGCATTTCCATACGTTTCTTTATATTTTTTAACAAATTGTTTCACTTCGTCTGATGCATGCTCATTTTCAACAAAGTGAGCTGCGTAATAGATATTATCCCAATTCTCTATCCCCGCTAATTCTATGATACCTTTATTTCCAAATCCATCTGGTCCTAGAATAGGTACTGTAAGCCCCATCTCACGCGCTTGCTTAATCAAAGGTCCCGCGTTTTCATAATACCCAGCAATAAAAATCATTTCTGCTCCTGCTTTTTTTACATTTTGAAGAATCGCTTGAAAATCTTTTTCTTCGGATACATAGCTCTCTTCCTGAATAACTTGTCCTTTAAAATACTTCTTAAATTGATCGGTTAAATTTTGACCATAATCAGAAGAATTATCTTTAATTACTGCAGCTGTTTGATAGCCTTTCTTGTTGGCAAATTCCGCTAAAGATCCACCTTGTAAAGAGTCTTTAAAACAAATTCTAAAAATGTAATCCAGTACCTTACCAGACTTATCTTGAGTAATATTGTCGGCTGTTGCTGTCGCCGAAATCAAAGGGATTTTTTCTCGTTGAGTCACAGGAATTTCTGCCAAAGTATTATTGGTAGTAGAAGGCCCTATGATAAGATTGACGCCATCACTGACCAATTTTTCTGCACCAGCAACTGTCTCTTCTGTCGTTGACTTATTATCATAAGAAATATACTTCACTTGCCTCCCATTCACTCCACCTTGCTGATTCTTCTCTTCGATAGCCAGTTTCACAGCACGATCTTGAACCACACCATAAGCAGATATTGGTCCAGATAATTCCCAATTTCCTCCGATAACAATCTCATCAGATTGCTTTTTTGACAAACTTTCTGACGTTTGGGTTAATGATCCACAGCCCGATAAAGTCATAAAAATACCTACCATCATGACTAGACTTTGCCACTTTTTCTCCATAAAAATACCTCCTTAAAAGATGATATTTTATAGTTTATAATAGTCTGTCAATTCTGTCAACTGCGCCCACTTTATCCTTTTTGGACAACTTCTGTTTTCGCTACTTTTCCATTTTGTAATTCTTGGATATAAACTTCTTTAACTGGATTATGCTCTTTATCGAAGGAAAATTGTCCGGTCACTCCTTTAAAATCTTTAGTTTCAGCTAATGCTTTTTGAACCTCTTCTCCTTTTGTAGAATTAGCACGTTTCATCGCATCAATAACTAAATAAGTGGCATCATACGCTAACGCTGAAAAATGATCAGGAACATTTCCGTAAGTTTCTTGATATTTTTTCACAAAATTTTTAACCACTTGTGGAGAATTTTCATCATGTAAAAAATGTGTAACAAAGAAAACATTATTAGCATTTTCTTTTCCTGCCAAATTGACTAATTCTTGATTACCAAATCCATCTGGTCCTAAAACAGCTGTATTCATTCCCATTTCACGCAGTTGTTTGACAATTAATCCTCCTTCTTGATAATAGCCAGCTACAAATACCACATCCGGTTCTTGTTTTTTCAAATTGGTGAGTAGCGCTCTAAAATCAGAATCCCCAGAAGTATAGGCTTCTTCCCCGACTACTTCTCCTCCATTTTCTTGAAAAGTTTTTTTGAAATCTTCCGCTACATTTTGTCCGTAATCAGAGGAGTTATCTTTTAAGATAGCAGCTTTTTTCCAGCCTTTTTGCACAGCATATCGCCCTAAAGCTTGACTTTGATAAGAGTCTTGAAAACACGTTCTAAAGACATAATCGAATAAATTTCCATTTTTATCTAAGGTTAACCCATTACCGGTAGCTGCAGGAGCAACCATTGGAACTTTAAAGGATTGAGCCACAGAAATCTGAGCTTGGCAATTTCCCGTCGTATCTGAACCCACTAGCGCATCTACATCTTCTTTTTCTACTAAACGGGTTGCTTGAGCAGTTGATTCTGCATTTTCAGATTTGTTATCCGCTGACAAATATTCTATTTTTTTGCCTAGAACACCGCCCTGATCATTTAATTCCTTGACAGCCAACTTCACCCCATTGTCATGTGGAATACCATAAGCAGAATATTGTCCAGATAAGGCCCAATTCCCACCAATTTTTACGACATCTTTATTACTTCCTTTATTGGAAGACGTTTGCGTAATAGATCCACATGCCCCTAACATTAAAACAGAGCTGACAATGACAACTACTTTCTTAAAACCTTTCATAACAAATCATCCTTTCTCTTAACATGACTTCATAAGATATCTAATCAATAGCTTAGGTGTTGGCCAACATTTAAGCAAATCAATTACATCGAATAGCAAAGAAAAAAGCCACCCATTCTCTTAAAGAATGGGTGGCTTTCTGTTTTATCCAAGTCCCATTCTTTTTCAAACACGAATAGGACTTAGACTGTTTAATTTTCAAACAGCGTTAAGCCCTGGATTTAATAATAATAATAATGTTTTGACTGAGACTGAACATGGATAAAACTTCCTTTTCGAAATAATCTTATGTTTATACTAGCAACTTATTTTCTTAATTGCAAGACTTTTTTGAGATTATTTGCTTGATTTTCCTCAAAAAAGAAAAGACTCTCTCAATCGAAGCCTTCTCTTCTTACAAAAATCAACGAATCATATACCAATCTAAAAAAATTAAAATTAGCCTTATTCCACGCCTTTTAGGGCTTCCACCATATCAATTTGTTTCAGTTTGATATGCATAATTCCTATCACGATTTCCGTAAAAGTAAACGTTAATACAGTCGCTATCAAATAGGAAATGCCGTGAATGCGGTGAGGAAAAATCATGGTATCAATTTCTACAGTCTCTAAAATATATACCGTTAACCGCAAGCCTCCGCAAAGACCTAACATAATTCCAATGCCTGTCATAATCAGTAATTCTTTGAAAATATAGAGGGTCATTTCATGAGAAAATGCACCTAATACCTTGATAGTGGACAACTCTAACAGACGTTCAGAAACATTAATATTGGTCAAGCTGTACAAGACAATAAAATCTAGAACGGCCGCAGCAACAATCAATATTAAAGTGACGGTATTTAAGGCCTCTAAAGTATCCTTAAAAGCTTTTTGGAAGGTTTGCGTATTGCCTACCCCTACAATGCGATTATCACTTTTTAAAGTTTCTGCCACTTGATTAAAAGCTTCAAGTTGTTTTAACTGAATCACAGCACTGTTTGCTAGAGCTTCTTTCCCTAATTTTTCCTGATAATAATCTTTAGACATGATACAAGAATGCCCAATGTAGGCTTCTACAATTCCCTTAATCGGTAAATTCACCACTTCTTCTTTATCATTCATAAGTGGCAACTCATCCCCTACTTTTAAATCGAACAATTTAGCTAATTTTTGTGTCACCAAAACTCCATCTTTAGGTAAATTCAAAGGACTTTGATTGTTACTATCCGACAAAGCGTAATAATCTCGGTAATTAGAAGAAGCGTCGAGAACTTTTAATTGCACATTTTGTTGGGCAATTTGGCCGGCTGGCGTGTGCCAAGTCTCTATTCGTAGAGGTAGAACATCTGCTACATTTTTCGTTTGATGAATAAACGTATTAACTTGATCGACATCCTCAGCCTGAAGGTCACTCGCATATTGTACTAAACCATCATAAGATTCTACGACATTAAATTGCCGATAAGCCAAACCAGAAATAGAGTCTCCAATACCTAATCCTGTAATAACCAAAGCTGTGCATCCCATCACGCCTAGCACCATCATCAGATTTCTTCCCTTGTAACGAAAGAGATTTCGTAAAGTAATTTTGTTTAAAAAACTAAGTTTGTTCCATAAGAAACGGCATTTTTCAATCCAAATGTGCCCCCCTACTTTCGGAGCTTTTGGTCTCATTAATTCTGCTGTCTTTTCTAGTAAAAGCGAATGTATAGTCACAAAAACAGGCCCTATTGTCGTTCCTAGTCCAATAGCTAAAGAGAGAAAAACATCCTTCCAGTAAACCCCATAAACAATCTCTGGCAAAGGATACATCATCGCATACGATTTACAAATAATCCATGGAAAAAGAAAATTTCCGATGCTTCCTCCCACAAGAGCCCCAAAACATGTTGCTGTTGACGCATAAATGAAAAATTCCATCGCTATATCCACTTGACTATAGCCCAAAGCTTTTAAAGTTCCCACTTGGAGACGTTTTTCATCAACCATTCGCGTCATGGTTGTGTAAGACACCAAAATAGCAACTAAGAAAAATAACCATGGAAATACTTGAGCTATGGCTGCTATTCTATCTGCATTTTGTCCATATTCTTTCACACCGGGTAGATGAGAACGATCGTTGATAAAATACTTGGGCTCTGAAAGGGTTTGTAATTGTTTTTCTTTTTCATCTATTTGCGCTTCTTGCCGATTCAATGCTTCTTTCGCTTTATCTTTTTCTTTCAAAGCAGCCTTTAAAGTGTCCTCTTGCCCTTGTATAGCTAATTGCTCCTGTGCTGCACTTAAAAAAGCTTCTTTTTGCCGAAGCTGCTCTTTCGCTTGACAAATGGTCTGTTTGGCTTGATCCAAAGGTTCTTGGGCTTGTCGCTTTGTTTCTTTTAAGACTTCTGGACCTCTATCCTTAAAAGCCTCCTCTAGTTGAGATTGACTCGCTTTAATTTTCTCCTTATAGGATTCGCTATAAGCCTTCTCACCTTGAGCAGCTTGTACCCGAATAGCAAAAGCGGAATCATATTCCCCCACTAAGTCCTCAGGATAAACAACCGCAAAAGCGTTTAAGTGGCCATTTCCTATCTGAGTATATCCTCTTTCTAAACGATCCATATACAAAGGGGAGTAAAGAATTCCAACAATTACAAATTGATCCTCTTTAAGCTGAGGAGCTTTGGGATCATCTTTCACACCCATTTGGTTAAAGGAGAGTTTCTGGCCAATTTGAAAAGTTGATCCATATTCCTTCACAACTTTAGCATCTACTGCAATTTCTCCTTCTTTTTGCGGAAGTCGCCCTTCCTTTATCCACCATTTGTTAAAATTTCCTGGCATCTGTTCAAAATCAGGGAAAATATGAAAAAGTAATTCTGTCCCTTCTGATTGTCGATCCACTGTCTTATAAGGCAGGTAGTCAATGCCTTCTACACGCTCTATCCGTTCCCTATCTGCCTGTCTCAGTCCAAAGGTAGATTGCACACTCAGATCTTGAAGATGATGCGTCTGGTAATATCGATGAGCAGAAATAAGCATATCAGGCGCAGCTGCACGAATTCCAACAAAGAAACCTATCCCTAAAAGAATAATTCCAAGGAGGGCCAAAAAACGCGGCCAAGTCTTTATAATAATAATTTGGGATTCTTAGCAATGGCTCTTGCAATAGACACTCGCTGTTGCTCTCCGCCAGAAAGTTGCGCTGGGAAATTGTCTGCTCGATCACTCAACCCTACTTGCCTTAAAACTTCCTCTGCACGGAAGGATTCTTGCGCAATTTGTTCCGCCATTTCAACATTTTCTTTCGCTGTAAGATTAGGAATCAAATTATAAAATTGAAAAACAAACCCCACATTATCTCGACGATATAGGGTTAACTGCTTCTCGTTATACTTTGCAATATCCTTACCCGCCACTAACACTTGCCCAGAAGTGGGTAAATCCATACCACCTAGAATATTTAATACCGTTGATTTTCCCGCACCAGAAGGTCCCAATACCACCACAAATTCCCCTTCTTCAATCTGAAAAGAAATTTTGTTATTAGCGATAACTTGAGATTCTCCTTCTCCGTATATTTTGCTTTCATCTACTAACTCAATATAGCTCATCTCCTACACACCTCCTTAGGGTCTTTTCGATTTTAGTATAGCAATATAATCCCCTTTAATAAAAGGCCTATTCGTTTTATTTTCTTTCCACTAACTGGCCAAAAGCACCAATCACTAACGCATAAAAAGCTATTCCCACACTTTCCAAACCTACTTGATAGTACACACTTCCTATAATTCCGATAACCAATAAAAGATAAAGGCCTGCCAAAAATTTTCGTAATCTTTTTAACATTCTCATATATTGAAGTAAGAAGATAATCAAAGGGACACCCCATAAAAATAATCCCATTTTTTCTGAAATCACATATAATAAATCCGGCATAATCGGTAAAGGAAGTCCTCTCAACAATCCAAATAAGCTCGTTTTCAAACTTCCTGCCGTCACAGAAAAACTAGATAATAATTTCACCCGAATAAAACTCGAACCAAAATAACCATACAAACATAAAGCAGTCATCAAGAAACTTACATATGACAAAGAAAAATGTCTTTCCTTGTTTTCTTCAACGGCTTCATCTTCCGAAGGTATCTGCTTCTTATGTTTTTTCTGCCGCACGTTTTGAAGGGTTTGTCTCAACTTCCGATTCAGAAAAATTTCTTTCTTAGCATTTTTTTGACTTATCACATAGGTCCAAGCCATAATCCCTACTAAAAATACAAATTCGACCATATGAAATCCATTTTTAACGAGAAGGGCAAAAAGAATCAGCAACAATATGCCATAAAGATACCTATTCTGATCTACAAAGCTTCGAATGGCTTTGATCAAATTTTTTGAGTGGCCTGTCCGACTTTGCCGTCGAGACATCCTTTCTTCTTTCAAAGGGAATTGAGAGTAAGGAGGGATTTCCTCTTCTTTTTTCGGTATAAAAATTCGAGTTCCTTCTTCTTTTTTCTCCATTTCCTCTACAACTTTTTCACCACACGCCATACAATACTTAGCGTCTTTTCCTAATCGATGTCCACAATTTTGACAATACATAAACGTCTCCCTTTTCTCCCTTCGACATAAGAAAAATAGCCTTCATTTTTCGTCAAATGGAGGCTATCTTCGAATCCTTTAGAGATTAAACTTTTTTAGCAAAAATCATTTTCCCAGCATTAGTTTGAATGGCTGAAGTGACTTCCACATTTAGAATTTGATCCATTTGATTCTTAGCATCTTCTACAACAATCATCGTCCCATCATCTAAATAGCCTACGCCCTGTTGCCGCTCTGTCCCAGGCCGAATGATACGTACACTCATTTGTTCACCTGGAACCAAAATAGCCTTCGTCGCACTAGCCAATTCATTTAAATTAAGGACTTTAATTTTGTGGAAATGGCTCACTTTATTCAGATTATAATCATTCGTAACAACTACCCCATCTACTTTCTTCGCAAGAAGCAATAACTTCAAATCTACCTCTTCCTCATTAAAATCTCCTGGATAGAATTCAACCGGCATAATATTAGAATTTTGAATTTCATTCAAAATATCTAGTCCTCTTCGGCCTCTGACACGCTTAGAGGCATCTGCCGAATCTGCAATATACTGCAATTCTTTTAAAACAAAGTTAGGAACAAGTAAGGTTCCTTCAATCACTCCAGTTTTAATAACATCTAGAATCCGACCATCAATAATAACAGATGTATCCAAAATTTTATAAGGATGAAAATTCGTGACCTTTCCTTCTAAAGAAAAAGAACTAGGAACCACAGCTGGTAATTGAGAATTTCCTTTTCCTTTGCTCTCTTTTTCTCTGTCTTTAAAATTGAAAGCCCGTATATTCTTAAAGAAAATCAAAATATCTTCTCGTTTTAGTCGGGCAACGCAATATCCTAAAAAAGCTAAAATAATTGCATTTACAATCGGTAAAATATTAGAAATGATTGGAATATCCAAAGCCGTTAACGGCACATTAACTAATAAAGCTAAAATCAAACCGACAATAATTCCTAAACAAGAAAGAAGAATATTAGAAACAGATAAATTCTGAATATCCTTCTCCAGCTGACAGACAAATCGTTCTTGCATGGGTTGAAAAAATGGAATAAGAACAAAGAAAATAAGTGCACCCAATAAACTATTCACCCAGGCACTTTTAAAAAAAGTGTTTTCTATATTACACCAGGTCCAAACTATGGGAAAAAAATAATATCCCAGGGCACTCCCAAGAAGTACCCAAAGTATATTCATTACTTGAACTCCTCGCTTTTCTTTTTGCATTCCTTTCACCTACCTTTCATTGATATAATATTTACTCTGCTACCGTGGGAAAACGACCTGAAGAACCTGCTTTAAAGTCTTCGCTCCCAAGACTTCGATTCCTTTAGGTTTACGAAGTCCTTGACAATTTCCATAGGGGACAAAGATACGCTTAAAGCCTAATTTTTCAGCTTCAAGAATTCTTTCTTCAATACGAGAGACTCGCCGAAGCTCTCCAGTTAATCCGATTTCTCCAACAAAACAATCTGTTGGTTGCGTTTCTTTTTCAAAATAGGATGAAGCCACAGCCATTGCAATAGCTAAATCAATCGCCGGTTCATCCAGCTTCACACCTCCTGTTGATTTTAAATAAGCATCTTGATTTTGTAACATTAAATGAGCACGTTTTTCTAAAACAGCCATCAGTAAAGTCACGCGCGAATAGTCTAACCCTGAAGCCGTTCTTCTTGCATTTCCAAAAGCAGTTGGCGTTAATAAGGCTTGAATTTCAGTCAATATCGTGCGTGTCCCCTCTAAAGAAGCAACAACAGCTGACCCATTCGCACCCACTAAACGTTCCTCTAAGAAAAGCTGACTAGGATTTACAACTTCTTCTAATCCAGATTCTTTCATATCGAATACACCAATTTCATTGGTAGATCCAAATCGATTTTTGACAGCTCTTAATATTCTAAAAGTATTGTGCTTCTCACCTTCTAAGTAAAGAACGGTATCCACCATATGTTCAAGAATACGTGGGCCTGCAATATTTCCTTCTTTAGTCACATGCCCTACCACAAATACCGCAATATTATCTTTTTTAGCTATTCGCATCAATTCAGCCGTAGCTTCTCTCACTTGACTCACAGATCCTGCCAAAGATTCCGAGTGAGGATGCACCATGGTTTGAATAGAATCAATAATCACAAATTCCGGCTTAATCTCATCGATAGCTGATTGAATTAAGACCATGTCCGTTTCTGAATAGACATAGAATTGTGCCGAAGAATAACCCAATCGATCAGCCCTTAATTTAATTTGATGAACACTTTCTTCCCCTGAAACATACAAAACCACATGTTCCATTCGGCTGAGTTGTTCAGCAACTTGAAGCAAGAGGGTGGACTTCCCAATACCAGGATCCCCTCCAATAAGTACCAAAGAACCAGCGACTAAGCCGCCTCCTAATACCCGATTAAGTTCCTCTAATTTTGTTTGTACACGAGACTCTTCCTTCGCTGTCACTTGATGAAGACGTTGTGGCTTTTCTTTAGACAATGAATAGTGACTAGCCGATTGGATAGGTTGCCCCTGTATGACTTCTTCTTCTAACGTATTCCAAGCTTGACATTGAGGACATTTTCCATACCATTGTGGAGATTCATAACCACATGCTTGACAAGAATAGATCGTCTTTGCCTTTTTAGTCTTAGCCATCCCTATCCTCCTGCGTTCTCTTATTTTCCGGAAGATCCAAATCCTCCCGTGCGTTCTTTGAGTTCTTCTTGCTCATTTTCTATCGTTAAGTATTTTGTAAAAATTCCTTGAGCGATGCGCTCTCCCTTCTCTATTACAACATCTTCCAATCCAAAATTAATTAATTGAACATAAATATGACCTTCATTATTAGGATTATTATAATAATCACTGTCAATAATTCCTACACTATTAGGAAGCATTAACCGTCTTTTAAGGGGATTAGAAGAACGAGAAATCAATTGGAGATATTCATCTTCTGGTAAGCGACATTTTAAGCCAGTAGGTACCAAAGTTGGCTTAAGTACTTCGCTGTCAATTTCTTCTTTTCCACTAGCCATCGCTACTGCCGTTTTCCAATAAGAAGGCACAGTAATTGTTTCTGCCGCTTCAATATCATACCCTGCAGATGCTTTGGTCGCTCTTTTAGGGAGATGAATCCCTAGACCTTCATAAGCACCAACTACTTCAAAAGCTCGTTTACTCGTCATAAAAATCTTAGTCTCCTTTAAAAACAAGAAGTTATACTTTTATTTTAACATTTTCTTCTTCAATTTAAAACTCATCCTCCTAAGCTTAGTAAAAGCCTAAGAAAGCCCTTCAAAAATATTTTCTCTCATCATTTCTAGGAAAAAAGCGATCCAAAAGATCGCTTCACTAAAAATGATTTTTTTACAAATCAACCTATTTACTCATCTATTAAATGAACACCTTTAAAAGGTTTACCACTTACAAAATAAACTTTCCCATCTGATGCTAATAACACGTCTTCTGTCATATTTAAAAATAGACCATGTTCAACAACTCCTACTAAATGAATCAATTCATCAGATAGAGCTTTTGGATCTTCAATATGTTTCAAATCGAGGTCAATAATATAATTATCATTATCTGTATGAAATAATTTGCCATCTACTTCCCGCATACTTGGACAATAGCCCTTTTCTTCAAAGTAATGGAACAGATGTGTATATCCATTTTTGACAACTTCTACAGGCAATTTAAAAGCACCTAAATAGGGAACCCGTTTTCTCTCCTCTGCTACCCACACAATTCGTTTGCTGTAAGAAGCTACAATTTTTTCCTCAAGTAAAGCGCCTCCGCCTCCCTTAATCCCATCACAAGCTTCCGTAAATTCATCTACCCCATCAATCGTTAAATCAATAGCCTCTACTTCATCAATTTCCAAAACTTCGATACCTAACTGCTCAGCTTGTTGAGCAGAACGAATAGATGAAGAAACTGCCTGAAGAGACAAGCCTTCTTTCTGTACTCTTTTTCCTAATTCATCAATAAAATACCAAGCGGTAGAGCCTGTTCCTAAACCAACAGTCATATGATCTTTTACTAAATATGCCGCTTGTCGACCCACTAATTCTTTGTTGTTCACCTAACATATCCTCCTCTTCATTTTTCAATCTTATTATACCAATTTTCTTTCAAATTAAAAATTCTTGTTGTTTTTGAAAAAGCCAAACCCTCTAAACTCTTCTTTAGAAAGTTTGGCTAAATTTTTAAAAGGAAATCAATAATTAATTTGATGTAAAATTAATCGATTAATCCACATCCGAAAATATTTGTGGACTGTTGCATAATCCTGCTTTTTTAAACCTTCAATAAGCGGTGGATAAATAGCAGACATCATTTCCTGTTCCTTTAAAAAGGTCTTATGATGCTTTTCCACACGCGAACGATAGATATCATACAGATCCGAAATCGTATTTAATAGCACTTGTCGAAAATAATGATTAGAATGGTAACTCGCTAGCAAATGAAATAATTTCAACTTAGAGTCATAGTAAGAAATATAATTATCTTCCTCACAACATTTTTCTAATTCATGCTCTATATTAATAATAGCATCTATATCTACTTGAATATCTTTATCTTGCATTTGCCTCAACAGCTCTGAGATAAGTAATTCAACAAACTGTAAGCGATCAACAATCGCTTTAGTGTTTAAAGTGGTTTTGGAAACAATCGCACCTTTATAAGGTTCAATCCGAATATATCCATCTTCTTCTAGCATTTCCATGGCACTACGTATAGGGGTCCGACTCATGGCTAATTTCTCTGCGAGTTCTATTTCTTTCAGATGAGTTCCCGGCAAAATAACGTTATTATCTATTTGTTCTTTTAGATAATTATACGCCTTTTGGGTGTAATTGATTGATCTAACCATTTCCATCCTCCTTATAGAATTGTCTTACCTACATTTTATCATTTCAGAGGATATGTTCAATATCTTCCTTTTGTTTATTTTTGATAGTCAAAGCGATAGAGTCTATATTCCTCAATCAAGCGATTAAGTTTATTATGGTAATTAGGATCTGTTGCGTATCCTGCTGTTTCTAATGCTTGTGTGGCGTTTCTATAATTTTTAGATTCTCTAACTTTTTGGTACAAATTTGCGTTCCAAGACGTCCCATTTTTTATTAAATTTCCATGATCCTCTACAGAACTTTTCCAATTTGGATACACTACAAAAGCATCAGAGACTTCTATCCAACCTTGCTTTGTGTATTCTTTAGTCACTAGTCTTACCTGTGGCTCCTTTCCTGAAGCCTTTTTTCCAAAAAGATTATGATATTGACTGGCCAACTGACTTCTTCCAAAATCAGATTCTAAAATGGCCTGAGCCACCACGACACTAGGTAGAACTTTTGATGTTTTATAGTTCATCACGGCATAATTTCCAATTTCATTGATAAAAGCTTCTTCTTGAGAAGTTAGAGTTTTCGCATTAAAATGCGCATCAAAAAAATGAGCACGAGGTAAGTAGTGGCTAAGACAAACTATCATCAGCAAGCCAAAAAGCCAAGCTCCCAATCTTTTTTTCACATATTTTCTTTTTAAAGCTTTCTTCTTTTTGCTTTTCTTTTGACTCCAGCCCATTATTAGTCTTTTCCCCCTTTCTTTCCACTTTTCTCACCTAATATTTTCTTCCTTAATCTGAAATTTCGATAAACTTATAAGTTTGTTGCCCCGTCAAAGGATCAATAAATAACTTCTTCAAACGAGGATGATGTAAAGTAGCTAAGGCTCTCGCATACATCGTCGAAACGCCTGCTTCTTGAAGGAAAAGGGATTCTGCTTTTTTCATATCTTCTAAACGAAGATTATTATCCTTCGCATGTTCAAATTTAGCTTGATGAACATAGTAATCGTAGTTAGTGTTTTTATATTTTCCAAAATTATACTTGGAATCCGAAGTGAACAAATCTAGAAAAGTACTTGGGTCAAAGAAATCGGGCCCCCATGATGTTCTTGCCATATCATAATCTAACTTGCCCAAAGTAGGATATAAACTTTTCGCAGGAACCGTTTTAATTATTACTTTAACTCCTGGCAAACTTTCCTGAATCTGTCCTTGTAAATATTCCGCGGTTAACTTAGAGGATTCATCATCTACTGCTAAATATTCTAATTCAAATTGATCTTGTCCTAATTCCTCTTTCGCTCGTTCAAGATAAGTTCTAGCTAAGGCAACATCCTTTTTTTGTTGATCGGAAACTTCTTCTGTATAATCTTTGCCATTTTCTAATTTCACCAAATTTGTAGGTGTAACAGTTCCTAAAGGAATCGATCCATCTCCAAGAACTTGATCCGTAAGTGGTTGTCGATCGTAAGCATGAGAAATAGCTAAACGTAAATTTTTATTTCTTAACAAGGACTTCTTTGTTTGATTCATAGTTAAATACACAGAAGTATTCTGTGGAACAGATACAAAATAAGGATTCTGAGCATATTGTTTCGCATATTCTCCTCGCAATTGTACCCAGTCCAATTTCCCAGCTTCAAATAAATGAGCCCCTGTTGCATCTTCTTTAATCACTTGAATATTGATTTTATCCACATGAACATTATCTTTATCCCAATAGTCCGGATTTTTTTCATAAGACCATTTCAAAGTCGACCCTGTCCAATCTTTTAAAACAAAGGGCCCGTTATATACCATTGTTTCTGAAGACGAGCCAAATTTATCGCCAAATTTTTCTATTGCTTTTTGATTATGTGGAAGATACAAAGCATGCGCCAAAAGATCTAAGAAATAAGGGATAGGACGATCCAATCGAACTTCTAACGTATAATCATCTAAAGCTTTTACTCCTAAGGTTTCCATAGGAGCATGCTCATATAACACTTGATGGGCATTTTTAATCACATTATCAAAGAAATATGCACCGGATGCTCCAATCTTCGGATCACACATTCTTTTCCAACCATATTCAAAATCTCTAGCCGTTACAGAATCGCCACTCGACCATTTCGCGTCTTCTCTCAAATGAAAAGTATACGTCATCTTATCCTCTGAAACTTCAGGATCTTCTTTGACCAAAGCTTTTTGAAGTCGATTATTTTCATCAAAGCGATATAAACCTTCTTGAATATTTTTCAGCATCGTAAAAGTATTCGTATCGACAACAGTCGTCAAATCACCAGAAGTTAATTCTGCAATCATAGCAAGATTAACTTCTTTCTTATGCGTTGACGATTTCGAAGAAGAACAACCTACAATAAAAAATAAAGCAACCAAAATTAGGGGGATTAAACGGTATTTTTTTCTCATCTTCTTAACCTCCTAAATACCTCTATTTCTACCATTATACTATCAAATATACGATTAAAGAAAAAATAGGTTTCCAGCCGTCATTTTTCTACAAAAAAAGCAACTTCAGCAGCTGCTTTTTTCTGATAAATATTTATTCAAAAGTAAATCCTTCCGCTTCATCCATCACAATAGTGGTAGAAAAATACGTTTTAAGAGCTTCTATAGTGTAAGCCGTATCCTTAACCCCTGCTGTTTCATAAGCAGAGTGCATGGCTAATTGAGGGATTCCAATATCCACCGCATGTACAGAAACTTGTGTGTTCGAAAGATTTCCTAAAGTGGAGCCTCCTAACTTATCTGATCGATTCGCAAAATGTTGAACAGGAACCTGAGCTTTTTGACAAACCATTTCAAAAACAGCCCGGCTAAATCCATCTGTTGTATATTTTTGATTCGCCATTTCTTTGATTTCTAAGCCACGATTTAATTGTGCATAGTTGCCTTTATCTGTTAATTCTGGATGATTGGGATGCATAGCATGTCCATTATCAATACTTACCAAGAAAGATTTCGCTAAGGCTCTATGATAATCTTCCTCAGTCTTTCCTAATGCTCGGTTTAAACGTTTTAAGGTATCTTTTAGGACAGTGGACATTGCGCCTTGTTTGGTATTCGATCCTACTTCTTCGTTATCAAAACAAGCGAACACATTGATCGTATGTGAATTTCTCCCAGATAAAAAGCCCTCAAAATTCGCAAAAGTTCCTTGTAAATCATCCAACTTAGGAGAAGAAAGGAACTCTTTCTGATACCCCCAAATAGTTGGGCACTGACGATTTACTAGCAAAAGATCATAGCCTAAAATTGCTTCCTCTGTACAGTGAACTTCCTGAGCTATCATTTTCAAAAAGTCGCTCTTTTTCATCTCACCTGCAGAAAGAAGAGGACAGAGATCAATCGCACGATTTAGCCCTGTGATCGCATCTTTATCTCGCGTTAAATGAATAGCAACATTCGGAATAAGTAACAGATCGCGATCAATAGCGATCAAACGACTTTCAACTTTGTGATCAGAGCATTTAACTAGAACACGCCCTGCTAAAGACAGTGGTCGATCTGTCCAAGTAGCATCCATTGGGCCACCATAAGCTTCAACATTCAACCGTAAATAATCAGCAGGTCCTTCTAATTCTGCGACTGCCTTTACCTTAAAAGAAGGATTATCTCCGTGAGAAGCACTCATTTGAAAATGATAGTCCTTTAAATCTGTTCCCACTTGAAAAGCAATCACTGTTGAATGGTTACGCATGGTGTAATATTTCCCACCTTGCTTAATATCCCATTTCTCGCCTTCTTTCAAGTAATGATAGCCTTCTTGATCTAGGCGTTTGTGAATTGTATCAGCAGTGTGATACATTGTTGGGCAAGATTGAATAAAGTCTAATAAATCTTGCGCTTTCTTCAGAAAATCCATTCCTATTCCCACTTTCTGTCCTGATATCTCCAGGTATCATCCGTCATAAAGCTTATTATACCCTTTCTCTCCCTTCGACAAAAGGAATTTATCCATTAAAAAAGGGGCACTCTTCTGTGTCCCTTTGCTTTTATTGAAGGTATTGACTAGCTGATTGACCAGCTAATCGTCCAAACACAATAATTTCGCCAATAGAGTTTCCACCGATACGGTTCGAACCATGAATTCCCCCAACAACTTCACCACAAGCATATAAGCCTGGAATAGGTTCTTGAGTTCCTTGGTGAAGGACTTCCGCTTTAGTATTAATCTTTACTCCCCCCATTGTATAGTGAATACCCGGTGCAATCTCAATAGAATAATAAGGAGCACGGTCTAGTCGATGCAGGCCCGTTGTTCGTTGAAAAGCTACGTCTTCTTTTCGATCAACAAAGCCATTCCAAGTTTGTAACGTTTCTTTCAAGGCTTGTGCAGGAACATTAATAGCCGCAGCTAAATCTTCCACACTCTCTCCTTTAATCACATAGCCTTTATAATCATAAAACTCAATAGCTTTGTTTCTCTCTCTTACGCCTTGATCAAAAATTAAGCGTGCTTTTTGTTCTGGTAAAGAAGTAATCGCGGAAGAAACAACGTCTCTTGTTCCCATCTCATTGACAAATCGGCGCCCTTTAGCATCTACCATAATAGCGCCTTCCCCACGAACTGCTTCTCCAATCAAAATTCCTTGATCTTGTTGAACTGTTGGGTGGACTTGAATTTTTCCCATATCTACGGAATAGCCGCCTGCTTCTTCAGCTAAGCGGATACCGTCTCCTGTAATCCCTGATCCAGAAGTAGTAATATAGCCTCGAAGGTCAGGTCTAACAGACTCAATCATTTGGAAATTAGCACCAAACCCACCGGAAGCTAAAATAACTGCTCGACAAGCAACTTTTCTAACCTCATCATTTTGTTTTACTTGAAGGCCTATAATTCGACCCTTTTCAAGAATTAAATGTAGAGCTTCTGCCCCCATAACTATCGGAATTTCTAAAGCTTCTAAATTTCGCTTTAACCCTTTCACTAAATATCCTCCTACGGCTGAACCGTCATGAGGCCGATGGGTACGTGGAAGGCTCATCCCTCCCGTAATTGTTAAATTATCTAAAACAATTCCTTTAGTATTCAGCCATTCAATAGCTGCTGCTGAATGATCTATATAATAATGCAAAAGTTCTTGATCATTACTCCCATGTCCGCCCTTTAAACTCTCTTCAAAGAAGGCTGACTTCTGATCAGAAATCCCTGCTTCTTTTTGAAAAATAGTCTCAGAAGCATTCATTCCGCTCGACGCTTTGTTTGTATTTCCACCCACTTTATCTGTTTTTTCAAGGATAACTGGCTTTAATCCTGCTGCAGCTACTTCAAGAGCTGCACTCATACCGGCTCCTCCTGACCCTGTAATAACGACATCATAATTGGTTTGTAAGATTGACATTTCTTTCTTCCTTTCCATACATTATCTCAGACTAAACCATTCCAATAAGATAAAGCCAAGCTCCCCCTACACCAAAGAAGAGGACAAAATAAACTAAAGCGATGATAGCACTGTAACTCCACCATTCTGTTTGATTAACGTATCCCGATCCGTACAAAATAGGAGAAGGTCCGTTAGAATAATGCGTTGATGAAGACATTGTGTTGCTTGCCCATAGTAACATAATCGCTGCGAACATAGGTGGAACGCCTGAAGCAATAGCTACTGTTAAGAAGGCTAGATAAACAGCACTGACATGCGCGGTAGTGGAAGCAAAGAAATAATGAATGTAGTGATTGGCTAAACATAAAATAATAATGGTCAATTGCCACGGCAAGCCCGAAACTGCTTGAGAAATTCCTTGACTTAACCAAGGAATAAAGCCCGTCTCATTTAATTGCGAAGCCATCATTACTAATATACCAAACCAAACCAGTGTATCCCAAGCTCCAGATTCACTTTTAATATCTTTCCATGTTAAAACCCCTGATAAAATTAAAGCGCTGACTGCTAAAAAAGCTGTTGTCGTAGCTGCCAATTGAATACTTGACCCCACTACCCATAAAACCAAAGCAGAAATAAAAATTCCGAGCATCCATTTCTCAGATTTAGACATAGATCCAATTTTATCCAATTGTTCTTTTGCCCACTCTGGTGCATTCGGTGTTTCTTTAATCTCTGGTGGATATATCTTAAAAATCAGCCAAGGCGTTACAATAAGTGCCAATACCCCTGGAACAAAGGAAGCTAAGCAATACTGTCCCCAAGAAAGATCCACGCCTGCTGTGTGTGCTAATTCTTGAGCCAAAGGATTAGAGGCCACCGCCGTTAAGAACATAGCCGATGTAATAATATTTCCTTGCCATGTCGTATAAATCAAATAAGAACCCATCTTTCGTCGCGTCTGTTCATCTGGATAGGAGCCAAATGTTTCCGCTAAAGAACGAACAATCGGATACATAATGCCCCCAGCTCTTGCTGTATTGCTTGGGGTTGCGGGCGCCAAAACAAAATCTACTCCTAACAAAGAATACATCAGTCCTAAAGTACTCTTCCCAAACCTTTTCACAAAAAGATAAGCAATGCGGTTTCCCAATCCTGTTTTGATAAAACCACGAGATAGGAAGAAAGCCATGACAATTAACCACACTGTTCCCGACGTAAACCCTGACAAAGCTACCTTAATTTTCAAAGTGTTCGTTAGAAAGATAACCGTTAATCCTAATAAAGAAACTGCGCCAATAGGTAAAGGCTGCATAATACATCCAACAATCGTTCCCACAAAAATGGCAAACAAATGCCAAGCAACCTCTGTTACCGCTTCTGGCTTAAATGGCAAAAACCATATCATTGCTCCTATCAAAATAGGAATAATTACTTTAACATAATTTACCGAGGCTAAATTTGCACTTTCTTTTTCCATTTTATTTACCCTTTCATCAAAATATTAGGTTAAACAAGGAATCTCTCCTTGTTTAACCTAATTCTTTTTTAAATCATATCTTCTAAGCACATAGCCTGGTCAAATTCTTCATCTGATAAATAGCCCAAATCATGATTGGCTTGACGTAGACTTTGTTTATTTTTATGAGCGTGTTTCGCAATTTCTGCCGCTTTTTCATAACCAATCACAGGAGAAAGTTTAGTAACATTCATTAAAGAAATTTCTAAATAATGATCCATCTTTTCATCATTTACTTTAATTCCTTTAACACACATTTTATCGAAAGAATCAATAGCAGATCCTAACAAGCTAACAGTTTGAGCACAGTTATTAATAATTAAAGGCATGTAAGTATTTAATTCAAAATAACCTTGAGAAGCCGCAATAGCGATTACTTGATCATTACCCATAATTTGTGTAGCAACCATAATTAAAGCTTCAGACTGAGTAGGGTTAACTTTCCCTGGCATAATAGAAGATCCAGGTTCGTTAGCAGGAATTTCAATTTCACCAATCCCACACCGTGGCCCAGAGGCTAACCAACGAACATCATTGGCAATTTTAATCATATCTTCAGCCAAAGTCCGTAAAGCAGAATGGGCAAAAGAAATTTGTCCCTTAGAAGTCATCCCATAAAACTTATTAGCAGCAGCAGTATATTCATGCCCATAAATTTTTGAAAGATATTCGCAAGCTTTGGTATCTTGATCAGGCGAACAGTTTAAACCTGTTCCTGTAGCCGTTCCTCCTAAAGGAAGATCTCTTAAATGATCGCTCGCCTCCAGAATCATACCTTTATCTTTTTCTAACATCATTCGCCATCCTGAAACTTCTTGTCCAAAAGTAACAGGAGTGGCATCCTGCAAATGCGTCCGGCCGACTTTAATCTTGTTTTTATATTTATCTTCTAACTTTTGGAAACTGTCTATTAGCCGATCAATGGCTGGTAAAATTTCAGAATGAATCCCTTCATAGAATCCAATCTGCATAGCTGAAGGGAATACATCATTAGAACTTTGTCCTTTATTAACATCATCATTCGGATGTAATAATTTTTTGCCTGCACTTTCATTCCCCATATTAGCAAGTACTTCATTGGCATTCATATTACTTTGTGTTCCTGACCCTGTTTGCCATACGCGTAAAGGAAATTCGCTATGTAAATCTTCCAAAGCTAAAGCTCGATTAGCTGCTTCAACAATGTATTTGGCTTTTTCTTCAGAAATATTTCCCAAATCACGGTTTGCTAAGGCTTCCGCTTTTTTAATATTAATCACCGGACGTAAAACAAGCTCAGGCATTAACTCTGTTCCAATTAAGAAATTTTCTTTACTTCTTTCTGTTACAGCTCCCCAATAGTGTTCTGCAGGCACTTTTATATCTCCCATTGAATCATGCTCTATTCGAAATTTTGTTTCATTCATTTGTATCCCTCTTTCTATTTATTTATATTATCAATTTATTACGATTTATTATTGGCTTTGTGAGAAAAAGCAATTCGATTCACTATTCATGTGAATAATATATCTTAGGATTAAAAACTTTTTACTACTATCTCATCCCCTTACAACACTATTTAATCACAAATTAGCTAAAATTAAAGAGACAATTCTGCTAAAATGTTTCACCCAATAAATATTTATTCACATATTAAATAGACAATCGTAACCGAATAAATTATAATAAGAATTAATAAAGCAAAATTTACTAGGTGAAAAAATGACAACTATTCAAAATCAAATTATTAACGCATATTATCAGTTAACTATCGAATCTCATGAAGCAAATATTACCGTCTCTGACATCATAAACAGAAGCCAAACAAGCCGTTCTACTTTTTATCGCTATTTTTTAGATAAATTTGATGTTATGAACCACGTTTTTCTCAACGACTTTAATCAAGAAACCTCTCTTTCTATAAAAAATCCTGCAGAATTAATCACCGCTATTCTTCTTACTCTTAGTAAAAGGCCCATCTACTATCAACGTATTCTTACTTTAAAATGTCATAACGATTTTTATAATTTCCTCTATCATTTCATTTCAAGCCAATTGACTCACTTAATAAATGAACCCTCCAACAGTGAAACAATGGATATCCTCACTACATTCGCAAGTTCCGCTATTACGTATACCTCTTGTCAGTGGATTAAAAGCGGTCAAAAAAGATCCATTCAAAAAATGACTACCGTCATCACTGAAGCGCTCCCGCTTCCTTTAAAAACGATTTAACAAACTTTGTAAATACTTCTTGCGCGATAATATTTTTTTCTCGTAGCATTTCTTCTCTTTAAATCAAAACTATCTCTAAAAATTTCTACACTATTTCTCTTTAATTTTTATAGCTATATCCCTTCATTACAGCTATAATATAAAGAAACCGCTTAGGAAACTTCCCAACCGTTTTTAATTCAATAAAAGATAGGATTTATAATGGAACACTTTAATCAACTTATTCTCTCAGTAAATGATATTTTGGCAAATCGACTACTCGTTACCGCTCTGCTTGGATGTGGAATTTTTTATACCTTCTATACCAAAGGCATTCAATTTAGAAAACTTCCAGCTGCCTTTCGTCGCACTTTTAAAGATATTTTTTCAAAAAATAACACCGGCGTTTCGTCCTTCCAAGCACTCGCTGTTTCAATTGCGGCTCAAGTAGGTACCGGTAACGTGGCAGGGGTTGCAACTGCTATCTTAGCCGGGGGGCCTGGAGCTATCTTTTGGATGTGGGTAGCCGCTTTACTCGGTATGGGAACCATTTTTGCAGAAGCTTGCTTAGCTCAAAAATATAAGCATACTGAAGACGGTCATTTTATCGGAGGTCCTGCTTATTACTTAACAGATGGCGTAGGGAAAATATCGCCTCGGCTAGGTAAATTTTTAGCCACTTTCTTTGCTATTTCTATTATTTTTGCCTTAGGTTTCATCGGGAATATGGTGCAATCCAATTCCATCGCAACCGCTATGTATAAAGCTTTCCATATTCCACTATTTGTTTCAGGAGTTGCTATTGCTTTAGTCGGTGGATTAATTTTTTCAGGAGGAATTAAACGAATCGCACAATTTGCGCAACTCATTGTGCCCGTCATGGCCATTATTTATATCGTTTTAGCTGGAATTATTTTGATTAAATTCCATCAAAATATTATCCCTTCTATTTCTTTAATTTTTAAAGCCGCCTTCACTCCTCAAGCTGCTCTCGGAGGAACATTAGGTTATACTATCAAACAAGCAATCTCTAAAGGGGTTGCTCGAGGACTCTTTAGTAATGAAGCGGGGATGGGGTCTACTCCCCATGCCCACGCTACAGCTTTTGTGGACCACCCTGTCGACCAAGGGTATATCGCCATGGTAGGTGTCTTTATCGATACCTTAGTGATTTGTTCTGCAACTGCTTTAATCATACTTGTCACAGGAGCTGAACAAAGCCAATTACAAGGTGCTTTAATTACCCAGGAAGCCTTTCAAAGAGCTTTTGGAAATCTCGGATCTGCTTTACTGGCAATTGCTCTTACTTTCTTTGCTTTCTCTACCATTATCGGCTGGTATTATTTTGGAGAAACTAATGTCAAATTTTTATTAGGGAAAAAAGCATTAAAACCTTATCAAGGACTTGTTCTTCTTGGCATTGTTCTAGGGACTTTACAAGAAATTGATACTGTCTGGAATCTCTCTGACTTGTTCAATTCATTAATGGTTATCCCAAATATTATTGGAATTCTCTTATTACATAAAGAAGTCAAAGCCTTACAACAAGATAAAGAAGGTGGCAACACCAAACAAGCCAACCTTAAAAATAAGCAAAGAATTTAAAAAAATACATTGACAATATTTCAAAGACTTGCTATGATGAATGGCAATAAGTTCGACTTTAGTAATGTCTCCGTTAAGCGTTTAGAGAGCTGACAAAAGGTGAAAGTCAGTCAGGCGGAATCACATGAATTACACCGAACTATTTATACCGGCCCAATCAGTGTCGTTATTACCTGATACGAGTACAAGGTTTAGCCTTGTCATTTGGGTGGTACCGCGGTTACTAACATCGTCCCGTTGATGAATAATCAACGGGATTTTTTATTTAGGAGGTTAATAAATGAACTATAAAGTCCCTTTCCAAGAAGCGTTAAGCATCTTAGCGATGCTTTTACTTATTTTAGGCACAGCGGTTATTAAATTCGGAATGTCTCCCGAAGTTCCTGTTTTAGGAACCATTTGTTTGATCATTTTTTGGGCTAAATTACACCACGCTTCTTTTGAAGATATCCAAGACGGTATTAAAGAAGGTATTAGTGTAGCTATTATTCCTATTTTTATCTTTATCCTTATCGGTGCCTTAATCGGTCTATGGATTAAAAGCGGAATTATCCCTTCCATTATGTACCTGGGATTTAAATTAATCAGTGGAAATCTATTTATCCCTTCTGTTTTTCTTGTTTGTTCCATTATCGGTCTTTCCATTGGCTCTGGCTTCACAACTATTTCCACAGTCGGGATTGCACTCTTTGGAATTGGTGTAAGTATGGGGGAAAATTCAAGCTTAGTAGCAGGCGCCATTGTTTCCGGTGCGGTTTTTGGAGATAAAATGTCTCCTCTTTCAGATTCTACAAACTTAGCCTCTGCAATCTCAGAAGGAGAACTATTCGCCCATATTAAAAATATGATGTGGTCTACACTCCCTTCTTTTGTAGTTTCTCTTTTTCTCTATACTCTCCTAGGAAATAACGGAACTATTGATACAAGCAAAATAGATCATATTACTCAGTTGTTAAAAGTTAATTTCCCCATTTCTTGGTGGGCTTCTCTTCCACTCTTAATGATGCTATTTTGCGCATGGAAAAAAATCCCAGCGATTCCAACGCTCTTTTTGAACATTGCTGTCACAGTTTTAATGATTTTTGGTCATAATCCCCATGAATCCATCGTTGGACTAACAGCTATTATCAGCAATGGCTTTATCGCACATACAGGAGACGCTACTTTGGATGCCTTGCTTACTCGTGGAGGAATTTCCCATATGATGGGAACTGTCTCCCTCATTATCTCTACTCTGTCTTTGGGAGGCTTATTAATGAAATTTCATGTTGTTCAAAATGCCATGGAACCCCTTGTTCAAAAATTAAAAGGTCCTGCTTCACTTATTACTACAACTATCTTCTCCTGTATTGGAATTAACCTTTTAGTGGGCGAACAATACCTATCTGTTATTCTCCCTGGTCGTGCTTTAAAACCAGCCTATGATAAACTAGGTCTCTCTCCTTTAGCATTGGGACGGGTGTTAGAAGACGGAGGGAGTGTTATTAATTACCTCATCCCTTGGGGCGTTGCTGGTTCCTTCGCGGCTACCACATTAGGTGTTAGCGTACTAGAATTTTTACCTTTCACTTTCTTCAGCCTCTTATCTCCTCTATTTTCTATCTTATCTGGAATAACCGGTATTGGTTTAAAATGGAAAAAAAAGGAACTTCCTCAAAAATAAAAGAGAAGTTGTCAACGACTCTCTCTCGTAAGAATTTCAGAAAAGACTTGTGCTTCTGATTATGGTATAAAAGGTAGCCAAAGAATGCTTAAAATTCTTTGACTACCTTTTTTTGTAAGATCAACAAAAAAAGATCGCACGACTAATAATAGGACATGCGATCTTATAAATGTATCTTTATTTTAAAGAATACTAGCGATTTTGGAAAGCTTCCCAATCTTTTTTAAATCTTTCAATTCCTTGATCAGTGAGAACATGAGACCAAAGTTTAGGGAAAAGAGTCCCCGGAATCGTCGCAATATCTGCTCCCGCTAAAGCGGCACCTTCAAAATGGCCAATATGGCGAATAGAAGCAGCTATAATTTCTGTTTCAAAGCCATAAATATCCAAGACTTCCCGTAAATCTTCTACCAGTTGAACACCATTTTCCCCCATATCATCAATGCGCCCAAGGAAAGGAGAAACATAAGTTGCCCCTGCTTTAGCAGCTAATAAACCTTGAGCTACAGAGAAAATAAGGGTAACATTGGTTTTAATGCCTTCTTTGGATAAGGTATGTGTCGCTTTTAAGCCTTCCTCAGTCATCGGAATCTTTACGACAACATTATCTGACCATTTTGATAATTGACGAGCTTCTTGAACCATTCCTTCATAATCATAAGCTGTTACTTCAGCAGAAACTGGCCCATCGATGGTTGCACAGATTTCTTTGATTACTTCTTCAAAATCTCTTCCTTCTTTGTTGATTAAGGAAGGATTTGTTGTGACACCGTCACATAATCCCAAATCATTGATTCGTTTAATTTCATCAATATTTGCTGTATCTAAGAAAAATTTCATGCTTATCCTCCTCTATAAAATGAAAGCCTACCTTATCAAATTTATCTTTTATTTAAAAACTTCTTTATAGGTGTTTACAATACTTTCTACTGTAAAGCCATATTGATCAATCACAGCATTTCCTTTTCCTGAAGCTCCAAATCGATCGATTCCAAAGGTAAAGCCTTTTCTACCGACATAGCGTTCCCAACCATATGTCGCTCCCATTTCAATAGACATCCGATTTGTTACTGCATCTGGTAATACAGATTCTTTATAAGCAGGATCTTGGCGATCAAAAATTTCCTGACATGGCATAGAAACAACCGCCACATCAATGCCTTCTTTTTCTAAAGCTGCTTGAACTTGTACAGCAAGATTTACTTCTGATCCTGTGGCAATGAGTATACCGTCTGCTACGTCTCCCTTTGCTGGAGAAAGAACATAGGCACCATGTTTCATACCTTGACTCGCTTTTTCATCTGTTCCTTTTAAAACAGGAAGATTTTGCCGAGTAAGAACCAATACAGTTGGCGTTTCTTTAGATTCTACAGCTACTTTCCAAGCAGCAGAAACTTCATTCCCATCTGCGGGGCGAATGGTATTGACATTAGGTAATGCTCTAAATGATACTAATTGTTCAATAGGCTCATGCGTTGGCCCATCTTCTCCCACAGCAATAGAATCATGCGTGAAGACATAAATAGAAGGAATATTGGACAAAGCCGCTACCCGAATAGCTCCACGTAAGTAATCTGAAAAAACAAAGAAAGTCCCTCCATAAGTAATGGAACCTCCATGTAACCGAATCCCGTTCATGGCTGCTCCCATCGCAAATTCACGAACACCGTACCAAATATTACGTCCTTGATAATGTTCAGGTGAAAAATCATCACCTTCTTTGATGTAAGTATTATTAGAAGCTTTCAAGTCAGCAGAGCCTCCCCAGAATTCTGGTAAACGACTTGCGATTGCTTGAATAGTTTTTTCACTTGTTTTACGTGAAGCGAGGGCATCTTCTCCTTCATGATAAACTGGTAAGCAATCTGCCCAATCTTCTGGTAATTCTCCTGCATAAGCCCGTTTAAAGCGTTCAGCAAGATCTGGATAAGCTTTTTGATAGGCATCATATTGTTCTTCCCAAGCAGCTTCTACCTTGGCTCCACGATCAGCGACTTTTTCTTTGAAGAGAGTATAAACAGTCTCTGGAATTTCAAATTTATCATATTTCCACCCATAGACCTTTGCCGCATGTGCACGATCTTCTTCACCAATTGGGCTTCCATGTGTAGCAGAAGTTCCTTCTTTTTCGGAGCCATAACCAATTGTTGTTTTCACTTCAATTAAACTTGGATGTTCCTTATCAGCTCTCGCAGTTTCAAGAGCATAAGCAATTTCTTCAAGATTATTGCCATCTTCTACACGAACATATTGCCATCCATAACTTTCAAATCGAGATTTAACATCATCAGTATATGTTTTGTTGGTTGGCCCGTCTAAACAGATGTCATTGGAATCATAGAGTAAAATTAATTTTCCCAATTTTAAATGTCCAGCCAGAGAAGCGGCTTCATGGGAGATTCCTTCCATTAAATCTCCGTCACCATTCAAGACATAGGTATAATGATCTACTAACTGATAATCTTTTGTATTGTAAACAGCTGCATCATGTGCTTCAGCCATCGCCATCCCCACAGCTGTAGCAATTCCTTGCCCTAAAGGCCCTGTCGTTGCTTCTACGCCATCTGTGTGATGGACTTCTGGATGTCCTGGCGTCTTAGATCCTAATTGACGGAATTGCTTCACGTCATCTAAAGTGACTTCATATCCAGATAAATGTAATAAACTATAAAGTAAAGCTGAGCCATGTCCTGCAGAAAGAACAAAACGGTCTCGATTTATCCAATGACTGTTCGATGGATTTTGATTCATAAATTGACTCCAAAGAACATAAGCCATTGGCGCTGCTCCCATCGGAAGCCCTGGATGTCCTGAATTTGCTTGATTTATCATATCAACACTTAACATCCGAATAGCACTAACGGCTTCTTGATCTGCTTGATTAAACATCAATTGGTCACTCCTTTTCAATACGCGTGAAAACGCTCACTCGATTATATTCATGGTATCTTGTATTAAAAAGCTTGTCAATCAGATTCAAAAACAATTTTTTTACATTTGTTTAAAAGTTCATATTTACCTTCTAAGAAATGAACAAATGATCATTTTTCTACAAATTCTCCACTTCCCTTGACAAAAACAACCCTAAAACTTAAGGGATCATAAGCTTTTAGGGTTGTTTTGAATCATTTCCTTTAATGAAAAGATTTATGAGAGAAATGTTTTCGAGCCACTTCTTTAATTTCGTTACTTACAATATTTTGAAGAGAGTCTTCTTTGCTTGAAGTTCTTACCATTAAATAAATATAAAAATACGGAAGTGAAATATTTTCTAAATTCAACTTCACTAAACCTTCATTGGTATTCGTTGCCATTTCAATAAGCATAGTTGCTCCAACGTTGGCTTTCACAAAAGATTTTGCAGTGGCTACTTCATTCGTAGAAAAAATATTGGTCTGATCAATGTTATGCGTATTTGCCCAATTCAAAAACACCTGATGCTGAACATAATCTTCGCCAAGGGTTACAAATGATTGCTCCCTTAAATCTTTCAAAGAAACCGTTGTTTTTTTGGCTAAAGGATGATTTTCTCCTACCCAAATTTGAAATTGATCTTTAATCAATAAAGTCGTCGTAATATCCGGATAAGCCTCTTCTTCAATAGGTTGAGAAAAACCCACAAGTGCAGTATTAATTTCTCCCTTCCTTAGCAGATTTAAAATCGCCTTGGAGCCTCCCTTCTCGATAATTTGAATTTTTTCAGAAAACTTAATCAAATTTGGCAAAAAGAGAGGAAGCAAGGTCGCTCCAATAATAGGAGGAACTCCTAATTGAATGCTGTTATTTTCTTTATCATTAATTTCTTTTTTGGTTGATTCAACTAACTGAAGTATTTTCTCCGCTTGTTTTTGAAAAATTTTACCAGTCTCCGTTAGTTTTAAAATATTATTTCCTCGTTTACGAATAAATAAGGTAGTATCTAATTCATCTTCTAAACGTTTAATCATTAAAGATACAGCAGGTTGCGAAATTCCCAATGCTTCTGCTGTCGCTGTAAAACTTTGGGTTTTAGTTAAATGGATAAAGTATTCTAAATCCTGTGTTCTCATACGAATTCCTTCCGTTTATTTCATTAACTTAAACTTATTATAACATAGCTTAAGGAACCCTTTTATTTTTCATTTCTTTAAAAATTACTCTCTCCTAGAAAAGAGGCCGTTTTGATCCTTCTAATCAAAACGACCTTTGGGTTTATACTTTCAATTAAAAGCCTTTAGCGTTTTCTTTCGTAATTTTAGTAACGCCACCCATGTAAGGAACTAAAACTTCTGGTATTGTGACAGAACCATCTTCATTTTGATAGTTCTCAATAATCGCAGCCACAGTCCGCCCAACTGCTAAACCAGATCCGTTCAAAGTGTGTACCAATTGTGGTTTACCATCTTTATCACGATAACGAATCTGTGCACGTCTGGCTTGAAAATCAATACAGTTTGAACAAGAAGAAATTTCACGATAAGTATCTTGGTTAGGCATCCAAACTTCTAAATCGTAAGTCTTAGAAGCAGAGAAGCCCATATCTCCTGTACAGAGAACAATACGACGATAAGGAAGGCCCAATTTTTCAAGAATGTTTTCTCCATTTTTTGTCATCGATTCTAATTCTTCAAAAGATTGATCAGGACGTGCAATTTTAACCATTTCTACCTTATTGAATTGATGCATCCGAATCAAACCTCTCGTATCACGGCCTGCTGAACCTGCTTCTGAACGGAAGCATGGAGATAAGGCAGTTACCTTAATAGGAAGATCTTCATAATTAAGAATTTCATTAGCAAAATAGTTAGTGAGAGGCACTTCTGCGGTTGGAATTAAAGTAAGGTCTTGACCTTCATTGGTAATTTGATAAACATCTTCTGTAAATTTAGGAAATTGGCCTGTTCCATACATTGCTTGGTCATTTACCAAGTAAGGTGTAATCATTTCTAAATAACCTTCTGCTTGGTGTTGGTCTAACATAAAGTTATAAACCGCTCTTTCCAAACGTGCTCCTAGTCCCTTGTAATAAACAAAGCGGGCTCCAGAAACTTTTGCCCCTGCTTCAAAATCTAAAATATCAAGAGCTTCCCCGATATCCCAGTGAGCTTTAATTTCAAAAGGAAATTTTCGAGGTTCTCCATGACGGTGAATTTCAACATTTTCATTTTCATCTTCTCCTACAGGAACACCTTCTGCAGGTAAGTTTGGAATACGAGCTAGCCGATCATGTTGTTCTTGATTTACTCCTTTAAGTTCTTCATCTAGGACTTTTACTTTTTGACCTAAAGCTTGCATTTCCTTAATTTTATCATCTGCGTTTTCTTTATTCCGCTTTAATTGACCGATAGTATCAGAAACGACATTTCTTTCTTGTTTTAATTGTTCGGTCTTAGCAATTAATTCCCGCCGTTTTTCATCTAAATCCTTAATCGTTTCAAGCTCTTCTTTAACAACTCCACGATTTTGTTCTTTTTGCAAAGTTTCTTCAAATTGATCTCTTAATAAACGTACATCAATCATCCTATATCCTCCTTAATTTCGAACCTTTTAAGAAATAAAAAAAGCCATTTCATCCCTCTATAAGGGACGAAATGGCTCTTTAATCTTTTTTTCGCGGTACCACCCTGATTCAAGACAATCAATTTGTCTTGCACTCACAGATAACGGTTGTTAGCCGGCAATATTCCTTGATAAAATCAAATTCATAAGCAAATTATTGTGTGGATTCCCTACCTCCTTTTACTTACTTTCACCAACCGTAAGCTCTCTAAAAAAAGAAATAATAGGTACTTGTCACAACTTTTCTTTATAGTATGTGGTTACATTTTATAAAGAATTATAAGAAGTGTCAATAGTTCTTTCATGTAATTCTTCTTATAAAAAAACAAGCAGAAATTTTATATCTGCTTGCTCTTAAAAACTTATTCAATGATCAATTCCGTTTCAAGTTCTGGAGAATGTGCCAAAGTATCTCTTACAGGACAAGTATGGTCAACAAATTCAATAAATTCTTCAATTTCTTCTTTTGTATTATCTGCTTGGATATGGTAAGTCGTCTTAATAACCCCTAATCCAATTTTAGCATTTGGATTTGTTCCTCTAAAGCCATCTACATCTAAAGTTCCTTCAATTGTTAAAGAAGCTTTTTGGATATTCATATGATGAGCTTTCGCAAAAGCTTGAATCACAATAGCTTTGCATCCACCTAAAGCAGAAAGTAAAGCTTCAATTGGGTTCATTCCTTTGTTGCTTCCTCCACTTGCAACAGGTTCATCCATTACAAATGTAAAGTCTCTAACTTGACTATGCACTTCCATACCTTTAACTACATCAACAACTGCCTT